>ENA-OUVC01002492-OUVC01002492.1-marine-metagenome-genome-assembly--contig:-NODE-2492-length-10334-cov-2.637028_pt1 | contig 10334 bp, 13 predicted proteins | sample MGYA00248622_ERZ508571 | MGnify/ENA primary metagenome ERZ508571 (study PRJEB26236, sample SAMN06267175) | marine metagenome | isolation source: Columbia River Estuary | place: USA:Columbia River... | reverse complement strand
ACTCGCCGACATGTGCAAACAATGGGTAGTGAACAGTATGAATGGTCCAAATAAGTCCGACCATAAAGAGTGATGAAGCGAGGTGGATTATCAGTAGTGGACGAACGTATCGCTGAAGAGCAGACATATTGTGAGGGTACCAATGTTTTTGAAGTGAAATACTTGCCTACAATAATGACGTGTCACAGGAGACTTTATGAGCATGCCATTGTTTGAGGCTCTGGAAATAGGTCGCACTTTGCTTGATGAAAACTTATGGATGCCTACGGTCACTATTGATGTATCGCAGTCGGCCGAAGTTGCAGACCTTGCACGTGTTCATGCGGTAGAGGGAATCGGAAATGTCAGTACTCACGCAATTCGTAATGACGACACCATTCTGCTGGGAGTGCAATTGACAAGTCCGGTAAGAGCAACATTTGCTGTTGTTTTTAGTTTTGTATTGCACCGAGATTTTCTGGCTGAAGTAGCAGATGCAGGCTCACTGATTTTTGCTACAACAGATACAGAAGCAGCGCATGAAGAACGCCCATTGTGGCTCAGTGTCAATATTGACGGAGGCGCTTTGCGTCAAACGCTCCAGATTGGTGACAATTGATTATGGCGCAAAAGCGCTAGCGGGAAGATCTGTTTCGCCGTCGGCAATTGCTTGCACAATGCGGCGTGCCACTTGTACTGGGTCAAGACCTGTTGGGAACTTTGGAGGAGTTCCGGCGATTGCCCGTGACGCTAAACCAGTTTCAGTGTGTGGTGGGCGGGCATCGATAACTCTGACACCAGATCGCCGTGCTTCTCGCCCGAGAGCCTGGTTAAAAGAACGTGCGGCCGCTTTTGATGCGCCGTATACGGACATGCCAGGCAAATTCTGTTCTGCAATGACGCCGGAGATCCCAACAAGAACCGAACCCTGTGCCATGTTTTGTAGCGACGCTTGCATCAGAAAGATGTGCCCAAATGTGTTGGTGAGAAAGAGCTCTTCAACTGTGTCTACTGAAGTGGTGTCGATGGGCCCGAAAGCAACAACACCCATTGCATTGATCACGATGTCCACAGAGCCATGCTTGGCAATAGCTTCGGCTAGAGCTGCAGTTGCTGCCTCGGGGGAGCGAAGATCAGCGGTTATATGGGAAGGGTCAGAAGGATGAGAACGCGATATGGAGGCAACAACGCAGCCTCTATCTTCAAGTTCACTGCGTAGAGCACTGCCGAGCCCGCCCGTGCCCCCAGCGATAATGGCCACTTTTTGAGCAAAGTCGAATGGTTGTGTCATAACTTTGGAAAGTTATCAGAACCACTGTTTATACACGCGACGGGCTGTGGTGATGAGTGGTATAAATTGGCATATGACCTTGATTGTTCGTGATTTGCTTTCTTCAGATATTGGCCCAGCCGTGCGGTTGTTGGAAGAATGTCGTTCGTTGCCCGACACAAAGCCCGTCGACATTGCTCAATTTGTGAATGATGTGTCGTCTAATGCGCCAGGGGTAGTTGCTGTCGATGGCGAACGAATCATCGGAGTTATTCAAGCTCGCATTGTGTCTGATGATGCATGGATAAATGTTGTGACGATTGATTCTGCGTATCGACATCAAGGAATCGGCTCAAAGATGTTGTTGCGTCTTGAAGAAAAACTGATGCACCTTGGTGTCCGAAAAATTTCTGCGTTGTTGTCAAAATCACAAGCAGGAGAAACAGCCCTCGTGAATCGCGGTTTTTCTGCGATTCACGATTTGATTTTGTATGAAAAGTTGGAGCCAATCGCGCCCACTGCCATGCGTATCGTTGATCAATATGGTGGAGAAATTTTGTCCCCAGACCTGTGGGATCGCGTGGCAGGTATGCACGCCGAGAAGAAAATAATTGATGGCCGTGTTGTGGCGCCACTGGCAGACCCAACTACTGCAGAGAGGGTTGGCGTGAAAGCACCTGCGACTGTTCTGCTTTTTGGTCCTCCGGGAACTGGTAAGACAACATTTGCTAAGGCGATTGCCGGACGGCTTGGTTGGCCATTTATCGAGTTACTCCCTTCTAAATTAGAAAGTGGGGGAGATTCAATGTCGTCAGAACTTCGTCAAGCAATGACTGAGTTACTGCAGTTGGAGCGCGCTGTTGTCTTTATAGATGAATTTGATGAAATCGCATCTGCAAGAGAACGTAACCCGGCCACAAAAGGGGTAGTCAACGAGTTATTGAAAATGATTCCGTCGTATCGTTCGACACCTGGACATCTCTTGGTCTGTGCCACAAATTTTGTTGGAGACATTGATGCCGCTGTTTTGCGTCCAGGCAGATTTGACTTGGTGATCCCCATTGGACCGCCAGACCTCACTGCTCGTCTTGCTTTATGGGAAGCTGCGCTGTCACGTATCAATCAACAAGGGGTTGACATTGAAAAGGTTGCCACAGCAACCGAGGGTTTTACTCCTGGAGATGTTGAATTGGCTGCCCAACGAGCAGCCACCGTGGCATTCGACCGTATTCGCGAAGGTGTTGAACCGTCATATGTTTGTTCCGACGATATTGATGCTGCGATTGCTCGCACACGGGCTTCAGTCACGGGCGAGATTCGGCAACGTTTTGGTGAAGAAGCGGACAAATTCGCCCGCGTGTAGTTAATTCATCTGCCGAAGTGCACGATGAGCCAGTCATGCTGAACAGGGTGTGATAGGAATGCCTTACTCACCAATAATTAAAGAGGTTTACTATGTTGAGAAAATTGAAATCATTGGGTTATAGCGCCAATCTGTCCTATGCACTTGGGTTCTTGTCAGTTATTGCAAGCATTGTTATTTGGTTCACACAAGGTGGAACAGAAGCAGGCGAAGCAGGCGCAGCCGGCGAGCGATTCGGAATCTTCATCGGTCTGTGGGCACCAACATTCATGTCCATCGGCAATGGCATCGACAACCTAAAAGACTGAAAAGTTGATCCTGCTATAGGCGGGCAAAACTCATAGCAAAGACTGCGAATGTAACTGCCAGAACAACAGCTGGTGCTACAAAGCGTTTTGCGTCTTCCATTGCGACAGGGTAACACTTAATCTAAGGGGCGTACACCGCATTTTGGAAGTCAAAGAAGTTTCCAGAAGCACCAGCGTCGAAGAACGGAAGAACCTGACTTAGGTAACAACCCGCAATGCCGGTTGTCTTATCTATCCAGAAGTAACTATTGAACGCGCCCGCCCAAGTGAGTGCACCAGCAGGACATCCGTTTGGAAGTGGCTCTTCGTTGATTAAGAACGACAATCCCCACGACTTGGGAATACCAGGGTAAAAATCTGCATCACTGAAAAATGCAGGATTCGCAGACTTCAATCCGGTGACGCGTATATCACCCATTTGGTTAGTCGCCATTTGAGCAACGGTTTCTGCGCCAAGTACGCGTGTGCCGTCAAGTTCTCCGTCATTAAGGATCATGCGCATGAATCGCGTGTAGTCACTCATTGTTGAGAACAAACCGCCGCCACCACTGTCAAACTCGGAAGTTTCAGCTCGTGGCATTTGAAATGACATAAAAGAAGAATCTGGTGTGCGGAGATGCATGGCTGCTTTTCGCTCCAACATGTTTGGAGTACAGGTGAATCCAGTGTCCATCATTCCCAATGGTTCGAAGAGATGCTCGCTGAAGTAATCACCAAGTTTTGATTTTGTAACACGCTCGAGGATTATTCCAGCCCAATCAATGCCGATTCCGTAAAACCATTTCGTTCCTGGGTCGAACATAAGAGGAGTGTTGAGGGCTCCGAGACGGCCTGTGGACATTCGTGGCGCATCAGTTACACCAAACCACTTGTCAAGGTTCGGGTCCGTGAAGTCATATGCAAAGCCAGAAGTGTGCGTTAATAGATTGCGTAATGTCACCTGCGATCGAGCATCTCGCAAGATTGGCTGTCCAGCGTCATCAAAGCCCTCAAGTACCTGTGGCGTCGCTAACTCGGCGCAATACGTTTCTGCAGGAGCATCAAGATCAAGGCGACCCTGCTCAACTAACTGCATCACAGCTGCGCCGGTTATTGCTTTGGTCATTGACGCTATGGCACCCACAGTGTCAGTAGTCATGACATCGCCTGTACCGATTGTTCGTTCACCGGCTGAGCCAATGTAAGTCAACCCATTTTTGTCAACCATGGCTGCAACGACGCCAGGTGCGTGGCCATTCTTTACGCCCGCCGTCAGTACATCGTCAAGTTTCTGTTTCATGTTCATGTCTACCTCTTATTTGTGACATCAATGTCATAAATAAGAGATTACTCATTCGTAGAAGGGAGGGGAATAGAGCACATTACAGAACTCATTAGGGCCTTTGGCGTACCTTGTGACAGGGAGAAAATCATGAACATAGATTTCAATAAACTATTTCCAACGGATCCTTCAATTTTCGAAGGGTTCCAATTCGTTCGTATTGTTGCAGCACTGCTTTTATTCGTAGTGGTGGTGCGTAGTTGTATTCACTTGTTTGCGTCAGATGGCGGAGCTCAGCGCATCGCAGGTATAGACACGTCTGTTGAAGGTGGAAAGAACATCATCGCAATGTTTCATCAGTGGGGAGCTATCCAGCTAATTCTCGGCGTGCTTCTGATTGTGCTGTTTTTTCGCTATCCAGGGCTCACTCCGTTGATCCTGCTCACGCTGGCGCTTGAACCCGTGATGCGATTTGTTGCTAGTCGCGTTATGGCCGTTACATCTACAAGGACTCCACCCGGCGCAGCACTCAATGGCGTTGCGTCTGTCATTGTGGCGTGCCTCTTTGTCGCCTCATTGATGAACTAACAAATCTCAGTATGTTGGTCACTACAGAGTGATGTCGAGTCTGAGTTCACTCCACTTGCCCGAAGGGAGATGATGCAAGGTGTGGCGGCGAATTTCGCACCACATTTCGCACCATCCCCCGCTCCCGTGAGGCTGGTGCGTAATTCCAAACCCTAGTAATGGTGGGGTATTGGCTGGGGTTTCAGTAAATGTTTGGAACGCGAAACTCTGTTTTTTGGAACGCCCTAGATGCTGTGGCGTTGTACCTTGAAGTCATCCTTCAATAACACTGCAACCGTGTAAAAAATAGTGAAAATAACCGTTCCGGCGACTGCGATTGTCGGACCAGGCGGATAGTTCAAGTGAAAGGCCACTAGAAAACCGCCAAATACTTGCACTAAGGAAATCACGGTTCCAATAATGCATTGGCGAAGCACCGTGATGCTGAAGAGTCGCGCGGTGAGTGAAGGCGCAATCAGGAGAGACACGGTGAGAACGATGCCGACACTACTGATACAGACGACAACACTCATAGCAATGAGCACTAACAAGGTTGCTTCTTGGCGGCGAGATTTGATTCCTACTTGTTGACTATGCAAAATATCAAAAGTTGCAAATGTCAGATCGCGAAAGTTAAAGAATAGGTATGTAAGAACCACTAGTACAAGGAGTGCGGTGATTTGTACGTCAGTTTGTGTCACAGTCAGCACTTGACCGAACAGAAAATGAGTGAGAGAAATATTTGTATCAACTTTGTTGAGAGCGATGATTCCCGACGCAAAAAGTCCAGAGCCAATGACAGCGATTACGGCATCTCGCGGTAAATTCCTGCTCACGCCGAAGAGCGCAATCAAGGCCGTCATGAAAAGTCCGGCACCGAGAGCGCCGACAAGAACATAGTCACGGCCAAGCCATGCAAATCCGACGGCGACTCCAACCAATGTCGAGTGAGACATTGCATCTGCCATGTAAGACAGTTGACGATGGATGATCCAAACACCGATATTGGGCGCAAGCAGAGCAACGAGAAAGCATTCAAGTGCAGCTCGTTGTGCAAATGAGGATGAAAAAGGGTCAAGTAACCATTGCATCATCGGCTAAAAACATCTGTAATGCGAGCTGGGGAAAGAATCTCTCGTGGATCACCGTCTCCGCGCAGTGTTGCGTTGAGGCTGAGGCTTCGTGAAAAGTTCTCGACAACGTAAGAGATGTTGTGGCTGGATAAAAGAACGGTTCTTCCTTGGCCGGCGAGCCGTCTAAATGTTTCAATGAGTGCATCTGCGTGCTTTTGGTCAATGCCAGATGCAGCTTCGTCGAGCAGCAACACGTCTGCTTCTTGAGCGATAGCTCGGGCAATGAAGACTCTTTGAATTTGGCCACCGGAGAGATGAGAAAGGGGAGTGTTCCCCGCGTCGGCAAGGTCTACTTCGTTTAAGCATTGGGCTACTGCGTTTCGATCACTTTTGCTGACAGAAAATCCGATGCGACCAAATCGGCGACGTCCTGCCAAAACGACATCTTTCACAAGAATCGGGAACATCAGATTTGCGTCGGTTATTTGAGGGATGTATCCCACTCGCTTGCGGTCGAGGTGGTGACAGTGTTGACCGGCAACGTAGACGTCACCACTGTGTCGAATCAGCCCCGCCAAGGCCTTAAAGAGTGTTGATTTACCAGCTCCATTTGGCCCCACAAGTGCAACAACTTCTCCCTGTCGTAAATCAAACGAAATGTTTTCTACGGCGACTTTCTCACCGTAGAAAACACTCAACGTGTCAACAGAGAGAAGTATCTCTCCGGTAGGGGGGCTACTGATGGGGTTTGCTACTTGCACTGCAAGCCAGCACGCAAACGCTCCAAGTTGGCTTCTTGAGCAACAATATAACTTGATCCCTTATCAAGATCCTCTTGGCTAAAGCCTTCAATGGGATCGAGGAGATCTGTCTTGGCACCAATTTCATTAGCAATTGTTGAGGCGAGATCTGCTGGGAGAAGAGTTTCAAAAAAGATTGTTGACACTTTGTTAGCTTTTGCAAACGCGCTAATTGCCTGTAATGACTGAGTCGACGGCTCTGCATCAGGGTTAACACCCGCAATGGATACCTGTTGTAAGTTTGTTCGAGCTGCAAGATATTCAAAAGCGCGGTGAGAAGTGACGATGACTCGGCTTTCACATTCCTTTAGCCCGTTGTCCATGTCGGTGCCTAAGGCGGTCAGGTCTGCTGTGTACTTGGCTACTGAAGTCTTCAACGCATCAACGTCAGTGCCAGGAAGATTGGTAAGAATCTCTTGCACTTCGGTGGTCATGATGATCATGTTGGCGGGGTCAAGCCAGACGTGAGGGTCCTTTCCGGATTCAAGGCTCTCGCCATCTGTTTCGCCTTCAGTGCCTTCGAGTTGGGGCACGATGTCGCGCACCGACACCTTTTCCAGGAGATCAACAACGCGCACAGAGGCAGGGAGAGATGAGATCACTTTTTCAATTCCTGGCTGAAATCCATCCCCCAGATAAAAGAGCACGTCTGCATTTTCTAGGTCACCTAATTGGTCCGCTGTCAGCTGAAGGTCGTGGGCACCCTCACCAGCAGGGGTCAGTCCCAGCACCTCAACCTGTTCTCCGGCAAGGGCCCGAACGATTTCTTCAATCGGATAAAACGACGCGGCCACGGTGAGCCGCTTTGTTGATGAGGACTCTTCATTTGACGAGCAGGCTGACATCGAGAATAAGAAAAGTGCGGCCATTGAAGACCTTATGAGAGTGATTTTTGAATTCATAGCCGTTAGTGTAATGGTAATGAGAACCATTCTCAACATAAGAGGGAAGAAAATATGACCGAAACAGATACTCGGGTGCCAGTCACCGTTGTGACGGGATTTTTGGGAAGTGGCAAGACCACTCTCGTGAACTACATCTTGTCCGCGAATCACGGCAAACGTATTGCCGTGATCGAGAACGAGTTTGGTGAAATTGGGATTGATGATGCTTTAGTCATCGATGCCGAAGAAGAGATTTTCGAAATGAACAATGGCTGCATCTGCTGCACTGTTCGTGGAGATCTCATTCGTATTCTCGGAACACTCATGAAGAGAAAAGACAAGTTCGATTACATATTGGTCGAGACGACGGGACTTGCTGATCCTGCACCAGTCGCTCAGACGTTCTTTGTGGATGAAGAAGTTCGCACTCAATTGCGTCTTGATGCAATCGTCACAGTTGTTGACGCTAAACATCTTGCCTTGCACTTGTTTGAGGAAAAGGAAGAAGGCATAGAGAATGAAGCCCTCGAACAGTTGGCCTTTGCCGACCGTGTTTTGGTTAACAAGATTGACCTCGTGTCGGAAGATGAACTCCTTCTTGTTGAGAAGCAAATCCGGTCCATCAATGCTGGAGCATCAATCGTTCGTACCCAAATGAGCAAGGTCGATCTTGATTGGGTCCTCAATGCGCATGCATTTGAACTGTCACGAGTGCTCGAAGTGGACCCTCAATTCTTAGAGGAATCTGAGCATATGCATGACCAATCGATTACATCGGTTGGAGTTGAAGCAGATGGGGCAGTCGACCTTGAGAAAATCAATGATTGGCTTGGGTGGCTGCTGCGTGAAAAGGGAACTGATATTTTCAGAATGAAAGGCATTATCAACGTCGCGAAATCTGACAACCGTTTTGTGTTTCAGGGTGTGCATATGTTGTTCGATGGCCAACCAGATCGTGCATGGAAGAGTGATGAAATTCGATGCAATAAAATGATATTCATTGGCCGCAATCTTGACCGTGAAGAGCTCAACTCAAGGTTTCGTGCATGTCTGGTGAAGTGATAGAGAATTTGCTCTTTGCGAGCAGAAAAATATGTCACCTTGGTGACTACATCAACAGCATCTCTTTTTCACATGACGGACAACGTATTGCCACGGCATCAGTGTCTGGAGTAGTAGGTGTGCATTCTCGTGATGGAGAAGGTGAACAGTTTCAGGCTCATCAAGGCGATGCAACGCGAGTCGCCTTTAGCCCCAAAACATTTGAATTCGCCACTGGTGGAATTGATGGTGCGCTTCGTGTGTGGAGTGCGCCTATGCAATTAGCCAACGAAATTGTTGGAAAAGGTTGGTGTAATGACCTTGCGTGGCGCCCAACCGGCGGTGAAGTTGCCGCGGCAGTGGGAAAGAACGTCCTGCGTGTTCTATCCACTGGGCTAAATGCCGCAAAACATGAACAACTGGGCACTGTTGCTGAATGTGTTTCTTGGAGTTCTGACGGTAGAAAATTATTCGTTGGGGCCTATGGAGGGGTCTGGATGTTTCAGGGCGATGCTCGTGCCATTAAGAAATTTCCTTGGAAAGGCGCGCCGCTGACGGTACGTATTTCAGCAGATGACAAGTGGATTGCTACGGGGAATCAAGATGCATCACTGCACTGCTGGAAGATCGTAAACGGTTCCGATCTGCAGATGACGGGGTTCGAAACAAAGGTGCAACACATTGCATGGCGACGATCGTCTGACCATTTGGCGAACGCATCTTTCGACACCATATCTATTTGGGATTTTTCGGGACGCGGGCCAAAAGGCAGCACGCCAATAGATTTGTCCGGTCATGCGGGACGAATCATTGGATTGGGCTATTTGCCAACTCGTCCGAATATTTTGGTTTCGGCAGCAACTGATGGAGCTGTGTGTGTTTGGAATCCTGCATCTAAAGGGCGGTCTCTGATCTCTCGCTTTGAATCAGGTCTGTCGCTTTCGGCATTGGCAATTTCGCCAAGTGATGAAGTCATTGCGTTGGGGTCAGATGATGGCGAAGTGGTACTGGTGTCAATTGATGGCCTTGTCTCTTGATCGAGCGATGAAAGAAAAAGTTAATTATGTCTAGGTTTTCACTTCTGATGTGTAATGACTGTTGTTGCGGAACTGAGCGGAAGCACCCCAATTTTGACCATGCCCTGCAGCGGCGTGAACTAGAAAAGATTGCTGTAGAAGCGGGAGGGAAAATTCACATTGTGAAGTGTCTCGATGCGTGCAGTTACTCAAACGTCATGGTGATAAGACGGGCATCTGGTGAAAAAATCTGGCTCGGAGGACTAGCCCAAACAAATTCACATGTTGAACTTTGCCGATATATCGCAGATGATGTGACAAAACCATTAACGCCCCTCCTACAAGAATGCGTCTTTGTGCCATCACGGGAATCGCAAGAAGTCGAAAACTCATGCAATGTACGAAGTATCCCGGTCTATGAATCTTGATGATTATCTCTCCACTGCTTCTGTAATGGACTGCAATGGTCAAACTTCTTACAAAATGACACTGTTACTCAACGGCAACGTTTCTGTCGTCGGCAGGGCAGGTACTTTTGAGGTGAATCCGCACACTCGGGAAGTCTTTCCCTCCGGGCGAGTTGTTCTGCCAGAAATACTTGACCAAGTCGTGGCCTTTGGTTTGTCGGCTTTCTAACCCCGGTTCTTTCCGTATCTGGCTGGCACTAGTAACCTCTATATAGATGACGTGAGGTGTGTCGGCGAATTTCGCACCACATTTCGCACCATCCCCGCCTTCGTGAGGCTGGTGCCTAATTCGTAACCCCAGTATT
>ENA-OUVC01002487-OUVC01002487.1-marine-metagenome-genome-assembly--contig:-NODE-2487-length-10347-cov-2.764654_pt1 | contig 10347 bp, 9 predicted proteins | sample MGYA00248622_ERZ508571 | MGnify/ENA primary metagenome ERZ508571 (study PRJEB26236, sample SAMN06267175) | marine metagenome | isolation source: Columbia River Estuary | place: USA:Columbia River Estuary... | reverse complement strand
ATGCGCCTTTCGGAATGCATCGATAGTGCGCTGCGTGATGGATCCATAATGAGCAACTACTGTGCCATCAAGATCTGATGCAATAAGTTTTGGGCGACGCGTTAGTTTTTCGCTCACACCAGCTCAAATTTCTTCATTCCAAGGAATGGTTGTAGCGCGGCCGGAACATTTACTGTCCCATCTGCATTCTGGTGGTTTTCAAGAATTGCAACAATCATGCGCGGGATAGCGACGAGCGTGCCGTTAAGGGTTGCAATCGCTTTGGTGCCATCTGCATCTTTATATCTAATATTGAGGCGGCGAGCTTGGAACTCGGTGCAGTTAGAGGTACTGGTTACTTCGCGATAAGCGTCCTGGGTTGGAATCCACGCTTCGATATCAAACTTTCGCACAGCAGATGAACCCAAATCTCCGGAAGCCACATCAATGACTCGGAATGGGATCTCCATTGCGTTGAGGAAATCTTTCTCCCATTGCAGCAAGCGCTTATGTTCTTCTTTGGCATCTTCTGGTCTGCAGAATGTGAACATTTCGACTTTATCAAATTGATGTACGCGAATGATTCCGCGAGTGTCTTTCCCGTAAGTGCCCGCTTCGCGACGGAAGCATGTTGAATATCCGGCATAGCGAAGTGGCAGCTTGTCAGCAGGAAGGATTTCATCCATATGCATCGCTGCGAGTGGAACTTCAGATGTACCAACTAAATAGACATCATCTTTCTCAATGCGGTAAACATTCTCAGCTGCCTGTCCGAGAAAGCCAGTACCTTCCATGGCGGCTGGGTTAACCAACACAGGTGGAATTACTGGTGAGAATCCATTCTTGAGCGCGCTCTGAATCGCATAGTTAACGAGTGCAAATTCAAGTAGCGCACCGACTCCGGTTAAGTAGTAAGAGCGTGATCCGGCCACCTTTGCGCCGCGTTCTGTATCGATAGCCCCAAGGAGCTTGCCGAGTTCAACGTGATCACGTGGTTCGAATCCATCTTTAGCAAAGTCGCGTGGCGTGCCAACATGTTCGAGGGTAACGAAATCTTCTTCCCCGCCGATAGGAGCTTCGGTATCTAAAAGGTTTGAAAGCTGAAGTAACAACTTCTTAGCTTCCTCTTCCAGTTCAGCGCGCTTTGTATCTGCCGCCTTTACCTTGTCAGCAAGCTCTTTAGCGTTAGCCAATAACGCTGTCTTTTCATCGCCTTTTGCGGCTCCCACTGATTTAGAGAGAACATTCTGTTCTTGGCGCAGGGTTTCGAATTCAGTAAGAGCAGCGCGCTTGCGTTCATCGGCAGCAATAATTTGATCAACTATTTCAACGTTCTCGCCGCGTCCCTTTTGAGAAGCGCGGACTACATCAGGATTATCGCGAAGAAACTTGATATCAATCATGAGCGCACCTCTCTGGGATAGGAACCTAGGAATCTAATGTCGTCGCAGATTTCGCGGAGCTCTTCAACTGACTTTCCAACTGGACTGTCGTTGATATGGCCCTCAACATCAATAATGAAATGGTAGTGACCAAGTTCGCGTCCTGTTGGACGTGACTGAATAAATGTCAGGTTGACGTCATTTTTGGCAAAAACCTGCAAGATTTCAAGGAGCGCACCGGCGTGGTCGATATCGATAAAGACCGCCATCGATGTGCGATCGTCGCCAGTTGGATCTGGAATCCAACCTGGCTTCTGGGCGCAGATAAATCGAGTGACTGCGCCTGAATTATCACCAATATCTTCTGCGCGGATTTCTAGACCGAAATGTTCTGCTGCAGTACTTGATGCAATCGCTGCATCGAGTTCGCCCCTAGATACAGCTTCTGCTGCTGCAGATGTTGATGCCGTTGGAACAACTTCTGCATGGGGATAGTTCTTAGCGATGTATTCGCGACATTGAGATTCTGCGTGGGGATGCGTGCCGATTCGCTTAATTGCAGTGGCGCCTGGCTTTGTCATAAAGGCGAAAGTGACAGGCAGAGTTACCTCAGCGCAGATAGTTAGCTGATCGCCACTTGCTAGCTCGTCGAGCGTGCGTGCGACAACGCCTTCAACTGAGTTTTCAATTGGAACGAGTGCGTAATCTGCGTCGCCCTTGCGCACTGCATCGAGTGCGGCGGTGACATTTGCATAAGGAATTTTCTTATCGGTATCGCACGTAATCTTCTTGAGCGCCGCTTCTGTAAATGTGCCAACAGGGCCCAAATAGGCGAATGTATGGCTTTCCGGGTTGCTCACTGGTTAAGGATACCTGAGTACCTCTCGTGCATGTGCCGGCTTATTTGTGATGAGAATATCGACGCCGACCTTCTCGCAAAGTTTGATATCGCTATCTTCATTGACGGTCCAGACATTGAGCGAGCGCCCTAAATCCTTGATGCGCTTGGCCCTGATGGGCTCTTCGCGTAACTCATTAATTCCGGGTCCAATCGCAGCAGCTGAAGATAGCTTTGCTTGTAGCCAACTCGTGTGTTTGTGCATCAGAAAAGTTGTGTGAATAGATGGATCTACGCGCTTCATCTTTTCTATCGCAAACCAACTAAATGACATTACCGAAACATCGATGGATGAAATTCCAGAAGTTTCCGCAAGAGTTTCTGCGATTATTTCTTCAATACGATTTCCGGAAATGACAGGGTGCTTTGTTTCAAGAAGTACACCCTTCTTCGCACTCACTGCAAAATCCAAAAAATCGGTCAAGGTAAGAACTTGTGGATAGGCGCGCGAGACTTGCGCAAAGGTCATCTCTGCAATCAGGCCCGGGTTGCCGGCGCGTTCCAACATTGATGCGTTATGCCAGAGCACTGGTACTTCATCCTTCGTTAATCGCAGATCGCATTCGAAACCATCAGCCCCTTGGGCCACCGCGCCTTCGTAGGCAGCCAAAGTGAGCTCTGGGAAATCGGCGCTGGCGCCGCGATGAGCATAGATCTGCATGCGACCGAGAGTAGCAAAGAGATTAGGCTTACCCACATGGCCGCCTTCTACTTCGCAACATCTGCGCGTTCAGCTGTTGGCCTGGTGCGAAGTGGCAATGAAGATAGCGCTCTTGCTGCAAAGAATTTAATTGCTGTGGCCGATGGAATGGGCGGACATGCCGCTGGCGAAGTTGCATCATCACTTGCCATTAAAACTCTTGTGCAATCTGCCCAAGTCTTTACACACCCAGATATTGATGAAGAATCAGCTGATGATCTTTACTTGCAGGCGATTCAAGAGGCAGATCAATCACTAAAGAACGCAGTTGAAGAGAATCCAGCTCTGTCAGGTATGGGAACAACTCTTACCTCTTTACTTTTGCGCGGCGAATCAGTTGCGCTCTTACATATCGGAGATTCTCGCGCCTATCGCTTACGTGGCAGCTCTTTTGATCAATTGAGCGTTGACCACACCGTAATCCAAGAGCTGCTTAACCAGGGCGCAATTTCAGAGTCAGATATCGCAACTCACCCACAGAGATCTGTTCTTACTCAAGTGCTGATGGGTGAAGGAAATATCGAAGTTCCGCTTCCAGTAATCGATGTGAAGCTGGGAGACCGTTTCTTAGTCTGTAGCGATGGGCTCTCATCAGTGTTGACTGATAAAGAGATTAAATCGCTCCTTAAAGGCAAGGATCGAGATGCAGCTGTTGCTGCTCTGGTTGATGCCACCTATATAAATGGTGCACCGGATAACGTCACTCTCGTTATTGCCGATATAGTCGAAGAGAAGCAACCAGATACCTTTGAAACGATTGGAGCAGCCGGATGATGAATTCATTGCTCGGCGGGCGCTACCAATTGGGTCAGATGATTGGCACTGGTGGAATGGCCGATGTCTATATCGCCCAAGATCAGAGACTTTCACGCGAAGTAGCAGTCAAAATCCTTCGTAGTGATTTAGCGAAAGATCCAAACTTCGTTGCGCGCTTTCGCAAAGAGGCAAAGGCTGCAGCTGGCCTTAACCACCCAGCAATTGTTGCTGTCTATGACTCTGGAGAAGAGCCAGCTCCTTACATAGTGATGGAGTTAGTTTCTGGCCACACATTGCGCGAACTAATCCATCAAGGCGAAAAGTTACCTTTAGCGCGCGCTTTAGAAATCGCTGAAGGAATCCTTGCTGGACTTGAATATTCTCATCGCCAACAGATTGTGCACCGCGATATCAAACCAGCGAATGTCATGATTACCAATAACGGTGATGTCAAGGTGATGGATTTTGGTATCGCCCGTGCCATGGATGATTTAGGTGCAACGCTCACAAGTACTTGGAACGTCGTTGGTACTGCGCAATATCTTTCACCTGAACAAGCAGTGGGCGAACCAGCTGATTCGCGAAGCGATATTTACTCAACTGGTTGCCTACTTTTTGAACTACTCACTGGCACTCCACCATTTACTGGTGAAACTCCTGTCTCTATCGCGCTTCAGCACGCATCAAGTACTGCACCGCTTGCCCGTTCGATTGATAAGACTTTGCCAGAAGGTATTGAGATCATTCTGGCGGTTGCGCTAGCCAAGAAACCTGAAGATCGCTATCAGAGCGCACAAGAGATGCTCAATGACATCGCCAAGGTGCGCGCAGGTCAAGAGATCACAACGCAACTTCCTAAGAAGCCTTTGATGTCACGCCGCGCTGCAATCGCATGGGGAGGCTCTTTCTTCGCCGCCATCGCTATCGCAATTACAGGGCTAGCGATGAGCGGCAATCCAAATAACTCTGCTCCCATGTTGCCTAACGTTGTGGGCTTAAGCGAAGAGATGTCGCGAGCGCTGCTCTCTGATTACACCATCGTTATCAAGCGAGCTCACGATGGTGTGATTCCACGCGATCGCGTAGCAAGCCAAAACCCACTGGCAACAACGCGTTTAAGCGCAGGTTCGACTGTAACGCTCACAATTTCAGATGGTCCAGGAGATGCGATTGTTCCCGATGACTTAATTGGAATGTCGCTCATTGATGCTCGTACTGCGCTTACCGCAGTTGGTTTATTGGTCTCGCAGACTGTGGCGATGCCTTCAGATCAACCGCAAGGAACAGTTCTAGAAGTTCTTCCGCCAGTTGGATCTGTTACAGAAGCTGGCAGTTCAGTCATTCTGACAATCGCCAGCGGTGAAGTTACTGTTCCAAATCTGATTGGGATTGAAGCAATTCAAGCAAAGACAATTTTGATTCAGGCAGGCTTCTTGATTAAAGAGTTCTACGACTATGACGCAGCGCAACCCGAAGGCGTTGTCATTAGACAGGCGCCAGATTCAGGTATGGCGCAAACAATTGGTAACTCTGTAACGATCACCATCAATCGTAAGCCTTAAATTATTTTGAGCTGCCTACGACTGGCGAAAGTCCAACTGCGCGACTTGGCGCATCTGCATCGCCACAAGTAACCAACCAGTTAGCCAACATCTGATGTCCATGCTCAGTTAGTACAGACTCTGGATGGAATTGCACACCCTCAATAGGCAAACTCTTATGGCGCATCGACATCACAACGCCTGATTCAGTGGAACCGGTAATTTCAAGAACATCAGGAACTGTTTCACGTTCAACTGCCAGAGAGTGATAACGAGTTGCAGTAAATGGCGATGGAAGATTGGCAAGTACGCCATGTGCGTTATGAATTACCTGCGATGTCTTTCCGTGCAACAACTCTGGTGCGCGAGAAACGGTCGCGCCAAAAGCTTCACCGATTGCTTGATGTCCTAAACAAACCCCAAAGAGAGGAATTGAATTTTCGGCGCAGAACTTAATCATCGCAACGCTGACGCCAGCCTTATCGGGAGTTCCTGGCCCCGGTGAGATCAGGACTCCGTCGTACTTTGCCGCCTCGCTCGCCTCAACTTCATCATTGCGAACAACCGTGCACTCAGCGCCCAACTGTGCAAGGTATTGCACCAAGTTGAAGACGAAGGAGTCATAGTTATCGATGACGAGGATTCGAGCCATGCCGTAATTGTGCTGTAACCTAGGCCCCATGCCAAAGTCGAAATTGCGTAAGAAGGTCGCTGAGCAGCACGCTCACGAAGAACAGCATCATTTTGAAGAAGAATCACCAATCCTCGAGAGTCCATCGTGGCTTGCGCCCGTCATGGTCGCCAACTTCCTCATCGGCCTTTTCTGGATTGTTGTCTTCTATGTAAGCCAGACTGCCTATCCAATTCCTGGAATTGGCGCATGGAACATGATTATTGGCTTCAGCTTTATTGCAGTTGGATTCTCACTCGCAACTAAGTGGCGTTAATTCCTATAGCTTTTTAAGTAAGGAATTGTGGCTGAGCAACTCAGCACTAAGAAGAAAAATGGAAGCCACAGTCCAGCGCGTGCTCCAGAGTTATCAATCATTTGGCCAGCCATGAAACTTGCTAGCGCTCCGGTTAATGGAATGCCTGCAGTTGCTAATGAAATCGCCTGAGTCATTTGTGATTCAGAGACTGAACCCGTAATAAGCGATAAGCCATTGGGTAGAAGCGGTGCAATACACATGCCTTGCAAAAATAGCGCTGCACCCAGTAGATAGAAATTATCAATAAACGGAAATGAGAATGCGATGGTAGTCATTCCGAGTATGTATCCAAGATATCGAGCTCCGTGAGAAATCTTCCAACGGATTGCTCCGTTTATGATGGCAGAGACAGCACCACCTAGCGCCCACACGCCAAGAAGTAATCCAGCAGCAGATTTCATTCCTCGCTCATCTGCAAATGCAACAACGCTGATATTTATTGCTGAAAAGGAACCGCCTGCAATAGTGAGCGGAATTGCAACTGCTTGCAATTTCCTATTTCGCATTACAGATTTTGCTTTAACCCCAGATTCCCTTGGGTGGATTCCAGGATCTGAATTGCTGTGAAATGCAATCAGAGGTGCGCCGATAAGTAGAAAAATGATTCCTAGGATGATGCCAGCCATGGGTGCGATTGCTGTAACCACGGCTGTAGTGATTACAGGACCGATGATGTAGATCATTTCATCGAGAAAACTTTCAAATACATATGAAGTTGAAAGCAGATGTGGATCTTTCTTATCGATCATGTGCATCCAGCGACGACGCGTCATGGAACCAACGCTTAGAGATGCCGATTCAGCTATAAAGATCGCTAGAAACCAGCTCCAAATTGGTGCTCCATTCTTGACTAAGAGAATGAAGGTGATGAATGCAGAAACGCGAATAGGAACCGCAGTGAGCAAAACTCTCCGCTGCCCCAAGTGATCGGCTGCCTTAGCCCAGAGTGGAATAGAAATTACGGTGGTTAGCGCAGCAACCCCAGTTAAAGCACCCGCAATCGAATAACGTTTATCGACAGAGTGAACGAAGAGAATAATTGCAATGGTGTCCATTGCAATAGGCATACGTGCAACAAACCCGGCCGATGCAATTCGCACCGCACCAGGTGTTGCAAATAGTTGCTTGTATATACCTAACAATTATTCTCTGTTCTTAGCTGGAGACTTTAAATGCAGCGATTGTTGGTGCACTCGCTGTCACTTCATATGCTCCATATCCCACTTCAACGCCATTGGAGACTGTCTTGCCATTGACTCGAAGGACGGAATTGGAAGAGAGTGGGAAATCAATTACTGCGCGAGATCCAAATGGAACGGTGATCTTTGCAGATAGAACGCTATCTCCAACAAGTTCCCAAGAGATTGCAGCTGCGCCGAAGGGGGTGTTGATATCGGCTGATGCATATGTAAATCCTTGGCCTGGACGTGGAGCAAATGTGATGTGGCGATATCCAGGGTTCTTAGTCGTAGGAGCGATTCCTGCAACGTTGCGGTAAACCCAATCAATTACTGCACCGTATGCGTAGTGATTGAAGGAGATCATCGAAGCATCTGGCTGTTCTGCGGAAGAAGTAGCCATTTCACCCTTATGGATTGATCCGTCTTCACGGATTGCATCCCAGCGCTCCCAAATAGTTGTCGCCTTTTGGTCTACTTGGTAGAGCCATGAGCGAACTTTGCGACGCATCAACATTGTGTATGCGGCATCAAAGTGACCGTTCTTAGAGAGTGCATGCAAGATCAGTGGTGTTCCAAGGAAGCCAGTAGTGATCTTTCCTTCGTCTGCAATAACCATATCGCTCAGAATCTTTGCAACTGCAGCTTTTTCAGAAGCTGGAACAATTCCAAATTCGAGTGCGATGGAACAACCTGCGGTTGTCTCCTTTGCTTCTTTCCCGAAGTGCTCCCAAATATCTTTCTTAAGAGTCGCGGCAAGGTCTGTGAACTTTTTCTGATGCGCTGCATCGCCAACGAGCGCTTCAGTGTCAGCGGCAAGTTGAACTGTATTTGCAAAGAAAGCATTGGCTACAAACTGAGCCTTTACCTTTGATAGCCAAGGTTGATCAACTGGCGCATCTGGATCGCACCAATCGCCGAATTGGAACTCTTCGGGCAAAAACTTCTCGCCCTTGCGATGAGTTGAAAGACCTTCAACATATGCGCGGATACTTTCGACTTGTTGCTTGAGCGTTGCGGCGCTGCCGTATGACTCATACGCTGCCATCGGAACGATAGTTGCAGCATCTGCCCAACCTGCACGGTCTGTGATTACCCACCCACCATCACCTGGTGATGGTTGCTTCGACAAGATATCTGGCACTACGGCGCCAACTCCGCCTACGCGCTTCTGATCAACCCAGAGGTCGGTAAGCCAGTTTCGCCAGAAACTACCGAGTTTAAAGAGCGTATTTGATGTCATCGCAATCGCTTGCGCGTCCCCGGTCCACCCAAGGCGCTCATCACGCTGTGGGCAATCTGTTGGAACAGAGACCATGTTGTCTGCAATAGACCAGACAACATTCTGATGTAGGCGGTTGAGTCGAACATCGGAAGAGGTAAATGTTCCTCGACGCTCATTTGCAGAAGAAATTGCTACACCGACTGCTGAGATGTATTTTGCTGGGCCAGTAACTTCAGCAAATTGGAATCCATGGAATGTGAACTTAGGTTCGAGAACGTGGCGACCATCTCGATCAAGTGTGAAGTGATCTGTTGCCTTTGCTGTACGAAGTGCTGCAGTGTGCAGATTTGGCCCTGGCTCAAGTACTTCAGCATGACGAATAGTGACTACATCACCTTTCTTGCCATCAACTGTCAGGCGTACCCATCCTGAAATATTCTGAGAGAAATCAAGAAGTGTGCGGCTAGTGTTCTTTGAATCAAGAACTCTTGAAGCAAATTCATCAACCTTTACAACTCGGGTAGAGGTGCGAGCAAAGAGCGTCTCTTTGGCAAATGGGTAGATAACAGGTGCAGCCCATGCCGAGTCATTAAATCCAACGAGCTGCCAACCCTTCTGGCGCTTTGTGTAATCGATAGTTGTTCCGTCATAGATATCTGCGAATTGGATTTCACCGCTAGATACTTTCCATGACTTATCGGTAGCAATCACATCTTTAGAACCATCTGTATATGTAATCTCAAGTTGAGCAAGTAAATGCAGGTTCTTGCCATAGTTGTCATACATATTCATAAAGCCGAGCTTGCCGCGAGTCCATCCGTCACCCAGTTCAGCGCTGATGCAGTTTCCACCATCTTGAACTAGAGAAGTAACATCGTAGGTAATGAAGGTGCGACGGTCATCGTATGCAGTCCACCCTGGTGTGAAGAATTCTTCTGTTACAGGAATGGCGTTGAGATAAAGGGTGTGAATTCCTTCAGAGGCTGCATAAAGGCGAGCCTTCATAACTTTCTTTGCAGCCTGAAATTCTTTACGGAGTATTGGTGATGGCTCAGAGTGGGAAGATGCATCGCCAATGGACTCACCCGTTAGTTCACTTCCTGATGCTAAACCAGTCTCAAACTTTGCATATGGGCTAAATTCTGACCAGCCATATTGAGTTGCAATACGTACACGCAGATGACGGATTTCGCGCGCTTTGCTGATGTGGCCAGAAGCTACGATTTCAATTTGATCCGCGCTTGTGACTGCTGCAGATGTGATGACATCTCCCATCTCACCGACAGATGAGATTTCATACCCAACCTGTACTGCATCTGGACGATCACTTGAAATCTGCCAAGTCAGCTGAGGATCAACGATGGGAAGGCCGATTAAGTCAGCCGAGTACTGCGTTTGAAGCCCAATAACTCTGGTTGCTTCATCGCGCTTCGTTGACTCTGGAAGTGATGACATGACGTTCCCCTTTAATTGAGTAAGAACTAACCCTTTACAGAGCCAGCGGTAAGACCAGAAACAATTTTTTTATTGAAGATAATGAAGACAATGAAAATAATAAATACATTGAAGAAAATGAAATAATAAGGAAAAATATAATAGAATCTGTTGAGAAGAATAATAAATTAATTACATTAACAGTTCAAATAAAAAAGGATGGAACAATTTTTATGGTATCAACATTTCCAGTTTACATTGTTTC
>ENA-OUVC01002481-OUVC01002481.1-marine-metagenome-genome-assembly--contig:-NODE-2481-length-10358-cov-7.483805_pt1 | contig 10358 bp, 7 predicted proteins | sample MGYA00248622_ERZ508571 | MGnify/ENA primary metagenome ERZ508571 (study PRJEB26236, sample SAMN06267175) | marine metagenome | isolation source: Columbia River Estuary | place: USA:Columbia River Estuary... | reverse complement strand
AAGGTAAACAAGCGGAACTTCCGCGCATTGTGGATCCAGCGTATCAACGCCGCAGTCCGCGCCGAAGGCATGACCTACGGCGTGTTTATGCACGGCTTGAAGCTCGCTGGCGTAGAATTGGACCGTAAGGTTCTTGCCGACCTCGCAATGAACGAAGGCGCGATGTTTAGCACGATCATTGCGCAGTCGAAGGCGGCGCTCGCGAAAGCAGCATAAGCTTCTAAAGCTTCGATATTGCGCAAAAGGGCGTGGGCGGCACTTGCCGTTCGCGCCCTTTTGCTTATTCAGTTCTGGCAGTGAATTTTAGGAAAGTGCGGGATATAGATTCCCGCCTTCGCAGGAATGACGAAAATGAGTGATATTGAAACCCTCCAAACCGAGCTGATAACGGCGATTGATTCAGCGAGCACGCTCGAGGCACTTGAGGCCGTCCGCGTTTCTGCACTGGGCAAACAGGGAAGCGTGTCGGCTTTGCTAAAGACGATGGGCGGTATGTCACCCGAAGAGCGGCAAACCCAAGGACCAATCATCAATGGCTTGCGGGAAAGCATCACTTCGGCACTTGCCGCGAAGAAAGCGGAACTGGAAACCGCTGAGCTAAACCGCCGGCTCGCCACCGAGCGTATAGACATGACGCTGCCTGCGCCAGATGCAACGCGCGGCACTATACACCCCGTCAGCCAAGTCATGGACGAGTTGGCGGAGATTTTCGCCGATATGGGCTTTGCCTTAGCCGAGGGACCGGAAATTGAGGATGATTGGCACAATTTTACGGCGCTCAATATCCCCGAAACACATCCGGCCCGCGCCATGCACGATACGTTTTACTTCCCTGACGACATGGCCCGCGATGGTCAAAAAATGGTGCTGCGCACCCACACATCGCCCGTGCAAATCCGCACCATGACGTCACAGGAACCCCCCATCCGCATTATCGCGCCAGGCCGCGTGTATCGCAGCGACAGCGACGCGACGCACACGCCGATGTTTCACCAGATTGAAGGGCTTGTCATCGACAAGGGCATCCATCTGGGCCATTTGAAATGGACACTGGAAACATTTTTGAAGGCTTATTTTGAACGCGAGGATGTCGTCCTGCGTCTACGTCCAAGCTATTTCCCCTTCACCGAACCGTCGGTTGAGGTTGATGTTGGCTATTCCGTCATCAACGGCAAGCGCGTGATCGGTGGCGCCGAAGGCTGGATGGAGGTGCTGGGTTCCGGCATGGTGCACCGTAAGGTTATTGAGGCTTGCGGGCTTGATCCCGATGTCTGGCAGGGCTTTGCCTTTGGCACCGGCGTCGACCGTCTCGCGATGCTAAAATATGGCATGGATGATTTGCGCGCCTTTTTCGACGGCGATAATCGCTGGCTACAACATTATGGCTTCAATGCGCTCGATGTACCGACGCTGAGCGGGGGAGTAGGCGCATGAAATTCTCCTTATCTTGGTTGAAAGAGCATCTCGACACCGATGCAGATATGCAAGCCGTCGCGGACTGCCTGAACCGCATCGGTTTGGAAGTCGAAGGCATTGAAAATCCAGCCGAGGCATTGTCCGCCTTCCGCATCGCAAAAGTCATTAGCGCTGCGCCACATCCGCAGGCCGACAAATTGCAGGTCCTGTCGGTTGATGCAGGCGGCGCGCCGCTTCAGGTCGTCTGCGGTGCGCCGAACGCCCGTGCCGGTATGCTTGGCGTCTTTGGTCCAGCAGGCGCCGTCGTGCCCGCCAACGGCATGGTGCTGAAGGTTGCGGCCATACGCGGCGTCGAATCGAACGGCATGATGTGCTCCATCGCAGAGCTTGAACTTGGCGATGACCATGATGGTATTATCGAGCTTCCAGACGATGCACCTGTCGGGCAGGTCTATGCCGATTGGGCTGGCCTTGATGACCCGGTCATCGATGTCAGCATTACACCCAATCGTCAGGATTGCATGGGCGTGCGTGGTATTGCGCGCGATTTGGCGGCAGCCGGATTGGGCACACTCAAGCCGCTGGGCGAGGTGTATAAGATTAACCTGTCCGCGCCTTTGGAAGGAAACGACCCCGCGCCGAACGTCCGTACGGACGACGAAGCAGGCTGCCCCGCATTTTATGCGCAATCCGTCTCCGGCGTACGCAATGGCGAAGCGCCCGAATGGATGCGCGCCAAGTTAAAAGCGATTGGCCAAAAGCCGATTTCGGCATTGGTTGATATCACTAACTTCCTGTCGATCGACCTTGGTCGCCCCTTGCACGTCTATGATCGCGCAAAATTGCATGGCGCGCTTGTCGCCCGCAAGGCAAAAGACGGCGAGGAAATCGTTGCGCTCAACGGAAAAACCTATGCGTTGGATGCTAGCATGACCGTCATTGCTGACGATGCGATGGTGCATGACATTGGTGGTATCATGGGCGGTGAGCATAGCGGCGTTTCGGAAGATACGACCGACGTCCTGATCGAGTGCGCCTTTTTCGACCCCGAACACATCGCCCGCACCGGACAGAAGCTTGGCCTAACCAGCGATGCGAGGCAGCGTTTTGAACGCGGCGTTGATCCTGCGTTTCTCGACGATGGGCTCGCAATTGCGACCAAGCTCGTTCTTGACCTTACAGGCGGGAAGGCAAGCGCCGTCACCCGCGTTGGCCAGGCGCCCGTTGCGCCGCGCATATTTGCTTATGACACAGATTATTGCAGCCACCTTGGCGGCGTTGATGTGGCGCCAGAAGAACAACGCAATATACTTGAGCGGCTTGGTTTTTCAGTGACGGCCGATTGGCACATTACGGTCCCATCATGGCGCCGTGATGTCGATGGCCCCGCCGATATTGTAGAAGAAGTCGTACGCATCATTGGTCTCGACAATGTTATGTCGGTGCCATTGCCCCGCGCAGACGGCGTGGCCCAGCCAACAGCAACGCCCGCGCAATCCTTGGAACGCAAAGTCCGGCGCGCCGCGGCGGCCCGCGGACTGAATGAAGCGATCAACTGGTCCTTCTTGCCACAAAAGGCGGCAGACGCCTTTGGAGGCGGCACATGGTCTCTTGCTAACCCCATATCCGAAGACATGAAGGTCATGCGGCCTTCTTTGTTGCCTGGGCTATTATCCGCTGCGCAGCGCAACATGGACCGTGGCGCATCATCGGTACGGCTGTTCGAAATTGGGCGACGCTATTTCGTTGGCGCTGACGGCGCGAGCGACGAGCGTGCGACCGCCGGAATCGTGTTGGCGGGGGAACATTCCGCGCGAAATTGGGCAACGGGTAAGGCCGAACGCTTTGACGCCTTTGATGCCAAGGCGGAGGCGATTGCCTTGCTCAAGGCGGCGGGCGTTGCCACCGACAGCCTGTTGGTGATGGATGATGCCGGCGCGCATTATCACCCGGGGCAGTCGGCCACCTTACGCATGGGTCCCAAAAACATATTGGCGGCCTTTGGAACGTTGCATCCTGCGACCGCAAAAGCATTCGACCTTGATGGCACTGTTGTTGCGGCGGAAATCTTTTTGGATGCTATACCGTTGAAGAAAGCGAGCGGCTTCATGCGGCCCGCGTTCACACCGCCTGCCTTGCAAGCAGTGACACGCGATTTTGCGTTTCTGGTCGCAGAAGGCACGCCAGCCAATGATCTGCTTCGCGCCTTAAAGGGCTCGGACAAGGATAACATCGTGGCCGTCCGCTTGTTCGACCGCTTCGCCGGACAAGGTGTTCCTGAAGGACAAGTGAGCTTGGCGGTTGAAGTTACGCTGCAGCCCACCGATAAAAGCTATAGCGATGACGAGTTGAAAGCCATTTCAGACAAGGTCATTGCCGCCGCTACAAAATTGGGCGCGGTATTGCGCGGATAAAAATGCCGGGTGATTGCCGCTGACCTGCTGACAAACGGGTTGAAGCGGCAATCATTCGTCCCTAAGCCGCGCTGCATGACGCTGAACCGCCGGACCTTTGCTATTATTTCCCACCCTGACGCGGGTAAGACTACGCTGACGGAGAAATTGCTGCTGCAAGGCGGCGCGATTCACTTGGCCGGTGAAGTGAAGGCGCGCGGGCAAGCTCGGCGCGCGCGTTCGGACTGGATGAAGATTGAACAGCAGCGCGGCATTTCGGTAACGTCGTCGGTGATGACATTCCAGAAAGATGGCATTGTCTTCAACCTGCTCGACACGCCCGGGCATGAAGATTTTTCGGAAGACACCTACCGCACGCTAACCGCCGTCGATTCCGCTATCATGGTTATCGACGCCGCTAAGGGTATTGAACCACAGACGCGCAAATTGTTCGAAGTGTGTCGCCTGCGCAGTGTGCCGATCATCACCTTCGTCAACAAGGTCGACCGCGAAGGCCGCGTCGCGTTTGAAACGATTGACGAGGTCGCCGATGCGCTCGCCCTCGATGTCTGTCCGATGAATTGGCCCGTTGGCATGGGCGGTGAATTTGAAGGCCTATATGATTTTAACAGCGGTCGCCTGAGCCAGCCATCCGGCGACAGCAAGGCATTTGAAGGCAAGACCAGCGATCATGAAGGTTTAGACGCGGCAACACTGGAACAGGTGCTGACACCCGCCGGTGTAAACCGGCTGCGCGAGGAAGCGGAACTTGCGCAAGCAGGATATTCCCAATTTGACCTGACCGCATTCCAGAATGGCGACCTTACTCCAGTGTATTTCGGTTCCGCATTGAAGGAATTTGGCGTGGTCGAGCTGATCAACGCCATTGCCGCATTTGCTCCACCGCCTCGGCCTCAGCCAAGTTCAAAGGGCGATATCGATCCGTCGGAAAAGGAAGTCACCGGCTTTATTTTCAAGGTGCAGGCCAATATGGACCCGCAACATCGCGACCGCATTGCCTTCATGCGTTTGTGTTCGGGCACCTTCAAACGCGGCATGAAGCTGACGCCATCTGGACTTGGAAAGCCGGTTGCTATTCATTCGCCCATTTTGTTTTTTGCCCAAGATCGCGAAATTGCCGATAGCGCCGAACCCGGCGACATCATTGGCATTCCCAACCATGGCACGTTGCGCGTTGGCGATACCTTATCGGAACGGAATGATGTGCGCTTTACCGGCCTGCCGAATTTTGCACCGGAAATCTTGCGGCGCGTGGTTTTGCGCGATCCCACCAAAACCAAGCAACTGCGCAAAGCGCTAGATGACTTAAGCGAAGAAGGTGTGATTCAGGTATTCTACCCTGAAATCGGTTCCAACTGGGTCATTGGCGTTGTCGGGCAGTTGCAATTGGATGTGCTAATCTCCCGGCTTGAGGCGGAGTATAAAGTCGATGCGTTTTTGGAAGCCGCGCCGTATGACACGGCGCGCTGGTTGAGTGGTTCGGAAAGCGCGTTGGCGCAGTTTGTGTCGTTCAATGGCGGCAATATGGCCAAGGATCGCGATGGGCACCCTGTGTTTATGGCGCGCTCATCATGGGATGTGGGTTATCAGCAGGAAAAGCATCCCGACCTGAAATTCAGCGCGACCAAAGAACGTTAACGCCAGACAGCGCCATAATTTGCGCTTTCTGCCATTTTATTGCCATGACTGGCGCTTATCGAGGTTGTCATGACTTTAAATGGCCCCATTGATTCGTCTACGCGGAACAGCAATCTGACCGCGCACGCGCAAACAACCGATGTCCAGAAGGATACCGATGTTGCGATGCGCGCGGCGGCACTCAAGCGCGTGCCCGATGATAAGGCGATGCTGCGCGCTGTGGCTGAATTGACCCGCGACTTGGGCACGCCCAATCCCCTTATATTCTGGACTGACTTTCTGGCTTCGGCCTTTTTGGGCTATGCCGGCCTGGCCATCGCAATCCTGTCCAGCAATCTTTGGCTGCAATGCGTGGCGGGGCTGGTATCGGTGCTTGCGCTCTATCGTGCGGGCGGCTTCATTCATGAAGTCAGCCATGTAAAACATTCCGCCCTGCCCGGCTTCCGCTTTGGCTTTAACGCGGTAATCGGTGTGCCTCTGCTCGTGCCATCGTACATGTATGAAGGCATTCACAATCTTCACCATGCCCGCACGCGATATGGGACGGATCAGGACCCCGAATATCTGCCGCTGGCGTTGATGAAACCTTGGACCTTACCTTTGTTCATATTCGCCTCGCTGCTCGCGCCCTTTGCTTTGCTATTCCGCAACGCTGTGCTTGCGCCGCTCTCGCTCTTTATCCCTGTGCTTCGTAGGATTGTGGTGGAACGATATTCGGGCCTGGCGATCAATCCCGCCTTCCGTCGCCGCCCGGCAGAGGGCGAAGCGCATCGCAACTGGATCATACAAGAAACCGCCGCGAGCATTTGGTCCATTGCCCTGCTTGGCGGGGTGTTCAGCAGCTTTATTCCTCTAACCGCTTTCCTGATTTTCCTCGCCATCGTCTCCAGCGTTGCCGTCCTGAACCAAGTCCGCACGCTGGTTGCGCATCTGTGGGAAAATGATGGCGAGCCCTTGAGCGTCACCGCGCAATTCCTCGACAGCGTCAATGTGCCGCCGCCGGGCATGCTGGCATCGATTTGGGCGCCCGTAGGGCTACGTTACCACGCGTTGCACCATTTGCTCCCCAGCGTACCTTATCACGCTTTGGGTGAAGCCCACCGTCGCCTGACGGCACAATTGGGCTCCGACTCAGCCTATCACCGCGCAAATTATGGTGGTTTGACCGGATTATTAACGCGGCTGGCCCGCAGCACGTTTGCGCGCGGCGCCTAAACGGCAACGTTTATCGCAGACCTGAAAGGGTCGCGATAAAGGGCCGCTATGGCTGTTACCACATTACAGAAAACTGGAGCGGGCGAAGGAATTCGAACCCTCGACCCCAACCTTGGCAAGTGACCACCAAACCCCGTTTTAAGAACGGTGAATATGGGGCCCGTTTTAGAGGTTGCTCTTGACTACAATCCGTTGCGCTATCACCCTCTCTTCAAAGTACATAAATGGGGAACGGGGATGAAGGCGAATAAGTGGGTCGCATTATTGGCGGCAGGATCGATGTTGGCGGTCGCGGTTCCAGTTGTTGCGCAATTCGGCGGATTGAAATCGCTAAAAAAGGCGATGGAGACAGTCGCCAAGGAACTGAAGCAGCCAAAATCCTATGCAAAACAAGCGCAGCAGCAAGCGGAAACTCCGCCGATCCAAGATAATTATACTGCAATGATCGCTAGATGGACAGATTTGCACGGTGCCTGCAGAGGCGGAGCGGGACGTAGGAATGCCGAAGGTTATCCGCTCGTATGTAATGACAGAGATGCCCTCACCGAAACTCTAACCCAAAATGGGTGGTGTAGGGGAGGCGGAGACCCGACCTGGACTGGAGATGATGAATGGCTGCGATGCGCGACGACACCAATTGCAAAACCGCGAGACGTTCTAAAAGGACAATGGGTGCTTATTGCCGATAGTTGTACGCCTGAAGATATGATCTCGGATGCAGTTATCGAAATAGGGGAAGGCGAGGAAGGTGAAAACCTTTCTACAGCATATTCGTATTGCTCCTTTCCCCGCAATGGAGTTGTTGGCACGAGTGATTATTCTGGAAAAATGTCCTGCGCGTCTGAAGGGTATGAGGGTACTCCTACCGTGCGCTTGAGAGTAAATGAGAGCGGACTGCTAGTCACCTCATTTTCCGCTTACGTCACAACCTTTGAAGGTGATGATCCGCAGAACGTAGAAGCATCAACCGACACCTATAAGCGGTGCCCTCGAAAAATTAAAAATGGTTATGATTAATCTCTACTGGTCGGGACCTATCCGTCCCGACACTTTAACTAGGGGGGACTGGGGATGAAAGTGAATAAGTGGGTCGCAGTGTTAGCGACGTGTTCGGTGTTGGCAGTGACAGCACCAGTGAGTGCGCAATTTGGGGGGCTAGGTGCCCTGAAGAAGAAGTTGGAGACAGTTGCGAAGGAACTGGAGAAACCAAAACCAGCGCCGCAACCTCAACCAACTGCGAGACCAACGCCGCCGCAGTCCAATCTCCCAACAGAACAAGGCGGGTACGCCTCGCCTGCCCCAATACGCACACAAGCACCAGTTAATCGACCAGAGCAGGTCGTCATCCCTGCTACGCCACCGGCACTTCCAACTTCCGGTAACGTGCAAAATTCAAATGCTCAGATCGTCTTAGCGACAGAGATATTTCGCTGCAGAGGCGAGTCTGATGGTACACCAAGAAAATTAGAGTTGGAGTATTTACAGTCTCGAGCGGGAGTGCGGTCGGGCAGATTTACCGAGACGACTAAGTTCCCAGAGGAGGGAGAGATAAAAACCCAGATTGACCGAGGTACTTTTAGGTTCTCTGGCGCCGATTATGATCTCTCTTACAGGAATCCGGAGATAGGTTCGGTCAAACTGCAAGTTTCCAGTCTCGATCCAGAGAACGGTTGGGTTGCAAGAACAACTAAATATGATCCGGAATATTCTCAACTCGATAACGCAAGGACTTTAACTGAGTACATCTCTCCTCAGCGAGCAGCGGACTCAGAGGAAGCAGGAGGCGACACCAATGCTCTTTTTTGCGAACTCGTAAAACCAACCTTCGCGTCAGAGTCCTTCGAAGACTATAGCGTAGATGACCCAGATCTGTCTCCTGAGCGATATGACGCAGAACCAGCGCTCCCCCAATTCGCGGGGCGGGACGTGGGATTTCGTAATGTCAGGACAATGCTAACCGAGGCGGTTAAGGACCATTGGAGTCAACCAAAATTTGGTAAGTTTCATCTCGCGGTTCTTCGCGGCAAATGGGGTGGAATGTACGGTTACTTGGTCGATATGAGATCAGGGAAAGTTTCGCTTTTCTTCGAAGAGTTTATCGATGATGGAATGATCATAGATTATTCATTTCGCGACAATAGCAATTTACTTCTGAGCATTACCGCAAACAACGAGAAGGATTATTGCCATCTTAATTACAGTAAATTGCAGAATAATGAATTAGTGAAAATAAAGCACGAAGTCATTGGAACTTACAAAACTTGTCTCAATGAATACGGCACATCCGTAAAGGACGGTTATATAAATGACATCGAGATTGAAAAAATTGGTGGGTAATTTTTGCCGGATTTTGGTTGGAAACTTTTCAGAGTTTCCTCGGCGATCTTAATGAAAGCAAGTCCCCGCTAAAACCCGTTTTAAGCAAGGCGAATATGGGAACCGTTTTTGATGTTGCGCTTGACTATCATTCGTCACACCATCTTATGGTGTTCGTCGGGTTAATGAGGGGGTGCCGGACATGTGGAAGAAATTAGTCGCTTTAGCAGCATTCGGCCTTTTAACTTCCTGCGGGTCAAGCGATCAGGTCTCCAATCCACCCTTTGAGTCTGCCAGCTCAAAGGACGTGGGTTATCTCTTAGATTTCGAGAACAATGAACCCTGTCAGAATAATGATATAGACGATGCAATGTCTTCAATACACAATTACAACCTAAGTAGTCTAAATCTCGACGGTTACGGTGGAGAGGGATACGGATCATTTAATGTTAGCAAGGAAATTCTTCAGACAGAGGATGGAAGCGAATACGTTTCTTATTTCATTCCTTTGACTGGAACGTGGCATGACAGCGGATTGAATATTTTAGGAGTGATAGCTACTACGTGTGCTGGTGCTTGTGGATATTGGGATGTTACCTATTACTTCAAGGAAGATGCATACACACTACTGAATTCTCTGAAAAAAATGAATATAAAAAACATAAATTCATTAAGAGTTAATCAAGAATTAGATATTGGAGCTAACGATTATGAGGAAGGCATATTTTTTCTCGAGGTGAGCGAAATGTCAAAATATGCCGAAGCTCCTTTGTATTCGAGGACGGGATTTGGAAGAATTTTGTCGAAATCCTCTCGATCAATGATGAGCTGTACCGTCAATCAATAGAAATCTCCGTCAACCGCCAGAAAGTAGGACCAATCTTCTGAGCTGCCTTCCCTTTGGTAATATCGGTCGATTTACGGGCACGATATTTGGTCAGTTCTTCCGATGTAAGGGTGGACCGGTAGATGTAACCCGCCATTCCTGGGACTTTGATCCGACAGAACCAGATAGGGGTTTTGTAGTCTCCCCGAAGGAACAGATAGATTCTACCATCCCTAAAAGTTTTAGACTCGAGGATGTTCTTCCCATGACGATTTTTACCGTCTGAAGTCAGGTCCGTGGACGCTGCTGTATCGTTGTTAACTGATTTCCCCAAAATCAATCTCTGAATCCGGATATCCGTATACGATCAGTATATGGTTTAGATATTGATTTTTGGGAACAGGGTTCGTCTAAACCCTTGAAAACTGGAGCGGGCGAAGGGATTCGAACCCTCGACCCCACCTTGGCAAGATTCGGGTCGATGAAATTTTGTTGTTAGATTAGATGTTTATACGGTGTCTGAAAAATCCGAA
>ENA-OUVC01002479-OUVC01002479.1-marine-metagenome-genome-assembly--contig:-NODE-2479-length-10364-cov-1.855935_pt1 | contig 10364 bp, 8 predicted proteins | sample MGYA00248622_ERZ508571 | MGnify/ENA primary metagenome ERZ508571 (study PRJEB26236, sample SAMN06267175) | marine metagenome | isolation source: Columbia River Estuary | place: USA:Columbia River Estuary... | reverse complement strand
GGCCAGCCCCAAATCGCCCAAGCCCTTGGCGTACCCAATGCGAATGGATGCCGATGAGGAAATCCCAACGGCCACCATAAAACTCATGGAAGCGATGTTGATGGCCACCTGATGCGCCGCTAGGGCCTCGGCCCCCAACCATCCAATGACCACCGCCGCTCCGGCAAAGGCCGACGTTTCGAAAATGAATTGAAAGGCTGAACTAAGACCCAAAACCAACATCCGTAACAACGGTTGAAAACGAACCGACCCTACGCGGAATCGATGGGTCCAATAAATCCTTAATTCCTTCTGATTGAGAACGTACGCCATCATCGCCAAGGCCATGATCCACCGGGCGATGACCGTGGCCCATGCCGCCCCTTCAACCCCCATGGCCGGAAATCCCCAGCGACCAAAAATCAAAAGGCTGTTCAATCCAATATTCAAGGGAATGCTCAATACGGCGATCACCAGCGCCGGCTTCATCCATTCCAACCCTTCGATAAATTGCCGAAAAGCTTGAAAAAGCATGATGGGCAAAAAAGAATACCCCAAGGCCTGCAAGTAGATCCGCATCTGCGCTTCGACTTCCGGTTTTTGGTTCAACAGCGATAACCAAGGCAGGCCAAGCATCAAGAGTCCTTGCATCAAGACCCCGGCCAAAAGGCATACCCAAAAACCATGCAACAAAACCCTCCCGCCTTCTTCGGTGTCGTTTTGACCGCGGGCATGGGCGCTCAGCGTGGTGACCGCCAGCGATAACCCAATACCAGAAACCAGAAGCACATTAAAGACCCCTACGGCCACCGATACCCCGGCCAGGGGCACGGCCCCCAAGCGTCCAACCATCACCGAATCCACCACCGATTGGGCCATATGGCTCATTTGTCCCAAGATGATGGGCCAAGCCAGAACCCAGTGGTCCCTGAGCAGGGTGCGGTTGGTAGGAATCACGACCTTATTGGGTTGGAACGCGGCGAAGGTAGCGAAAGTCCGGACTATTCAAGGGACTTACATGCCAGCCTTCCCATCCTTTTGCCAACAATTGCAGCATCATGTCGTAATACAATACAATCAAAGGTCGCGCTACCTGAATTCGAGCATCCATTCGACGGTACAAGGCATTGCGTTCCTGAACATCGGTTGTCTGAAGGGCTCTTTGATACAGTCGATCGTAGGTGCTGTCTTGGTAGCACGTATAATTCGGTCCGTTGGGCACTTGGTTGGGTCCGTAGGCCAGGGCCAGGTAATTTTCGGCATCGGCATAATCGGCAATCCAACTGGCCCTAAAGAAAGAAGCTTCTTTTCCGCTGATTAATTGACGGAGCGCCGGACCTTGGCTCAGTTTGATTTCGACTTGGATCCCGAGCGGAGCCCAAAGGCTTTGCAGGTATTGGGCGATATCGGCGTAGGACGGGTTGGTCTCCAAAACCAAACGCAATGGATGCGTGGGTCCGTAACCTGCTTTGCGTAGGATTTCACTGGCCAAAAGGGGCTTGTAAGGATTGGAAGTCTTTGGATTCAAAGAGGTTGAATCAAAACCGGGGAGACCGGGCGGGAGCAGCCCACCGTGACCTGGATAGCCTACACCTCGGCGCAGGGACCGCACCAAGGTGACCCGGTCGGTCGCATGATGCAGAGCTTGCCGTACCAACGGGTTTAACAAAGCCCTGTTGGCACCGCGGGCGCTGGAGTCCAACAGAAAGCCCAGGTATTCGGTGTTAAAGTATGGTCCACGGACCACCTGAAAATGGCCTTCAAAATCAGATTTAAGATGCAATTCATCGTCAAAAAATCGTCGTTGAAAAGCAGGTTCCCAACCCGATAACAAATCTATTTTGCCCTGCAAAAAGGCCATGGCGGCCGTGCTCTTGTCGGTCCATTGGTGAATTTGTACGGCCTGCAAATAGGGGAGGCGTTGGCCTTGAGCATCCTTCTCGAAATACCGAGGGTGGCGGGACAAGACCAGGCCTTCCCCCTCCAACCAGGTACGCAGTGCAAAGGGTCCCGTTCCGACCGGATGAGATCGAAAATCGCGACCATAACGTTGGGTGGCTTCCGGTGCGGTGACCGAACAATACCCCATGCTCAACAAACCGAGCAAGGGAGGGAAGGGCTGCGAAAGATGGATTTCCAGGGTGAGCGAATCCACCACGGTCATGCCTTGCGGGGCCAACTTATCCCGAAAGATCCAGGCTCCCGGCGATGCCGTGGACGGGTCTTGAAGGCGTTGCAGGGAATACACCACGTCTCCTGCCCGCAGTGGCCTTGTTTTGGCAGGACCAAAGCAGGGGTTTTCGTGGAAAAAGACCGAATCCCTTAGGTGAAACCGGTAAAGGCGACCTTCATCGAGGATTTCCCAGCGGTGGGCCAGGGAGGGAACCGGGTTTTGGTCCGGACCCAATTCCACCAAACGGTTGTACAGGAGCCTCGCTGTCCAATTACCGGCTTGATCCCGGGCCATGGCGGGATCCAAGCTTCGTATCGGAGTTTCTTGGTTGTAATGAAAAACATTCAAGTCGGTATCCTGGGAGGGGCCTACGCACCCTGCCAATCCAAGGCCCGCCCAAACGGTCCATCGAATCAGCCCCAAGGAAGCGCCTAGGGAACGCAGCAGGGCTAGAATCGTCGGTGTATCTTTGGGCTTCAAGCTCCAAAAATACATTGCAGGTCTCACCTCCTTTCCTTCTATTTCTAACCAAGACGACCCTTCATGCCAAACGGTAAAATAATCGCCGTAGCGAACCAAAAGGGAGGGGTTGGCAAAACCACCACCGCCATCAACTTGGCCTCGGCCCTGGCCATCTTGGAATACCGTGTCCTGTTGATTGACGCGGATCCCCAGGCCAACGCCACCTCGGGCCTGGGCATCGACCCCAAAACCGTGAAGGCGGGCCTCTACGAATGCTTGGTCAACGACCTAAACGTTCTCGATACCTGCATCCCAACCCAGGCGGAGCGCTTAAGTATTTTGCCTTCCTCCATCGACTTGGTCGGTGCGGAGATCGAAATGATCAACCGTCCTCAGCGAGAGCGGATTTTGGAACATGCCCTTGATGGGGTTCTTCAGCGATTTGATTTTGTGATCATTGACTGTTCCCCATCCCTGGGGCTGATTACCGTCAATGCCCTGACCGCGGCCCATTCCGTCATCGTTCCCGTCCAATGCGAATATTTTGCCCTCGAAGGTTTGGGCAAATTGCTCAATACCATCAAAATTGTCCAGAGCCGCTTTAATCCCAAGCTGAGCGTGGAGGGTATTTTGCTCACCATGTACGATGGCCGTCTAAGGCTCTCCAACCAGGTAGCGGAAGACGTTCGTAACAATTTGGGGCACATGACCTTTGAGACCATCATTCACCGAAATACGCGGCTCAGCGAAGCCCCCAGTTTTGGGGTATCGGTTCTTCACCACGATGCTGCCAGCAAAGGGGCCACCAATTATTTGCTCTTGGCCCGTGAAATTCTTCAGAAAAACAATTTAACCCAAATAGCCCACGAGGAACGTTACCTGGGCGACGAATAACCATGGCTGCATCCTCCAAAAAAATGGTGCTGGGCCGGGGGCTGAGTCAACTCATGTCCCCTCAAGACCAGGACATCCTCCATTCCGCTGTACAGGAGGGGGTGGTATCGGTGGACCTCATCGAAATCAATCCGTTCCAGCCTCGGGACCAATTTGATCCCGAAGCCCTGGAAGAGCTGCGGGCGTCCATCGAAAAGCTAGGGATCATCCAACCCCTGACCCTTCGCCGGGTTGGCAACCGCTATCAGTTGATATCGGGGGAGCGGCGTTTGAGGGCGGCTCGTTTGCTGGGCAAAAAGGAAGTCCCTGCCTACGTGATCGAAACCGACAAGCAGGGCATGATCGAGATGGCCCTGGTAGAGAATTTGCAACGCAAAGACTTGAACCCCATCGAAATCGGGTTGGCCTTGTTGCGTCTTCAAGAGGAGTGCAAGCTCAACCAAGACGAAGTGGCGAACCGGGTGGGGATGTCACGGGTGAATGTTTCCCATTATACACGGCTGGTCAAATGTCCTCCCGAAATTCAGGCTGCACTGCGCGCAGGGCATCTTGAGATGGGGCATGGCAAGGTCCTGGCCGGTATCGGTCGTGTGGACTTGCAGTTAGAGGCCATGAAGCGTTGCATCGAAGGTGCTTGGAGCGTTCGGGCCTTGGAAGCCTTTGCCAAGTCGCTAGAAACCACCCAACGCCGTCCAGCTGAACCGACCGGTTCACCTTCCAAGACCGCTCCATTGACCCAGGCAGCGGCCTATCAAGCGGTGCAGAACCGATTGGTTCGTCACTTTGAAAGCCCCGTACGGTTGCAGGCCGGTTCAACGGGCAAGGGTGAAATTCGAATTCCTTTTGCCAACACCGAAGACCTGAATCGTTTATTGGATTTGATTTTCGATCGAGACTAAGGAAAGGCCATGCGTTCAGGTTTTCGCATTTTTCTTGTCACTTTTCTTGTTGGGTTCGAGGTTTTGTTGACGGGGGCTTCGTCCTCGCTCTGCGCCCAGGATGAAGCGAGCCGTCCCCAAAATGCAGCGAACCTTTCGCAGGATGCAGCGAGCCGTCCCCAGGATTCCTTTCCTCCTTTGCCAGACCCGACCTTGGTTACACGCCGGGCCGCTCTGCTACCGGGTTGGGGACAGTGGACCAACCGAGCTTATTGGAAAATCCCGGTGGTATGGGGAGGATTGGGTTGGATGGCGTACCAGACATCCAGGACCGCTGATTTGTATTTGGATTACCGCAATGCGTATCGATGGAGGACGGACAACGATCCACTCACACGGGATCCTTTTGAAAGCACGGATAGTGAAGCTTCTTTGCTCCAAAAACGTGATTTACTGCGCAGGAGTCGGGATGCCTATGTCCTGTTGACCCTGGTCGCCTACGGACTTCAAATATTGGATGCCCATGTTGATGCGCATCTCAAGGGCTTTGAACGCTTGGACTTTTCGGTGCGACCAGCCCTACCAGGCCAGGCCCCTGGTCTTGGGGGTGCGGCCCTGACCTGGACCTATCGCTTTTGAAGTCAAATTCTTTTTGTTTTTCAACGTATGAATTTATTGTTTTTGGGACACGGTCGTTTGGCCAAGGTGGTCGCCGAGGAAGCGGCCCAACGTGGGCATCGCGTTGTGGATTTTTTGGATTCCCAACGCCCACTCCAAAGCGAGGATCTCAGGGTTGAGGTGGACATGGTGATTGAAACGGCTTTGCCTGAAGGCGTTATCGAGCGATCCACTCAAGTTTTGGAAGCAGGCAAACCCCTCCTGATAGGGACTACCGGTTGGTACCATCGCATGTCGGAATTGCAAGCCATCTGTTCTCATAACAATGGTACGGTTTTGAGGGCGTCTAATTTTGCCCCTGCTGTCCAGATTTTTAGATCTTTGGCCGCCGAAGCGGCTCAACGATTGGCCTCCTTACCCGGCTACCGCATCGAGCTTCACGAGGCCCACCATCTCCAAAAGAAAGACCGTCCGAGCGGTACGGCTGTTCACACCGCCATGGATCTATTGAAGGTTCGCCCGGATTGGACCGGTTGGATCCAAGGGGAGGAGCAGGAGGAAGGTAAAGATCAACGAAGCCTAGCCGGCGGCCAACAAGCGCCTGATCACCCACCACAGACGGAGCTAAGGATTTTTAGTCATCGGACCGAGAACGAGGTGGGGACCCATACCCTTCGAATGCAAGGTGCCTACGAAAGTCTGGAATGGACGCATCGAGCGGTGGACCGAAGGGCTTTTGGATGGGGGGCCGTTTCGGCGGCCGAATGGTTGCAGAATCGTCGAGGCTGGTACAGCATCGACGACTTTTACGAGGACCTCTGGGCCTCACCCAAATAAATCCCCGGTGGTGGTCGAAGCCGGGGGTACTACCCCCAAATGGCGGTAGGCGCGCTCGGTCAGTTCGCGGCCTCGCGGGGTTCGTTTGAGGTAACCTTCTTGGATCAAAAACGGTTCGTAAACTTCTTCGATGGTGCCCGATTCTTCGCCAACGGCGGTCGCGATCGTATTGAGCCCCACCGGTCCTCCCGAAAATTTATGGTACAGGGTGGAAAGAATTCGGTTGTCCATTTCGTCCAATCCCCGGTGATCGACTTGCAAAGCGTCCAAGGCCAAATTGGCAATTTCTTGATTGATTATGCCTCTGCCCTTGACCTGGGCAAAGTCCCGGGTTCTTCGTAACAACGCATTGGCGATACGCGGGGTCCCGCGGCTTCGCCGTGCCAATTCCTGCGAGCCCCCTTCTTCGATGGGAACCCCCAGAATGCCCGAGGAACGGGTGATGATGCGGCTAAGCAAGGCCGAATCGTAGTATTCCAATCGGGCGTTGATTCCAAAGCGGGCGCGCAGTGGTGCGGTCAACAAACCGGAACGGGTGGTGGCCCCAATCAACGTAAAGGGCTGCAAGGCAATTTGGACGGAACGAGCATTGGGACCGCTGTCGATCATAATGTCAATCCGAAAATCCTCCATGGCCGAATAGAGGTATTCCTCCACCACGGAACTCAGCCGATGAATTTCATCAATAAAGAGGACATCCCCCTCTTGCAATCCGGTCAGCAATCCGGCCAAATCCCCGGGTTTTTCGAGGACCGGCCCGCTGGTCATTTTGATTTGGGCCTTCATTTCGTTGGCGATCAAATGGGCGAGGGTGGTTTTGCCCAGACCCGGAGGACCGTGCAACAAAACATGATCCAAGGCTTCGCCACGTCCCAAGGCAGCGGCCACAAAGACACGAAGGTTCTCCATGACTTTGGTTTGCCCTGTAAAATCCTCAAAAGTTCGGGGCCTCAAAACCAGCTCCTGGTCCTGCTCAGGATGACCTTCTGGGAGGGCGTCGGCTTCGAGATGGGGATTGCGCATGCTCCAAAATTAAGGCGAGAGCCGTATTTTGCAGGCTATGGCTTCGGATGCGCTGGTTATTGTGCCGACTTACAACGAAAAGGAGAATATCACGGCCTTTTTAACCAAGGTTTTGGCCCTTCCGTACCCGTTGGAAATTCTGGTCGTGGACGATGGTTCCCCGGATGGCACCCAGGACCTGGTACGGCTGATCATGGAACAGCATCCTGGTAGGGTTCATTTACTGCCTCGTACCGCCAAAATGGGGCTGGGTACGGCCTACATTGCTGGTTTCCGCTGGGGACTCTCCCGATCTTATCAGTATTTTTTTGAAATCGACGCCGATTTTTCCCACAACCCCGATGACCTCCTTCGACTCCTGGCCGCTTGCCGCGATAATCCCAGCGATTTGGCCATCGGTTCTCGCTATGTGACCGGGGTGAATGTGGTCAACTGGCCGATGAGTCGGGTCATGATGTCCTACTTTGCTTCTCGGTATGTACAATTCATCACAGGGCTACCGGTGCATGATGCGACGGCTGGTTTCAAATGTTACCACCGCCGTGTTTTGGAAACCATCAACCTTAACAAAATTCGATTTATTGGCTACGCCTTTCAGATTGAAATGAAATTCAAGGCCTGGAAAGCAGGCTTTCACATCACCGAAGTCCCCATCATTTTTACGGACCGTACCCTGGGTCAAAGCAAGATTTCCAAAGGAATTATCAAGGAAGCCGTTTGGGGTGTTTTGATGTTACGGTGGAACGCGTTTTGGGGAATGCGTGGGGCTTTTAATTCCAAACCATGAACCTGGATAACTTGCTGGAGGCCATGCCTTCTCAACCTTTGTTTTTGATTGCCGGTCCCTGTGTAGTCGAATCCAAAGACCTTTGCATGGAAGTGGCCGAAACAGTCCTCCACCTATGCAAGGAGCGGGGCATTCCGTATGTCTTCAAAGCCTCCTACCGCAAGGCCAACCGATCCTCGGCCGCTTCGTTTACGGGTATTGGCGATGATCAAGCTTTGTCCGTCCTGGCGGAGGTCCGTTCCACCTACGCGATCCCGGTTTTAACCGATATTCACAACGAAGCTGAGGCCCAAAAAGCTGCCGCATCGGTGGATGTTTTGCAGATACCGGCCTTTTTGGCTCGTCAAAGTGATTTGTTACAGGCAGCTGCTCGAACCGGACGTTGGGTCAACATCAAAAAAGGTCAGTTCATGTCGCCTTCGTCCATGAAATTCGCTGCCGACAAGGTTTCCCAAGAAGGAAACCAGCGGATTTGGTTAACCGAGCGGGGATCGCAATTTGGGTACCACGACTTGGTGGTGGATTTTCGTTCGGTACCCATCATGCAAGGATTGGGTTATCCGGTGGTGGTGGACATCACCCATTCCCTTCAAAGGCCCAACCAAGAAAGCGGTGTAACATCCGGCACCCCTGAGTTTATTGAAACCATGGGACGCGCGGCCGTAGCTGCAGGGTCCCGAGGTATTTTTTTGGAGACCCATCCCCAACCATCCCAGGCCAAATCGGACGGGGCCAACATGTTGCCTTTGAATAAGCTAGAAGGACTATTGGACCGGTTGAGCGCCTTGGCGCGCGTGGTGCATACCTGGTCTTAGGCTGTATCTCAGGCAAGAACGGACTACGGAAGGATGCTAATTTGGGTTCGGCGGTCCTTGGCCCTGGATTCGGGCAGTTCATCGGTCGATAGAGGTCTCGTTGCACCGTACCCAATCGCGACCAATCGACGCGGGTCACAGCCCTGGACGATAAGCCAGTTGCGAATGTATTGAGCCCTGCGATTGGATAAATCGAGGTTGTGTTGGGGCGAACCGGTGGCATCCGTATGGCCTTGGACTTCGATTCGGATTTCGGGATTGCGATTTAACCATTGCAATAGGCTTTGGAGAGCGGGTTCCGAGTCCGCCAAGGGTTGATCTTGGTCCACCCCATAGTAGAGATGATTCAAGACCCATTCGGTGGGACGTTGGGGTAGGGGGGTCGCAAACGTATCGGGGGGACTCAATCGGGGTTGCGATGCTGTATCCAATTCAACACGCAGGAGACGAATCCCTTGCTCGGTTTCACGACTTAACCAAGCCATCCGGCCGTCCGGTTCCAGGACCAATCCCATTTCATCCCTGTAGGTATTGAGGGGAGGCCCCAGGTTGGTGGGAGCCAACCATCGAGCCGATGATAAAGCGTTGGCATCCCTTCGGCTTCGGTACAGATCCAATTGACCCATGCCGGCATGTCCAGACGAAGAGAAATACAAATCCATTCCGTTGGGATGCAAGTAAGGGCTGTTCTCGCTGTACGGGGTGTTGATGTTGCTGTCCAAGGGCACCGGTTCCGACCAAACCAAACGATCCGGGTCCATCCCGGACCAATTCCACCAAGAAATATTCAAGGGGAATCCGGCGGTATCAACAGGCCAACCGCTCGAATCCAAGCGCGCCTGGCTCATCCACAAATCACTGCCCCCTTGGCTGCCCCTTCGGTTGCTCGCAAAATACAAAGTCAAACCGTCGCTACTCAGGGTGGGATGGGCATCCCAAGCAGCGGAATTCACAAAGGGCCCTGCGGAATGTACGTCGCCCCAACCTTCTTTTTCTTTTATAACATAATACAAGTCACAGGATCCCTGCCCGCCTTCCCGATAACAACCTGTAAACCAAAGCATATGGCCGTCCGGACTTAACCAGCAACCGCCTTCGTCCAAGTCGCTGTTCACGGGCGCACCCAAACGCTGACCCGCCGACCATGGACCGTTTTGTTGATTACTTTCAAAAAAATCCTCCCCCTTTTCATCCCGTCGGGTCAGGATCATATGGCTTCCGCCTTTGCACAAACAGGGCAGATAGGCCTGTTGGCCCCCGTCAAGCGTCGCAGGAGCCGGTTCCAAGCGTTGAGGTCTTGGCTTCTTGAGGGCCTGCCATCCAAATCCGGCTTGTTTGCGCCACAAATCCATATCGCGCAGTTGTTCCGCTGTGGCTTTGGGGAAAAACGGAATCCGGTTGTAGTATTCCATGATGGTGGCATAATCCCCCACATGCATGGATGCATTGAACAGTCCATGAAAGCCTTTGACCGAAAGTCGGGGGTGCAAATCCACACAGCGCCTAAAGGCCCTTTGGGCCTCGGACCATTCCCGTGTTTGAAGGTGCAAATCACCCAAAATCAGCCAACCAGGTGCGTGCTCGGGGTAACGATCGCAGAGCGTTTGGACTTTGGCAATGGCCAAATCGTAACGGCCTTCGTTGACCGGTTCCAGGGCTTTGCTGAATTTGAGATCTATCTTCCGGGTATCGGTGTACACCGGGATGGCCTCCGATGTTTGATTCCCGGAAGGGGTGGTTTGGGCAAGGGACCTAAGATGAACCAATGCCCAAGCCAGGACAAGGACCTTAAGGAATCTCAAGGTATTTGTGGGTTTGGAGGGACAAGGTCCACTCCGGATTTTCTTGAACAAAACGAACCAAGAGGGGGGCCATGCTTTCTCTTTTGCTCCATTCCG
>ENA-OUVC01002478-OUVC01002478.1-marine-metagenome-genome-assembly--contig:-NODE-2478-length-10364-cov-3.314863_pt1 | contig 10364 bp, 12 predicted proteins | sample MGYA00248622_ERZ508571 | MGnify/ENA primary metagenome ERZ508571 (study PRJEB26236, sample SAMN06267175) | marine metagenome | isolation source: Columbia River Estuary | place: USA:Columbia River... | reverse complement strand
GCAGTGGCCAGCATCCCTGCAACACCAACCACGTATTGAAGAGCCTATTGCCGCTGTCCCTGTGGAACTCGTTGCTGATTTAGTTACCAAACCTGCACCAGTCGTTGCTGCCGAAATCATCAAGAAACCAAAAACGCCAAAGGTTCGCAAAACTCCCATCGAAACCCCGGAAAGCATCGATGTCCCTGAAAGTGGTCATCCCGCCGAGCGCGCCAAGGTAAAAGCACGTCTAAGCCGCGTCGCTGGGCAGATCGCCGGCATCCAGAAAATGGTCGATGATGACCGCTATTGCATGGACATCCTCACACAAATCGCCGCCGCGCGCGCCGCGATGACGGGGACATGGTCGGGGAAGCTCGAATATCTGGATTATGGCGCGAACAAATGGTTCGGCATTTCGGTCAAGACGCAGATTGAGGATCAGGGCGACGGCGTGACCATGATCCGCAAGTCCGACTTTGACGATGGTCCAAAGGTCGGGAATGTGCGGATTACTTCAGTCGAGCTGTTGGATCCGGCGGCGGGGACGGTGGCCACCGGGACATTTCGCAAGGGACGCAGCGTTGAGATATTTACCTATGCGGTGCGGTTTGACGGGGCTCCGGCTGATGCGACGCATTGGACGATGGTTGAAGACGCGTTGGGGAAGGATGATGACCGCCCCGCAATACTGCGCCTGACGACCACGCGCGATGGCGACAGCATCGAAACGGTAAAGCAGATCGATTTTCAGGATGATGACAAGGCCGAGTGGATCACCCGCAACCGCACGCGGCTTTCGCGGATTGCGGGTTAAGGAATGGCTGGCATAACGCGCAGGCGGCGTTATGCTGCGCGTTCATCGCCCACAAAAGTTGAACCATCATGACGAAGCCGAAAAATCCCAGCTGGTTTGACATTTCCATGGATGCCTTCGCGCTCGCGGCGGAATCCAACATGGTGATTGCCGCGCGCTTGGGCAGTCTGGCGCTTGGCGGGCCAAATGCGGTGCGTGAGGCGGAGCGGATGGTGAGCGAAAAGGTCGCGGCGAACTTGGCGCTTGGCGCGGACCTGATGACCGGCAAGCACGGGCTTACCCCCGAAAGCATGGTCAGCGGCAGTATCGATCATTATGCCAAGCATGTGACCGCCAACCGCAAACGGCTTTTGGGTTAAAGCGGGTGCGCGGGAATGGCCGGAAATGGCGGAAAAACAGGGGAAAAGCGGGCTTCGACCTTGTTATTTGCTAATGCCGTAAATTAGGCGTATAAGCCAGACACGCTATCGTCGACCGCGACGGAATTTGAGGCGCGTATCTGATGAAATAAGCGGAGCGTGCAACGTTTTTCCCAACACGACTTGGCTACCCACTTGGCGCTGTTGCCCGGTGGTCACCTGTTTCGTGAAAGGAACATATTATGCCTACTGGCACCGTAAAATTCTTCAATGCCGATAAAGGCTATGGCTTTATTGCACCCGATGGTGGTGGCGATGACAGCTTCGTGCACATCTCGGCTGTTCAAGCTGCTGGCATGCACTCGCTCGACAAAGAGCAGCGCGTAAATTTCGAAGTCGAAATTGGCCGCAACGGTAAAGCTTCGGCTGTAAATCTTTCAGCTGCTGATTAATCAGCGCTAAAGTTTAAAAAAAAGGGCTGCCAAACGGCGGCCCTTTTTTTGTGCGCTGCGATTGGCGGATTAATCGAACAGCTCTTCCAGAAATGACTTCCTCCGCTTTTGATACGGATAGCCATGGCCAAAGCCCGGTTGCTGGTGGCCATAGCCTGGCGGTGCAAATCCGGCTGGCGCTTGCGGTGGAACGGGTTGTGGGGCAGCTTGCGGTGCAGGCATCTCGGCAGCAGCGCTGCGTTCGATGATCTTGTCCAATTCGCCACGATCAAGCCAAACGCCGCGGCATTGTGGGCAATAGTCGATTTCGACACCCTGACGGTCACTCATGACAAGCGCGACCTTGCAAACAGGGCATGGCATTCCAACGGCTGGGTTCATATCGGGTCTCCTCTTTATTGGTTTAAAGCGGTCCGACATCGCCGTCAGGTGACGACCAGAGGGGCCCGGCCCGCAAAACGCAGTTGGGCATTGGCAGGCATTATTTCAATAAGCTTGGCTGTTAATTCCGCAATGCGGCGGTCGTCCACATCGCGAACCGCCCACCCGAACCATCAGCGTTTCCGGACAAACTCCGCACGCAGCACGAGGCCCTTGATGCCGTCAAACCGGCAGTCAATCTCCTGCGCATCGCCCGTCAAGCGGATGGATTTGATCAGCGTTCCGCGCTTCAATGTTTGGCCTGCGCCCTTTACGGTTAGGTCCTTGATCAATGTGACCTGATCGCCGTCGGCCAGAATATTGCCGACCGCGTCGCGGACCTCAACTGCGCCGTCCTGTTCGGATTTGGCATTGGCTTCCGCCGCGCTGATCCATTCGCCAGAGGCCTCGTCGTAAACATATTCGTCGTCGGTTCCGTCGGCCATCATTCAATCCCCGTTTTGATATCGCCACGCCCTAGCGCCATTTACGCGCGCGCGAAAGCCGGTTGCAATTTGCAACGATGTCAGTAAGATTTTTCGGATAGAGCGGAGAGTTATATGGCGCAGGCTGAAACGGTTGTAGATGTATTGATTGTGGGCGCTGGTTTATCCGGCATCGGTGCGGCGGCGCATCTGACCATGCAATGCCCCAATAAAAGCTATGCCATTGTCGAGCAACGCGCCGACATGGGCGGCACTTGGGACCTTTTCCGTTACCCGGGCATCCGGTCGGACTCGGACATGCACACCTTGGGCTATCGCTTCAAACCATGGTTGCATGAAAAAACAATCGCTGACGGCCCATCCATCCATCAATATGTCCACGAAACGGCTGATGAATATGGCATCACGCCGCATATCCATTTTGGGCACAAGGTGGTCTCCGCAAATTGGTCCAGCCCCGATGCGCGCTGGCATGTAACGGCGAAAGCTGTCGATGGTGGCGAGGAACGGCACTTTGCCGCGCGTTTCCTGTTCATGTGCGCCGGTTATTATGACTATGATCAGGGCTATAAGCCCGATTTTCCCGGTGAAGCCGACTTTGGCGGCCAGATCGTCCACCCGCAGCATTGGCCCGAGGGTCTGGACTATAGCGGCAAGAAGGTCACGGTTATTGGCTCAGGCGCCACCGCGGTGACGATTGTGCCAGTAATGGCGCAACAGGGTGCGCAGGTGACGATGCTTCAGCGTTCGCCGACCTATATGGTCTCGCGTCCTGCAATCGACCCATTCTCCAAATTTGTTCGCAAAATCTTGCCGGAAAAGCTGGCTTATGCGCTGACGCGCTGGCGCAACATTAACATGCAGCGGTTCACTTATTGGTATGCCCGCCGCAACCCAGCGAAGCTGGGCGAAAAGCTGGTCAACATGGCGCGTGAAGCGCTGCCGGCCTCAGTGGATGTCGATACCCATTTCGTGCCCAAATATGGCCCATGGGAACAGCGCCTGTGTCTGATCCCAGACAGCGACATGTTTACCGCCATAACCGAGGGCAAGGCCGAGGTCGTGACCGACCATATCGACCATTTCACCAAGACGGGCATTCAGCTGAAGTCCGGCAAGCATATTGAATCCGATATCGTAATCACTGCGACCGGTCTGAACCTTGTCACGATGGGCAAGACAGCGATCAGCGTGGACGGCGAAGCGGTCAATTTTGGCGAGCATTTCAATTATAAGGGCGTGATGTTCAACGACATTCCGAACTTCGCCAGCGTCTTTGGTTATATCAACGCGTCTTGGACGCTGAAGACCGATATCGTTGCCGATTATGTGTGTCGTTTGCTTTGGAAAATGGATGACAAAAACGCGCTTGTGGCAACCCCGCATCTCGACGATCCGGATATGCCCAAGTTGCCGTTTGTGACGGACTTTAGCTCAGGCTATTTCGCCCGCAGTTTTGACACGCTGCCCAAGAACGGGGACCGCCATCCTTGGCGGGTGCTGCAAAATTATACGGCTGAAAAGAAAATCCTGACCCAAGATCCTGTGGATGATGGCGTCATGGTCTTTTCGGCACCGCATTTCGCAGCGTCACATAATGAGAATGCAAAAGCGCTCATAGCCGCCGAATAGTTGTCCAGATGACGGGGCCCCTGTCAGGGCTCCATATTGCGAACCGTCGCGGCAACGCGGCGGGTCTCGATGGTGGCCTCTGGCGCGATGATATGCGTGCGGTTGCGGACCATCCAAATGAGTGAAGCAAGCCCGGCCAGTGCAGCAAAGGCAACCGCCATCAGCGCGTAGCTGGTGAAGCGTTTCATATCCTGCGCGTGCGTAACCAATTCGGGCGCTTTGTCGGCGGTCGTGACATCCCAATATTCGATCATCGGCTTGTTACGGTACCGGACCACGCGCACTTCGGACGTAACCCACATTTTGCCATGCTGAGCAGCGAACGTCAGATAGGCGCCGGACCCTTGACGTTGTTGAATGGCCGGAGCCAGTCGTGGCGCATCCTTCAAAATCCGCGACATTTCGGCAAACTGCACGCGGCTATCGTCGATGAAACCCGGGGCGACATATTTCTCTGCCGCCTTTTGGTCTCCGCGCCGCACAGCCGCATAAAAAGGCTTCACGACTGCGGTAATTTCCTCAGGCAGCGGCGGACGTGCGTCGGTTGATCGGTTGCATGCCGATAAGCCAAATGCTGCGATCGACATCCAGAACAAAAGAAAAATACGTGACATTTCTGAATTATCTCCCGTTCTTGGCCTATTGCCGCTATCGCATCCTTCATGCGTTATGACGATCTGATCCAACCTGACAACGGCCAACCGGCCACACCTATCCACATAGTCGATAAAAATGGCTTTGCGTCATGGCTTGCTGCGCAACCCGACCCTGTTCGCACGGCCGTAAAAGCACAGAAGTTTGAAGGTAGCGTAAACGACAGCGCGATACTTCCTGGCGACAAGCCGGGGGAATGGTCAGTCGTTGCCGGTGTGGCAGATGCTTCCGCGCTTGGGCTTTGGAACCTTGCCAAGCTATCTGACATTCTGCCCGAGGGAAGCTATCGCTTGTTGGATGCCGACGCTGGTGAAGCGATGCTTGGGTGGGTGCTTGGTCAGTATCGATACCATGAATATCTCAGCGAACCGAAAGTAACCGGCGCGCGCGTGTTGCTTGTGCGTGAACCCGGTAAAATCCATAATATAGTGCTTCAGGCGCGCGCCACGGCGCTGGTGCGCGATCTGGTCAACCGTCCGGCGGGTGACCTTGGTCCCGACGCGCTTGAGGCTGAGGCTAAGCGCATCGCCAAGGCGCATAAGGCCGACGTCACAGTGACAGCAGGCGAAGCTTTGGAAGCGGGCTTCCCGCTGATCCACGCTGTCGGCAAAGCAGCGGCGCGCGAACATGCCCCGCGGCTGATTGAGCTGGAATGGGGCGACCCGCGCCACCCACGCATCGCGATTGTGGGCAAAGGCATAACGTTCGACAGCGGTGGTCTTGATATCAAACCGGCGAGCGGCATGCGGCTGATGAAGAAGGATATGGGCGGCGCTGCCCATGCGCTTGCGCTGGCCGAGCTTATCATGGCTGCGCATTTACCCGTGCGCTTGCATATGCTCGTCGCTGCTGCTGAAAACAGCATATCGGGCAATGCTATGCGGCCCGGCGACATCGTTAAAAGCCGCAAGGGCATTACCGTTGAAATCGACAATACCGATGCGGAAGGGCGCCTTGTGCTTGCCGACGCGTTGACCAAAGCGGTCGAGGATGCGCCCGAACTTATCATCGATTTTGCGACGCTGACCGGCGCGGCGCGCGTTGCCTTGGGGCCTGATTTGCCAGCGATGTTCAGCAATGATGATGACACAGCAGACGCGTTGATCGCAGCGTCAAAGGCGCAGGCTGACCCGCTGTGGCGGATGCCATTATGGGCACCGTATATGGAGCTTTTGGATAGCGATATCGCGGACATGACAAACAGCGGCGGGGCTTTTGCAGGCGCAGTAACGGCGGCGCTCTTTATGCAGAAATTCGTTCCTGATGATGTGCCTTGGGTGCATCTGGATACCTTTGCATGGCGACCCACGAATAAGCCTGGCCGGCCAAAGGGCGGCGAAGCCCTTGGATTGCGCGCCGTCTTCGGCTATCTGGCCGACAAATATCCGGCACGTTAGGGTGCCATGACATGTTACATTTTCGGGGGCGTAAGTAGTTGGCAGACGGACACATGGGGGCGGGGAAGCGGCCCATATATACATTGAGTGGGCACAGCCTTGTCGGAGACAAGCGCACAACGCCCATTCGCGGGGACCTTGCCGACATCAGTCTGGCCGGAAAGCTGTTCGCGCCGCATTACGCCGTGCCGATGCTGCGCACGGGCATTGCGCCGGTGACCGAAATTCATGCCGAGGCGCACGCCACATCCATGCCCGTTAGCGCGTTAATGCATGGTGAGGAGTTCGCCGTGCTTGATGTCGCGGGTGAATGGGCATGGGGATATTGCCTGCACGACAATTATCTGGGTTATGTGCGCTTTGCCGAGCTTGGCGATGATTTTGACGCCACGCATATCGTCAGCGCGCCTGCGACATTGCTGGTTTCCGCACCATCGACAAAGGCGCCTGTGCTGGCGCGCTACCCCATGGGTGCGCAATTGCTTTGCGGCAGCCCAAGCGAATGCGGCAACTATCTGGCGTGCGAAAACGGTTTTGTGCCGCTGGCCCATTTGTCCGAAATCGGACGCGTTGCGGCATCACCCGCGGATTTGGCAGAACAGCTGATCGGCACGCCTTACAGCTGGGGTGGCCGCAGTGGAGACGCCATTGATTGCTCGGGCCTTGTGCAGTTGGTGTTCGGACTGAAGGGGCACATGCCGCCACGCGATGCCGATATGCAGCAGGCAGAATTTGGCGAAGAATTGGCCGACGGCGACGCGTTGCAGCGTGGCGATCTGGTATTCTTCCCCGGTCATGTTGGTATCATGGCCGATGCCGAAAACATCATCCACGCCAATGGCACCGCGATGGCGGTGAGCATTGAACCGCTGGCAGATGCGGCGGCACGCTTTGCCGCGCATGATGAGGCGATTGTCGCGCGAAAGCGGGTGATGTTTTGACCATGACGTTGGTCTTGGCCCGTACCGTAGCCCTGAGCAGCAGTTGCGAAGCAATTGCGTCTGTCGAAGGGCGCTTCAAGGTTTGCGTTGCCGCCGATAAGCACCCTTCGACGGGCGCGGTCGCTGCGCGCCCGCTGCTCAGGGCTTCGGTCTTATTTGAGCGGGTGATTTGAGATGACAAAGAGTATCTTCATCGACGGCGCATCGGGCACAACCGGTCTTGAAATCGCGGACCGGCTCGCTGGTCGCGCGGAATTCACGCTCATCACGCTCGACGATGACAAACGCAAAGACCCCGCTGCAAAACGTGAGGCATTGAACGATGCTGACTTCGTCATCCTGTGCTTGCCCGACGATGCAGCAAAAGAGGCGGTGGCAATGACCACCTCAGGCCATACGCGCATCATCGACGCATCGACGGCGCATCGTGTGAACCCGAACTGGGCCTATGGCTTCCCCGAATATCGCACCGGACAGCGCGACCGGATTGCCAATGCGCGGCTCGTCAGCAACCCCGGTTGCTACCCCACCGGCTTTTTGGGGCTGGTCGCACCCTTGGTCGCTGCCGGATTAATCCCCGCAGACTGGCCCTACAGCGTCAACGCGGTGTCGGGCTATTCGGGCGGCGGGAAGGCATTGATTGAACGGTTCGAAGGCGGCGACGGCGCAGATATCGGCTTTCGCACTTATGGCCTTGATCTGAACCACAAGCATGTCGCCGAAATGCAGCAACATGCAGGGCTCGGCCTCGCGCCGATATTCTCTCCCGCCGTGGTGCGCGCGTTCCGTGGCATGGTGGTCGAAATACCGCTGCCCATCTCGGTCATGCCCGGCAGCGATGATCCTGACGAAATGCGTGCGGCCTTGTCGCTGCATTATGCCAAATCGCCCGTCGTGAAAGTGCACGAGGACGCACCGCCAGCGGAACTGCTGATCCGCGCCGACCAAGCGCCATCCGACAGGCTTGATCTCTACGTCCTCGGTTCACCCGACGGCGCACAAGTCCGCTTGCTGGCGATGCTCGACAATCTCGGCAAAGGCGCAAGCGGCGCGGCGGTGCAGAACCTAAACATCATGGCGGGGTTGGACGAGACGGCTGGGTTGCGGTTGTAACCCGATTTCAACCAAACACCTCTGACGCGTTCAGGTGTCTCAATGCCTGTGCCACAAAGCCTTAATAAGGCGGCTGATCAAACCCCTTGGGGCTCTTGGTAAAAATCTCGCAGCCATCTTCGGTGATGCCGATGCTGTGTTCAAACTGCGCAGACAGGCTGCGGTCGCGGGTTACGGCCGTCCAGCCATCGTCGAGCACTTTGCCGGCGGCCTTGCCGATGTTGATCATGGGTTCAATGGTAAAGATCATGCCAGGACGGATTTCTGGGCCAGTGCCGGGGCGGCCGACATGGACGATTTCGGGGGCGTCGTGGAATAATTGGCCAAGGCCATGTCCGCAGAAATCGCGGACGACGCCATAACGGTGCTTTTCGGCGTGGGTCTGGATCGCGTGGCCAATGTCGCCGACGCGGTTGCCGGGCTTGGCGGCTTCGATACCGAGCATCAGGCATTCATAGGTCACATCGACCAAGCGTTTTGCCTTTACCGGCACGTCGCCGACGAGGAACATGCGGCTGGTGTCGCCATGCCAGCCATTTAATTGCGGCGTGACGTCGATGTTGACGATGTCACCGTCCTTTAGCTTCTTGTCCGATGGAATGCCGTGGCAAATGACATGGTTGATCGAAATGCAGCAGCTGTGCGTGTAACCGCGATAGCCAAGGGTTGCCGGCACCGCGCCACCGCGTATGGTCATCTCACGGACGATGTCGTCCAGTTCTTCGGTGCTGACACCCGGCACGACATGCGGCACCAATGCATCGAGTATTTCGGCGGCAAGGCGGCCAGCCTTGCGCATGCCTTCAAAGCCTTCTGCCCCGTGTAATTTGATGACCCCATCGCGGGCTTGCATCGCCTCTTCGGGCGTAACGCGTACATATTGTTCCATGCGGTCGATATAAGGCAATAATCCGCACTTTGCGAGGGGGTGAATTATGCTATCGCGTGCGTATGACAGATTCCCGCATATATACCGCAGCGCTTGTAATCATCGGCGACGAAATCCTTTCTGGCCGAACACAGGACAAAAACGTCGCGCAGATTGCCCTTTGGCTCAATATTCAAGGCATTCGCTTGCGCGAAGTGCGTGTGGTGGCCGATGACATGGATGCCATTATAGAGGCAGTGAACCTCTTGCGCGCGCGCAACGACTATCTGTTCACCACCGGCGGCATTGGCCCGACGCATGATGACATTACCGTTGACGCAATCGCAGCGGCGCTCGGCGTCGATGTTGTCATTCATCCAGAGGCAAGCGCCGTCCTGCATGCCTATTATGAAACGCGTGGCGGCATTAACCCGGGCCGCCTGCGCATGGCGCGTGTGCCCGATGGCGCTGATCTTATCCCCAACAAGATGTCAGGCGCGCCCGGCATTCGCCATGGCAACATCTTCATCATGGCTGGCGTGCCGCATATCACCGCCGGCATGTTGGATGCCCTGACCGGAACATTGGAGGGTGGAGCGCCCTTGTTGTCACAACAAATCGGCTGCTGGGTGGCCGAAAGTGAGGTTGCCAAACTGCTGGGCGACACCGAAAAGCATCATGAAGGTTGCCAGATCGGCAGCTACCCGTTTTTCCGCGAAGGCAAGGTCGGGGCGAATTTCGTTGTCCGGACAACAGACGCGGATAAGCTTGCTGAATGCATTGAGGCGCTGAAACTTGGTTTGCGCGGTTTAGGTTATGATTCCGTCGATGGTGGAATTTAAACGCAGGTTGGCCAGCCTGTTCATGTGCAGTCAAGCCTTCGTTCCGTTATGGGGATTGTAATGCGCAAATTTACTCAATCTCTCGCTTTGGCAGCACTGCTGCTCTCCACCTCTGCTTACGCACAAAATGTTGCGCCTGCTGTAACGGTCTCCGCAAAGGCGGCCAAAGTTCCATGGCTGTATGAAGGCAGCGACGTACCGGTGGATGACACTTGGACCTTTGGTGTGCTGCCCAATGGGTTGCGCTATGCGGTGAAGAAAAATGATGTGCCTGCGGGGCAGGTATCCATCCGCGTGCGAATTGATGCGGGCGCGTTGCATGAAAATAATGACGAGCAAGGCTTTGCCCATCTCATCGAGCATCTGTCCTTCCGTGGATCAACCTTTGTGCCCGATGGTGAGGCAAAGCGCATTTGGCAAAGGTTCGGCGTCACCTTTGGCAGC
>ENA-OUVC01002476-OUVC01002476.1-marine-metagenome-genome-assembly--contig:-NODE-2476-length-10365-cov-4.427294_pt1 | contig 10365 bp, 9 predicted proteins | sample MGYA00248622_ERZ508571 | MGnify/ENA primary metagenome ERZ508571 (study PRJEB26236, sample SAMN06267175) | marine metagenome | isolation source: Columbia River Estuary | place: USA:Columbia River Estuary... | reverse complement strand
TTCATCACTTGGAAGACTGTTGAAGATGCGCGGTTTGCGCGTGACGATGCAAAAACTTGATCCGTACATCAACGTCGATCCGGGAACAATGAATCCATTTGAACACGGTGAAGTGTTTGTCACTGATGACGGTGGAGAAACAGACTTAGATCTTGGTCACTATGAGCGCTTCATCGATGAAAATCTGTCGCGTTCGTCGAATGCGACAACGGGCAGCATTTATCAGGCAGTGCTTGCAGCCGAGCGTCGAGGGGACTACCTCGGTCGCACTGTTCAGGTCATTCCACACGTAACGGACGAGATTCGCCGCCGAATTAAGCGCCTAGCAACCGACGACATCGATGTGGTGATCACCGAAATTGGTGGAACTGTTGGCGACATTGAAATTTTGCCGTTCCTCGAAGCCGTACGTCAGTTCCGAAATGAAGTTGGTCGCGACAACGTGTGTTATGTGCATGTCACTTTGGTTCCGTTCATCGGTCCGAGCGGCGAGCAAAAGACAAAGCCAACGCAGCACAGCGTCACCGAACTTCGTTCGCGCGGTATTCAGCCAGACATCATCGTGTGTCGTAGCGACGAACCAATCAGCGATCAACTGAAGCGCAAGATTTCTAACCAATGTGACGTGGAACAGAAGAACGTCATCAACGCGGCGGATGCGCGCAACATTTACGAGTTGCCGCTCATCTTGCATGACGAAGGTCTTGATACTCAAATCTGTGATGTATTGCGCATTGACGCGCCACTTGACCTCACGCCTTGGCGTGAAGTTGTTGCTCGCGTAGAAGCGTCAACTGCTCCGGTTCGCATAGGGTTGATCGGTAAATATGTTGAACTTCACGATGCGTATCTCTCGGTCGTAGAAAGTTTGAAGCACGCAGGATTCCACCACGCTGCCAATGTCGAGATCGTGTGGATCCAGGCCGAAAATGTTGAAGGACTTCTTGCCGAAGAACAATTGGCAACCCTTGATGGCATTGTTATTCCAGGAGGTTTTGGCGCTCGCGGTGTTGAAGGCAAGATTCGTGCAGCACAATACGCTCGCGAGCATGGTGTTCCATGCCTTGGTCTGTGCTTGGGTATGCAGGTGATGACCATTGAATTTGCTCGTCACGTGCTTGGTCTTACCGATGCGCACTCAACTGAGTTCGATCCAACAACTCAAAACCCAGTTATTGACCTGATGGTCGACCAGCGAGACATCACTGAAAAAGGTGGAACGATGCGCCTCGGTGCGTATTACGCGCAACTGGAGCCGGGATCAAAAGTTGCTGCTGCCTATGGCGAAACCGTTGTGAGCGAGCGCCATCGTCATCGCTACGAATTCAACTCGTCGTACCGTGCCCGATTTGAAGAATCAGGGTTCGTGTGCAGCGGCTCGTCGCCAGACCGCAGACTCGTTGAGTTCATTGAACTTTCCGATCATCCATTTTGGGTAGGTACGCAGGCGCATCCTGAATTCAAGAGTCGTCCAGATCGACCGCATCCATTGTTCCGCGAGTTGATCAGTGCTTCATTGCAACATCGAGTGGTGAGATTGCAAAACTCTCCAGCAGTTGCAGAGCCAACTGCAGCTCCATCAATTAGCGCATAACGAGTTGTCCATGTCGTCGCTGACATACAGCGAGCGTTTTCTTACCTGGATGACCATTGAGCAAGGAAGGTCTCCACGCACCATCGAGGCGTATCGTCGCGACCTACTTCGTTACGAGACGTTTCTTGCGGCAACCAACCTCGATGTGCTTTCGGCACAATCGCCAAATATCGAACAATTCATTGCAAGTTTGCGCACAGAGGGAAAAGCTGCAAAAAGCGTTGCCCGCATGTATGCCGCGGTACGAATGATGCATCGGTATCTCGTGGAAGAGCGCTTGCGTCCAGATAATCCAACCTCTGGTGTTGATGGCGTGAAAGTTCCAAGCGGAATTCCAAAAGCACTGAGCGAAGAAGACGTGTCGCGCATTTTGGCTGCAGCTACCGGAGTCGATTCCTTTGCGCTGCGCGACCGTGCGCTGCTCGAATTCTTATACGCAACTGGTGCACGTATTTCTGAGGCTTGCGGCTTGTCGTTGTCAGATCTTGATATGGAATCTCAATTGGTGCGCCTGTTTGGCAAAGGCTCGAAGGAACGCATCGTTCCATTTGGCAGCCACGCCAAATCTGCATTGGAGGAGTGGCTTAGCGCGGGTGGAAGAACCATGTTGGTGCCCGAACAATGGGCGAAACGCGATCATGCTGACGCGGTCTTCCTCGGTTCGCGTGGCACGAGGATTAGCCGGCAGGCAGCGTGGGGCATAGTGCGTAAGTACGCACGGCTTGCTGAATTGAGTGATGAAATCTCACCGCATGTTCTGCGTCACTCGTGTGCCACACATATGTTGGTTCATGGCGCCGATTTGCGCATCGTGCAGGAGTTATTGGGTCACGCATCAGTGAGTACTACCCAGGTGTATACCCGTGTTGATAACGAAGTGCTCTTTGATATGTACAAAGAGTCTCATCCGCGCGCTCGCATTGGGTTTTCGGGTTCGAAGTCGTGATTTACATTGCTCACCTCACTAAACGATTCTTTTCGTCGTTGGCGCGAAGTGAAGTAATCGAAGCAGAACTAAACATGGTCCGGTCCACGCTCTCGGCAAGTGAGTGTGAGCTGTGGCTGCAATTTTCGAGAGCCGATCGGCATCACAGTGTGTTGGTTGCTACGCGCTTTATTGCTATGCGACCTGTTGCTTCCCGTAACGAGATTGCCGGAGTGCTGTTACACGATATTGGAAAGATTCGCAGCAATCTGTCTACGTTGCAGCGTGTTGTTGCCACCGTTGTGGGCCCACGAACCAGGCGATTCGCGCTGTACCACCAACACGAAGAGATTGGCGCTGACATGCTTCGTCAAGTTGGATCCCATAGCGAAGTGATCGCGATCGTCAATCAAACATGTAATGAAGATGTAGCAGTAGCGTTTCGTGGTGCCGACAACATTTAGCGCGGGTAGAAACCAATCGCGTTATGTGCGCGGGCAAGCGTGGCCTGAGCAACCGTTCCCGCTTTTTCTGCCCCTATACGCAGCAAGCGTCCGAGTTCTGCCTTGTCATTCATCAGTTCTGTGTAGCGCGACTGGATTGGCGTGAGCATTGCAGCAACAGCAGCACCACAGTCGCTTTTTAGCGCTCCGTATTGTGTGTACTGATCGGCCAGTTGTTGCGGGGAAGTGCCAGTGACCGCGCTCAAAATGTCGAGCAGGTTCGCGATTCCAGGCTTTGCCTCGCGGTCGTAGCGAACTTCGTTTTCCGAATCGGTAACAGCACGCTTGAATTTCTTTTCGATCGCAGCTGGGGCATCCAGTAGATACACGCATCCGGCATCGGTCTCTGACGACTTCGACATCTTTGAAGTTGGATCGAGCAAGTCCATAACGCGTGCGCCAGCAGGGGGTGTTACTGCCTTCGGTAATACGAACGTGTCACCAAAGCGATGATTGAAACGAATAGCAATATCTCTGGTGATTTCGATGTGTTGTCGTTGATCATCGCCCACCGGTACTTCGGCTGCGTCGTACAGCAAGATGTCTGCAGCCTGCAGGGCGGGGTAGGTGAAAAGGCCTGCAGAGACGAAGTCGGCTTCTCGCTTGGCAGACTTATCTTTGAACTGAGTCATTCTGCTCAGTTCGCCGAAACTCACCGTGCATTCCATGATCCATCCCAATTGTGAATGCTCAGGTACATGGGATTGAACAAAAACCGTTGCGACCTCTGGGTCAAGCCCTACAGCAAACAGCATGGCGGCAAGCTCGACCGTGTTCTTGCCAAGTACGCCTGGCTTGTCGGTGATGGTGAGCGCGTGCAGGTCGACAATGCCGTGGAAAACGTCGTTGGCATGTTGCCCTGAAACCCAATTGCGCAGAGCGCCGAGGTAGTTGCCCAAATGAACGTCGCCAGTTGGCTGAATGCAAGAAAGAACGCGAGCCACGGTGCAACGCTAGTGCAAGCAGCACAACGGGCTCAGGACATTTCGGTCTAGTGAACTAATCTGTCGGCATGGCATTTGAGGTAGCGACCCCCGTCTATGACGGTCCGTTCGACCTCCTGTTGCACCTCATTTTAAAAGAAGAAGTGGACATCCATGAGGTCTCGCTTACCCGCATCGTTGAGGCATATCTCGAAGAGATTCAGCGCATGCAGATGCTCGATCTCGACGTGGCCACGGAGTTTCTCCTGATCGCATCCACCCTTGTTGAATTGAAAACTCGTCGTTTACTTCCCGGTCGTGAAGACATGGACTTGGATGAAGAGCTGGCGATGTGGTCCGAACGCGATCTCTTGCTTGCGCGTTTGCTTGACTGCAAAACGTTTAAAGATGTTGCTTCGGTGTTTAGTCAACTCACCGAGCGGGCGAGTCTGAGCTTTCCTCGCCGTTCAGGCCCTGATGAGCGTTTCGCAGAATTGCTTCCCGACATGCTCGACGGTGTAACTCCAGTTCGTCTGCAACGTGCGTATTTGCGCGTCACGCAACCGAAGGCACCAACATCAATTGATTTGTTTCACGTTGCACCAATTCGTGCCAGCGTTGCTGATGCGTTGATGGAGATGTTGGATACGTTGCCAAAATTGGGGAAGGTCACGTTCAGACAAATTACCGAAGCAATTTATGATCGCATCGAAGTTGTGGTGCGGTTCTTGGCCATTCTCGAGTTGTACAAGCAGGGTCGAGTCACGCTCGAGCAGTCGGACCGTTTTGGCGAGATTGAAGTGCAATGGATTGCCGGCGATGACACAGGCTTTGAAGCCGTTCTGCAAATTGATGATTACGAAGGATGACGAAGAGGATTTCATGACTGAAGACAATATTTCCGCAGAATCGGTTCGCGCATTGGAAGCGATTTTGCTTGTGGCGATGGAACCAGTTGACCCAACACTGCTCTCTCAACTCCTCGAAATTTCGGTTGCCTCCATCGAAGGATTGTGCGAGCGCCTCGCCGCAGCATATGAAGAAGCGGGTCATGGTTTTCAACTTGTGAAAGTTGCTGGCGGCTATCGATTCCAGTCGCATCATGATGTTGCCTCATACGTTGAGCGCTTTGTGCTCGACAGCCAACAAGCACGCATTTCTTCTGCAGCGCTCGAGACGCTTGCGATCATCGCCTATAAGCAACCCATCTCGCGTGGACAAGTTGCAGCAATTCGCGGTGTCGATCCAGACGCCGTAATGCGAACGCTGCAAGCACGCGGTTACATTTCGGAAATATCTCGAGACGATGGTCCTGGTCAGGCCGTGTTGTTTGGAACCACGTCGTTGTTTTTAGAGCGTTTGGGTATTGAAGCGTTGTCTGCATTGCCGCCGATTGCCGATTTTGTACCCGATGCTGCTGTGGTTGAAGCACTCGAGCACGGTTTGCGAATCGTGCCTCAAACAGAATGAACGATGACGGAGAACGCTTACAGAAAGTTCTCGCCCAGCGAGGGTGGGGAAGTCGTAGAGCATGTGAAGAGATCATTGCCGAAGGTCGAGTGACTGTAAATGGTGATGTCGCAATACTTGGTCGCCGAGTGGATGTTGAAGTTGACATTGTTGAAATTGATGGAGCACCAGTGGGTGTTCGCCCGGACTTGGTGTATTACCTACTGAACAAACCAATTGATGTCATCAGTACAGCAATTGACACGCACGATAGGGAAACTGTGGTCGACCTCGTCCCAGTTGAACCACGCGTGTATCCCGTAGGACGCCTCGATGGTGATTCCGAGGGATTGCTGTTGATTACCAATGATGGCGAACTGACAAATCGCATCACGCATCCAAAATATGGTCTTGAAAAGGAGTACCTCGTTCAAGTCGATATCACTTCGGCAGATGTCAGTGACGTGGCGATCCACCGTATGCGTAATGGCATCGAATTGGAAGACGGAGTGACGGCCCCAGCCGAGGTGAGCAGACTGCAAGAAGGTGTGCTCAGGATGGTGATTCACGAGGGCAAGAACAGGCAAATTCGACGAATGTGTGAAGCCGTTGGCTATCCAGTGGTCCGACTTGTGCGCACGCGTATTGGGCCGATCATGGATAAGAAGCTTCGACCAGGTGAGTGGCGCAACCTCACGCAAGCCGAAGTCAAACTGTTAATAGAGGCAGTCACCGAGTAGTGCTCGGGTACGATATTTCTCTGTGAAACAGCGTCGAGCAAACATTTTTGGGCTTGGGCTAATTGGCGGTTCCTTAGCCGCAGCGCTTACCGCTCGCGGGTGGCATGTCACCGGGAATGACGTTCGTCCTGAGACCGAAGAAGAAGCACTCGCCTTAGGGCTGATTGGTGCGCGAGGCATTGATGCCGACGCAGAAGTGTCTTTCGTTGCTACTCCAGTGTCTTCGGTTACTGAGCAGGTTCGCCGTGCTCTCGATACAACACAAGGCTTAGTAACTGATGTTGGTGGGGTAAAGGCGCATATCGTTCGCGAAATAACCGACCCGCGATTTGTTGCCGGCCATCCAATGGCTGGCAGCGAGCTCATTGGACTTGCCGGTGCAGATGCCTCATTGTTTGAGGGAGCGGTGTGGGTGCTGACGCCATCTCCACATACGCCAGATACAAATTTTGCTCAAGTCGCACAGATCGTAAAAGAGCTTGGCGCAGAATTCGTTGTGCTTAGCGCAGAACGTCACGATCAACTCGTTGCAATCGTGAGCCACCTACCTCACCTCACAGCCGCAACGTTGATGTCGCTCGCTAATGACCACGCCGAAGAACATGTTGCGGTATTGCGTTTAGCAGCAGGTGGATTTCGCGACATGACACGTGTGGCGTCTGGACATCCGGCGATCTGGCTAGATGTGTGCAAGGAAAATCGCGAGGCAATTGTTGGTGCACTCGATGGAATGATTAGCGGACTGCAGTCCATGCGAGCAATTGTTGACGAAGGCAGAACAGATGAGCTCTCTGCGCGCTTACAGACTGCTCGTGTTGCACGTGCGAACCTTCCAGGTCGGGTTGGTAATTTGCTCGATGTTGTAGAAGTACGCGTGCCGATTCCTGACCGTGCAGGTGCAGCTGCTGAAATTTTCTCCCTTGCGGCCGAACTGGGTGTGAACACAGCCAACTTCGAAGTTGCGCACTCGGTTGAAGGCGATCGAGGAATATTGGTTTTGATCATCGATCGCGCTAGCCAAGATGTGTTTAAGGGCGGTTTGATTGCTCGAGGGTTTCGACCGTCGATTCAACAACTGACATGAGCGCGAGCCCAAGTCATACAGTCGCACCTCTTGGTTCGACCCTCAACGCAACAGTTCGAGTTCCTGGGTCTAAGAGTGTTGCAGCGCGTGCGCTGGTGTGCGCGGCAATGGCAACAGGTGAGAGCACGGTCAGCAACTTGCCAAGTGGCGATGACACAGCCTCCATGCTGAGAGGCCTTGCAACACTTGGTGCCAAGATCGATGTGCACGGCGATACTGCAACGTTCACATCTAGTTGGGATGTAGAGCGTCTAGACCCGCTTGTGATCGATGCCCGATTGGCAGGAACGACCGCTCGATTTCTTACAGCCGTATCGGCTTTACGCGTAGGCGAGGTAGTGATCACCGGCGAAGATTCTTTGCGCAAGCGTCCAATGCATGACTTGCATCAGGCACTATCCGACATCGGTTTCGAAGTTTCGCCGCTGAATGGAACCGGCATGCTTCCCGTTGCTGTAAAGCGCGGAGTCCAAAAGAGTGAGCGCGTGAATATTGCTGCTACAACATCTAGCCAGTTCACGTCAGCGCTCATGCTTATTGCGCCAAAACTGGCATTGGGACTGTCCATAGTCACCGAAGGGGACGTGGTGTCACAGTCGTATCTCGACATGACAATTGGTGTTCAACACAGTTTCGGCGTTGCGCCCGTTGAACACAGCGAACACGTATTTCGTTATGCAGCAGGTGATTATGTTGGGGCACGGTATGACGTAGAGCCCGATGCATCCTCCGCTTCGTACCCACTTGCAGCAGCAGCAATCGCTGGCGGGCGAGTAGTAGTAGTTGGACTTGGCCGGTCGTCGTTACAAGGTGATTCCAAGTTCGTCGACGTGTTGGTGCGAATGGGATGTTCGGTGGAGAACATGGGTGAAGATGTTGTGCTCTCGCGTTCGCCAGAAGTTTCGCTCGTTGGTATCACGGTCGATATGCGCGATATGTCTGACTTGGTGCCGACACTTGCGGTTGTGGCTGCATTTGCACAAACTGCTACAACAATCACTGGCGTTGGGTTTATTCGCAACAAGGAGAGTGACCGAATCGGCGACCTAGCCCATGAACTCCGTGCGCTTGGCGTTTCAGTGGATGAACAAACTGATGGTTTAGTCATCCACCCATCAGTTCTTCATGCTGGCACTGTTGATACTCATCACGATCATCGACTTGCTATGTCGCTTGCTCTCATCGGACTCGTTACACCTGGAGTTGTGATCAATGATCCAATGGTGGTGACGAAGAGTTGGCCGGAGTATTGGACCATGCTGGGATCCTTGCAATGAGCGTGCTTCGCCCTGATGGAGTCGATGTAGCACTTGTCATACGACTCAGTCCGAAACATCCCCGCTTTGGCGAAATTCAAGATCGTCATCAATCAGCCATCGCGGAAGGCAATCCCAGCTACAAAGATCCTGCTTCAGGTCTCACCGTTATGACGGGAAAGTTTTTGGCCGATCGCGGATATTGCTGTTTGAGTGGATGTCGTCACTGCCCGTTCGAACAGGCGTGATGAACTAGATTGGCGGCAAGTAATCGCCAGTAGCGAGGGAGCAATTTTGAGCGAGATCCGTGAAATCATGACCTGGGATGTTTTCGGAGTGGCAAGTCGCGAACTTGCCATCCAAGTTGCCGAAAGTGGTTATGAGCCAGACATCATTTTGGCTATTGCCCGCGGCGGTCTACTTTCAGCCGGAGCACTCGGATACGCACTGTCGGTAAAGAACACGTACACCATGAACGTTGAGTTCTACACAGGTGTCAATGAGCGTTTGGCCGTTCCAATGATTCTTCCTCCGGTACCAAGCTTGGTTGACCTGAAGGACTCAAAAGTACTGATCGTTGATGATGTTGCCGACACAGGACACACGCTGAAGCACGTGCTCGAATTCTGCAAAGGTCAACTCGCAGACACACGCCTAGCGGTGCTGTATGAGAAGTCGCAATCCATTGTGAAGTGCGACTATGTCTGGAAGTACACAGACGAATGGATCAATTTCCCATGGAGCGATAAAGATCCAGTCGCCAAGCGTAAGTGGAGCGTCAAAGACGCCTGATATCAACCTGCGTAGGTGATATCAGGGTTGAGGAATTCGTTATTCACGATGTCGCTGGCTGCGATGTCGCCAATTTCTAGTCCCTGTTCACGAAGCACTGGTGTTGCTTTGCCAATGAAATCGTTGACGCGTGATTCCTCGAGATCACCAAACGTTGCTGTATCGCCATTGCTGATGATGCTCAGGTCACGTAATTGTGCTGCTCCGTTAGCCAAGTCGCCGTCAGACTGTGTCCACCAGCTGTCGTAAGCAACAACTGCTGCTTTGATGATTGCGTTAGCACGGTCTGGTGAAGCGATGTAATCCAATTGCGCTTGCTGCAAAATTGGAACGAGAACCTCTAGGCATGGAGTGAGTGCTTCCATCTTGTCTGCTCGAAGTGCCAAGTTTTGTGCATACGAGTTCCAACCCAAATCATGAATCAAGGTGTAAGCAACATTGACTACGCCGGTTTCTAGGTTTGCGTACTTGTATGGCTCAGAAGTTACAAAACCTTGGTGCGCCGCATCGTCTGTCGCAAGAAGCAAGTTGCCTTTGTAGTTGCTATCAATCTGATCCTTTGACAAGATGCCTTGGGCAACGAAGTAACGGGCCCACGCTGGATCGCCATAGACGTAGATCGACTTCAATTCCTTTGCAGCATCGGCCAACGTTTGTGCGGTTGGGTGCTTTGCTGCGTCCCACAGCACCACTTGCGGATTGATGTTCAACGCATTGAATACTGCAATGGTTGGAGCATCTGCGAAACGTGTAATGGCAACGTCTGTTCCGACATAGCCAAGGGTGATTGCATCATCTGCATACATTGCAGTGACAACTGGAGTTTGTAGGAAAGGTCCGCCTGCGCGAATTTCCAGTTGAACTCCTTGGTCAACACCTTCATAAGTAAATGTTCCAACTGTTGCGCCTGTATCTTTCGACGAGGTTGCATCGGCACCCAACAATTCGTAAATTCCGCCGTGCTCGGCTTCTGGGAACCAATCGGTTTGGACGACGACGGTTTCAGGACAAATACCTGCAAGGGCACCAGATTGTGGGGTGGCTGGAGCAGAATCGCTTTCTCCAGAGCCGCCACACGAAGTGGAAATGAGGGCCACAG
>ENA-OUVC01002467-OUVC01002467.1-marine-metagenome-genome-assembly--contig:-NODE-2467-length-10388-cov-2.597226_pt1 | contig 10388 bp, 9 predicted proteins | sample MGYA00248622_ERZ508571 | MGnify/ENA primary metagenome ERZ508571 (study PRJEB26236, sample SAMN06267175) | marine metagenome | isolation source: Columbia River Estuary | place: USA:Columbia River Estuary... | reverse complement strand
TCGCAGTCAGCAACTGCCCCCGCGTCTGTACTAAGCAGATGCAGACGGGCTGCACTGTTGCAGCCCGTTTTTATTTGCGCACGCTCTATTGATCCCGGACAGCTATATTCAGGATCTGCTCGCCCGCGTCGACATCGTCGAAGTGGTGGGCCGCTACGTTCAATTGCGCAAAGGAGGGGCCAACCTGCTAGGTCTGTGCCCTTTCCATAACGAAAAAACGCCTTCATTCACCGTATCGCCAACGAAGGGTATCTATAAATGTTTTGGATGTGGCAAGGCGGGCAACTCGGTTAATTTTATCATGGAGCATGAAAAATTAACTTACCCAGATGCCTTAAGGCAATTAGCCAAAAAATATAACATCGCTATCGAGGAAGATGAAACCATTTCGGACCTTGACAGAGAAAAATACAATCACCGCGAAAGTTTAATGTTGACTTCTGATTTTGCAAAGAAATTTTTTGCAGAAACACTTTGGAATACACCTTATGGCCAAACAGTTGGTTTAACTTATTTTAAAGAGCGCGCTTTTAGAGAAGATATTGTTAAGAAATTTGAATTAGGATTTAGCCCTCAAGAGTGGTCTGGCTTTACGGATGCGGCAAAAAAAGAAGGCTTCGACGAACGCTATTTAATCGAAACCGGACTCAGTATTTTTAACGAAGAAAAAAAATCTGTTTACGATCGTTTTCGAAATAGAGTCATGTTCCCTATTCATAATATTACCGGAAGAGTAATTGCTTTTGGCGGAAGAATTTTAGCAACAAATCCGAATAGTCCAAAATATGTTAATTCGCCAGAAAGCGAAATATACCACAAGAGCCATGTGCTTTATGGAATTTATTTTGCCAAAAAAGCGATTCGAGAATTTGACAATTGTTTTTTAGTAGAAGGTTATACCGATGTGGTTTCTTTGCATCAATCGGGCATAGAAAACGTAGTCGCATCTTCTGGCACCTCGTTAACCACCGAACAAATTAGGTTAATTGCAAGGTTCACCAAAAATATTACCATCCTCTACGATGGAGACCCTGCAGGCATCAAAGCTTCTTTAAGAGGAATAGATATGATTTTAGAAGAGGGCTTGAATGTAAAAATTGTTTTGTTCCCAGATGGGCACGATCCAGATTCTTATGTTCGTGAAGTTGGCGGAAATGCATTTCAAGAATATGTTTTGAAAACGCAATCAGACTTTATTGTTTTCAAAACTAATTTATTATTAGCCGATATCAACAACGATCCAATTAAGAAAGCAGATTTAATTAGAGATATTGTTGAAAGCATTTCAAAAATTCCAGATGCCATAAAAGCTTCTTTATTTATTAAAGAGTGTAGCAAGTTGATGGATATGGATGAGCGCTTATTGCTTTCTGAATTAAATAAATTTAGTTTAAAGAAAGTTAAAAAAGCAAACAACCAAGAAGAGCTTAGTACAATTGGCATTGAAAGCGAAATTTATGCAGCACCTGCTGCGATAGAAAACAGGCTAAATGATTCGCAGGAAAAAGAAATCATTCGAATTTTAGTGAATTATGCCGAGCAAAAAATTACATTAGCAGACGAAACGGGAGCCCCAGTGTCTTTTAGCGTTGCAGAATATATATTGCAAGTGATTGAACAGGAGCAACTCAGCTTTGTCAACGAACCATATGTGCAAATGCTAGGGATTATTCAACAAGCCGTAGCTAACCGAATCGCACCTTCGCAAACTTTCTTTAGTAATCATTCAAATCAAATTACCGCAACACTTGCCGCTGTATTATTATCATCGCCACATAATTTAAGTGAACGATGGAAAGAACACGATATTTTTATTCCACAAGAAGAAAAAATTTTAGAAAAAGTGGTAAAAAGCGCTCTTAATCATTTACGATTAAATAAATCAAAAAAGTTGTTTTTTGAAATCGGCGAGCGCCTCAAAGAAAACTTATCGGAAGAAGAAACTACGATGTATCTGCAAACCCATATGGCCATGCGCGAACAAATCAAGTTCATTGAAAAAGAATTGGGTTTAGTAGTTTTGAAATAAAAAATTTATTCCATTACCCAAGTCAGCATAAAATCTTCGTATTTTAAATACTGTACATTGAAATTAGCGTGATACGCTGGAATAGCAATGCTAGCTGCTATTTCGGCTGTTTTACCGTATTCAAAATTCGCTATCTTAATGCCATCAATAAAAGGCAAACTACCTTTTCCGTATAATTTAAATAGAGATTCTTTGGCTCCCCAACAAACATGTAATTGCTCGAGTTCGTTTGCTGCTGCTATAAAGCTTAATTCTTCGGAGCTTAAAAATTTATTTTTAATTTTAAGAATACGCTCGGAAATTTTTTCAATATCAACGCCCACTTTTTTCCCCTCATAAATAATGACAGCAGCTAAATGATTGGCATGCGAAATTGAGATTTCAAATGGAAAATTATTTAAAAAAGGTTTGCGATGTTCGTCTATAGATAATTCGATGTGTTGTTCGGTTTGCAATAAAGCGCGCAACAATACCCTACTGCCAAGCCATTGTTTTTGACGCGCTTTACTTAGCGTTTGAAAGTGCTGCTGTTCTTTTTCGTCGAGTTGCAGCATGTTATATAGCTCCTCATCTGTTTCGGAAATCTCCCAAATGGCTATTTTACCCTTTTCAGCTAAGTTTTGTGACCAAACAATTGGCATAATTTCGAATCAGAATTTTAGAAAAAATTATTAATTTAGACAAAAGTAAATAATCGCGCGATGATTTTATCGGATAAAAGAATTTTAGAAGAAATAGAAAAGGGCACAATCGTAATTGAGCCATATGATCAAAAATGTTTAGGCACCAATTCGTACGATGTACATTTGGGGAAATACCTAGCAGTTTATAAAGACAGGGTATTAGATGCTAAAAAGCACAATACCATTGAGCATTTTGAAATTCCACCAGAGGGTTTTGTTTTACAACCCAATACACTTTATTTGGGCGTAACCTTAGAATATACCGAAACGCATGCGCATGTTCCATTTTTGGAAGGCAAATCGAGTACAGGCAGATTAGGCATCGATATTCATGCTACTGCAGGAAAAGGGGATGTAGGCTTTTGTAATACTTGGACATTAGAAATTTCTAGTACGCAACCTGTACGCATATACCACGGCATGCCCATTGGACAATTAATTTATTTTGTTGTAGAAGGCGAAGTGGAAGTGATGTACAATTCTAAAGGCAATGCAAAATACAATGGCAAAACTGTTAAGCCAGTAGAAAGTATGATGTTTAAAAACGAGTTTTAAAAATTTGTGATGCGAAAAATCCTCCTATTGAGTGCCCTGTTTTTTTATAGTATTGTTGGTATTGCGCAAATTGGTGCTTACAACGGGAAACCACATTATTTAATTGATACCTATAGAGCAGGAACAAAAATAGGAACTGTTGAAGTAGAAATGTATCCAAGTATTGCGCCTAAGCATGTTCGAAATTTCGACAGTTTAGTTGCGGCGCGTTTTTTTGATACTACTGCTTTTCATCGTGTTATTCCTGGTTTTGTAATTCAAGGTGGCGATCCAAATTCTAGGCATGGTCCAAAAAGTACTTGGGGAATGGGAAATCCGAATCAAACCGATATTCCTGCAGAGTTCAATCCCATCTCACATCAGCGAGGCGTATTATCTGCAGCTAGAAGCACGGATCCTAATTCTGCAAACTCCCAATTTTTTATCTGCGTTGCTGCGGCAACAAGTTTAGATAATAATTATACTGCCTACGGAAAAGTAGTTGCGGGTTTAACTTTTGTAGATAATATAGTTTCTTCTGCAAGAGATGCAAACGATAATCCATTGCAAAAAATTGAGATGTTTATTACGCGAGGAATAGTAGACAATACAACCATAGATTCTGTTCCAGCAATTATTCAACCAATAAATAATTTAGCAGGCATTAGTGGAAATTATCTTTTTAAATGGAAAGCAGTACCCGGCGCATTAATTTATAATATAGAATTTGCAAGCGATAGCTTATTTCAAAATATAGTTTTAAGTAAATCAACTGCTGCCTTAAGTATTGCTGTTAGCGAGTTAACGGTTGGAAAAGTAAAATATTTTTGGAGAATGTATGCTAATAATGGTGGCTTTAAAAGCCCTGCCAGCGCTACAAGGGTTATTTACACAGGACTTGACGCACCTCAATTATTATTACCAGCAAATGCTTCCATTGGTAAGTCTACGCAAACACATTTTGAATGGAGAAAAGTGGAACAAGCAAATGCTTATCGTATACAAGTAAGTACCACCCCAGCATTTACTACATCGGCAATTAAATTAGATTCGGCAGGAATTACCGATACTTTTTTTAATTATAACTTCTCATTAACAAACAGAAAATATTATTGGAGAATTGCGACGGAAGTAAACGGCATTTCGGGGCTCAATACTACTTCACTTTATTTTACTACCGGTAGCACAACAGGTATTGAAAATAACATGGCTCATACTATTAAACAATACCCAAACCCAGTAGCCCAAATTTTAAATTTTGAAAGCAGTACTTTAACTGGCGAAGTAACTTTACGAATCTTCGACCAATTAGGCAAACTTATTGCTACACAAAAAGTAATTCCTATAGGCAGCACTATTTCTTTTCCAATACGCCTAGCCACTGGACATTATTTTTATCAAATCAGCGACGCTACTGGTCTTGCTCAGGGTACATTCGACGCTTTATAGTTTCAAATAAAGCAATGCTTCTGTATTTTTTAGCATATTTGCGGCTTATATAAAAACCATGACTCCACACCCGCCTGCGGTAGAAAAATTTAATAAATATCAAGTGATCACTATTGTTATACTTGCGCTTACGCAGTTTACCGTAGTGCTTGATTTCATGGTCATGTCTCCGCTAGGAGATATGCTTATGAAGTCGATGGGCTTAACTACTTCTCAATTTGGTTTTGCTGTTTCGAGTTATGCTTTTAGTGCGGCTATTGCAGGGTTTTTAACAGCAGGCTTTGCAGATAAATTCGACAGAAAAAAATTATTATTATTTTTCTATATCGGTTTTATCATAGGCACTTTAATGTGTAGCCTTGCAACTAACTACAGCATGTTAATTACGGCAAGAATAGTGACCGGTTTATTCGGCGGGGTAATCGGTTCTATTTCTCTCGCAATTGTAGCCGATTTATTTCCGATTCAAAAAAGAGGAAGGGTGATGGGCTATTTGCAAATGGGTTTTGGAGCCAGTCAAGTTTTAGGCATTCCAATTAGTTTATACATCGCGAACTATTGGAACTGGGAAGCGCCATTTATGATGATTGTAATTTTTGCAATTATTATTTGGTTGTTAATTGCTTGGAAGCTGCAGCCAATTAATAAACATCTTTTAATTAAATCAGATAAAAATGCCTTTCTTCATTTATGGCATACCATTGCCAAAAGAGAATACCGCGTTGGATTTTTAACCACCGCGTTATTGTCGCTGGGTGGTTTTATGATGATGCCATGGGGAAGCGCATTTGCAATAAATAATTTAAAAGTGACGCCTACCCAATTACCCATTATGTTTATGGTTGGTGGTGTCAGCTCTTTAATTATTATGCCTTTAATTGGAAGGCTAAGCGACCGCTTCGAAAAATTAAAAGTATTTACTTATGCGAGCATTTGGATGGCAACAGTAGTAGTTATATATACAAATATGTCTGCTGTTCCGTTTTACTTTATTCTGATTATGAATGTAGCCATGATGATTGGCATTATGAGCAGAATGGTTCCGGCTATGGCTTTAAATTCTGCATTACCAGAAATGCAAGATAGAGGGGCATTCATGAGTGTTAATTCTTCTCTACAACAATTTGCCGGAGGTATTGCAGCTGCTATTGGCGGCATGGTTGTCGTGCAACAAACTAAAACTAGCCCTATCGAAAACTATAATATTTTAGGTTATTTTATTTTAGTACTGTCTGCAATAAATATTTTAATGGTGTACAGGCTTAGTAAAATTGTAAACAGAAAAAACGCCGAAAGAGCTGCTAGCGCTAAAGCTTAGCAATTCTTCTTAAGCCAGCTTTTGCTTTTGTTTCTATGCTATTTTTATACTCTTCGTTTTTCATCTGATCGCAGCGTTCGTAATAATAGCTTGCTTTCGCATAATTTTTTTTAAGCTCATAAATATAGCCTAATTGTAAAGATGCGTTTGCTGCAAAATAATATGGAAGTCCAATGCCGGTGCTAATGGTAGCTGTATAGAATACGATTGCTTGGTCTGTTTTATTTTGTTGATGGCATATTCTGCCCATACGATAAAAGTATTCTAACTTCTCTTTTGTTAACGAAAAACTGCTTGCTTTTTTATCTTTTAATGCAAACACTGCTTTGTCATAATAACCGCCATCAAAATACAATCGTGCTTTTAACAAAGCAATATCTGGTGGATAAATTTGCAAGCATAAATTTTGCGCATCTTTATCTTTTTCTGAAATCGCCTTACCTCTAATTTTGCAAAGCGCAATGTAGGCGTTGTATTTATCGATATTTCCGCGCAATAAATAAAACCATGCAATTTTTAAATAAGCATCTTTAATATTAAAATTACCAGTATAGTTTTTTAAATAACTTTCAAAATAAATAACTGCATCGTTATCAAACCGATTGAGTTTGCAAAGCCCCAACAAATAATCGAGGTGATAGAAAGCCCCGTAATTAGGCGTTTTGGGCCGTTCCATTAAAATCTCAATGGCATCATCTGTATGGCCAGTTTTACTTGCAGCAAGCGCTTTAACATACACGCCTAATAAATTTGTTTTTGGCACCGCATCGCAAACTAATTTCACTTTATCATAAATTGCAGGATCGCCTTCTTTACTTAAATAAATAAAGCTGAGAAAAAATGCCGATTCATCATAAAAGTAAGCATAGTTTGATTTAGGTAATTTTTGTGTTAAGTCTTCGAGCATTGCCGCTCCTTGTTCTGTGTTTCCTTTAAGACCAATTGAAGATAGCGCCCATTTATATTGTTCAGGAACCAATCCAATTAGCCCATAGAGTAGGGCAAAACTTTTTTTATTTGGCAAAAAATCTGGAAATTTTTTCTGGTTCTCTTCTAATAATTTATAAGCCTTTTGTAATTCGTATGCGCCGCTTACAAATTCTAAGTACTTAAATCTATTGATACAACTTTGTAGATTAATTTCAGCAGCTGCATATAAATACCAAGGAGAACGTTTGTCGTCGTCTTCGATAATGGAAATTCGTGCCGATTTATTTGATTTAAAATTTTCAAAACTTGCATTATTCTCCGTAGTTAAAACTTTTAAAAAATCGATATAATTTTCTAGTAAAACAGGGATCTTATTATTAGGATTTATTTTTTTCTCTTGTGCAAGTTGCAAGGCTCCTTCATTAAACTTTAAGGATAAAATATTTTTATACGCCTTGATGCAATTTTCGTTGAATACAAAATTCGCATTTGCAGTAATACTGAAAAATGATAAACAAAACAGTAATAGAAAGCGAAATTTTGACATAAAAAAAACGACTCCATGAAGATAGGAATCGTTTTTCTATTTTGATGAATATTCTATAAAATTAAGCTTCTTCTTTAACGAATCTATCGTCTACAAGTATTCTACCGCAATGCTCACAAACAATAATTTTCTTTCCTTGTCTGATATCTGATTGTCTTTGAGGTGGAATTTTGTTAAAGCAACCAGAACAAGAGTCTCTAGCAACGGTTACAACCGCTAAGCCATTTTTTGCATTCGTTCTTAATCTTTCATAAGCAATTAACAAACGCTCTTCGATTAATTTTTCAGCTTTAGCTGCTTTTTTCATGGCAGCATCTTCTTCTTTTTCAGTTTCTTTAGTAATCACATCTAGTTCAGATTTTTTAAGGTCTAAATCTTTATGTCTTTCTACTAATGATGCTTCTGCAACTTCTAATACTCTTGTTTTGCTACCAATTTCAAAAGTATATTCTTTAATTTTTTTCTCAGAAACTTGAATGTCTAAACCTTGAATTTCAATTTCTTTTGAAAGTGCTTCGTATTCGCGGTTGTTTTTAACATTGTTTTGCTGCTCTTCGTATTTCTTAATAGAAGCCGCCGCTTGTTTCATGGTATTTTTACGATTAACGATTTCGTCTTCTAATTCGTTAATCTCTTCTTTAATTTTATTGATACGAGTTTCTAATCCCGCAACGTCATCTTCCAAATCGGCTACTTCCATTGGAAGTTCACCTCTTACAATGCGAATCTTGTCAATTTCTGAATGAATTGTTTGCAATTCGTATAAAGCTTTTAATTTTTGTTCTATTGTTGCTTCCATCTTTCTTTAATAATCTGCCTTTTAATAGTAGAATACTGGGTTAGTATTAATTTTAGTTAAGGAGAGTGCAAATGTAGGAAATTTATTTTGAATTATTTCTAATAAGAGATCCATCGTAAACTGCTCACTTTCATAGTGTCCAATGTCAATTAATACGATTTTAGCCTCGGCATCAAAGAATTGATGGTACTTAAAATCTGAGGTCAATAACACATCTGCTCCCTGTTTGATGGCATTTTTGGTTAAAAAACTACCAGAACCACCACAAATAGCCACTTTATGGATGGTTTTTCCTAAGTCTGCTGTATGTTTAATCACTCCTGTGTTAAATTGTTTTTTACACAGCGCTAAAAAAGCATTTAAATCGCCAGATGCTTCCCAATTTCCAATCATTCCAGCTCCAATGGCTTGATTTGGGTTGTCAATTTGAAAAACTTGATAAGCAACCTCTTCGTATGGGTGGTGATCCATCATGTTTTTAATGATGTCGGCTTGCAGGTGTTGCGGAAAAATTACCTCGATACAGGTTTCGGGCTCGTAATGCCTAATTCCTTTTTCGCCGATATAGGCTTTGCTTTTGTGTCCTGGTTTAAATGTGCCTTCGCCAGTACTCACAAAGCTACATTCTGAATAGTTACCTATATTTCCTGCGCCAGCAGCAAACAGGGCATCTCTCAGCACGCCAACCTGCTCGTTTGGACAATAACATTGTAATTTTCGAAGCGTGCCTTCTTTGGGCAATAAAATTTCAGAGTTAACTAAGCCAAGCTTATCTGCAATGGTTTTATTTACGCCTAATTTGACATTATCTAGATTGGTATGTATGGCATATATGGCAATTTGGTGTTGAATGGCTTTCATGACCACTCTTTCGACATAGGTTTTGCCTTGAAATTGTTTGATCCCGCTGAAAACAATGGGATGATGTGCAATAATAATATTTGCACCAGCTTCAATGGCTTCATTTACCACCGCTTCGGTACAGTCTAAGCATACCAGCCCTTTGGTAAGCTCCATTTCCGGATTACCGACTATCAGGCCTGAGTTATCATAATCTTCTTGATAAGCCAAGGGGGCATAAGATTCTAAAAAATCGCAAAGGTTTTTTAACTTCATGGTTGAAAATAGCTAAGATTTAAAGTAAAGGTGCGAAAAATAATTTTTTTTATATATTTAATCCATGATTACGATAGCAGTTTATAATTTAAAAGGCGGTGTGGGCAAAACCGCAGCCGCAGTAAATTTGGCAGCAATTGCTGCTTCAGAAGGCGAAAACACTTTATTGTGGGATTTAGATCCACAGGGCTCTACTTCTTTTTATTATCGTGTAAAACCGAAGTTTAAAGGCGGCGCTAAAACACTTGTTGGTAAAGGTTCAGAAATTTTAGCCGCGGTTAAAGAAACCGAATACGAAAATTTAGATTTAATACCGGCCGACCTTTCTATTAGAAATATGGATTTTCATTTAGATGAAGGCAAAAATTCTAAAAAGAAATTAGCAGAGTCTATTAAAGATTTAGCAGGCACTTACGATAATTTATTTATCGATGCGCCTCCAGGTATTTCTTTATTGTCTGAAAATATTTTTCATGCAGCAGATTATATTTTAATGCCGATGATTCCTACAACCCTTTCGGTTCGAAGTTACGATATGATTATTGAATTTTTTGAACAGAACAATTTAGATAAGCATAAAATTCTGCCATTCTTTTCTATGTACGATGCTAGAAAAAAAATGCACATCGATATTGTTTCTGAGTTTGAAAATAAAAAGAGATTCTTACAGGCTGCCATTCCATACTCAACAGATGTAGAGCGAATGGGTTTATACGAAGCGCCACTCGTTTCTTATTCTACTTATTCAAAAGCAGCACTCGCCTATCACCAATTGTGGTCTGAATTTTTAAGAAAAATGTAATTAAGATTTGGTGTAATTTTTATTGGCTAAATATACGCCAAGCAATATGCCAACAAGGCCGATTAGTTGAATATAACTAATGGGCTCTCCATCTATAAAGCCCCAAAACAGCGCGACTATAGGAATGAGATAGGTTACCGATGCTGCATAAACGGGGGTGGTAATTTGCACAAGTTTATTA
>ENA-OUVC01002453-OUVC01002453.1-marine-metagenome-genome-assembly--contig:-NODE-2453-length-10412-cov-3.493953_pt1 | contig 10412 bp, 6 predicted proteins | sample MGYA00248622_ERZ508571 | MGnify/ENA primary metagenome ERZ508571 (study PRJEB26236, sample SAMN06267175) | marine metagenome | isolation source: Columbia River Estuary | place: USA:Columbia River Estuary... | reverse complement strand
ATATCCCTTTGTGGGGGATATTGATAATTTTATTTTTAAACTGTCCAAGTATTCTTTTAAGTGGTTTAAATAAATGATAACGCCACTATTTAACCGAGTATTAGCAAGGACATCGCTTTTATTTATACTGTTGCATCAGCTCCTTCACCAAGCTAACGGACCTAGCCACGTCAGGGATAGCCAAGGCAGCTAAATTAGGTGCATAGTGCATCGGTGCGTCAGCACTTGTGATACGACGAATAGGTGCATCTAAATAGTCAAAGCCTTCTTTTTGGATGCGATAAGATAATTCTGAAGATACAGAAGCAAATGGCCATTGCTCTTCAATAATCACCAGACGATTGGTTTTTTTAACACTCTCCAAAACGGTCATCCAATCCAAAGGACGAATGGTACGTAAATCGACCACCTCTGCACTGATGCCTTCTTTTTCTAATTCTGCTGCAGCACCTAATGCCACTTTCATCATTTTATTATAAGAAACAATAGTAATGTCACGACCCACTTTTTTAACATCTGCTTTACCTAATGGGATATAATATTCATCATCTGGAACATCACATTTATCGCCATACATTACTTCACTTTCCAAAAACATCACTGGATCCTCTTCATAACGAATGGCTTGTTTTAATAAGCCTTTTGCATCGTAGCCATTGGAAGGAGAAACCACTTTAATGCCAGGAATATTAGCCAAATAACTTTCAAAAGCGGTTGAGTGTTGCGCACCTAATTGACCTGCACTACCATTTGGCCCCCTCATCACAATAGGGCAACCAATTTGGCCGCCACTCATCGCTAACATCTTACTGGCCGTATTTAAAATTTGATCTAACGGAAGTACCGCAAAATTCCAAGTCATGAATTCCACAATGGGTCTTAATCCATTTTGAGCAGCGCCTACCGCTACCGCAGTAAAACCTAATTCAGAAATAGGGGTATCAATAACTCGTTTTGCACCAAACTCTGCCAACATTCCTTGGCTTACTTTATAAGCGCCATTGTATTCCGCCACTTCCTCTCCCATCAATAATACTCGATCGTCTCTGCGCATTTCCTCGTTCATTGCTTCCCGAAGTGCTTCTCTAAATGGTATTGAACGCATGTTGCTATTTTAATTTGAGTGGCAAAAATAAAGCTTTATACAGGAAAAAAATAATTCTTACGCATAAAAAAATCCCCTCCCGATAAATCGAGAAGGGACTCTTAGGACTAACCCATCCTAATATACTAAAATACGTTATAACCAAAACTAACATAGTACAATCCACCAATTTGAGGACTACCATATGCAGTTCTATAATATTTATTAAATATGTTGGTACCGCCCGCTTTGATCAATGATCTGTACGAAGGCAGTTTGAATGTTAATACCGCATCCACCGTTTGGTAAGCACTAAGCTTACCTACAGCAAATGTACTTTCGTAGTTAAATCCGTCTTGGTAATGCATGTTTGCACTGAATCCTAAACGATTGTTAAATAAGAAACCGCTGTTGTTTAATGCGATATTAGCTCTGATTTTTGGACTATTGAAGTAAGGAACTACCCCTGGAGCAACCTCCCCAATTTCATCAGAGAAAATGCTACCAGAAACGCTGAAGTTTCTAGGCAATAAATAATCTAATGACAATCCCCAACCTTTTGTTTTTACATCACCATCAGAATTTGTAGAAATACTATAAGCCATACGCTTACTTGCATCTAATACATCTAAAGGACTAGGTGCTGCACCATTACGAGATTGTAAAACAGTTACACCACCAATGAAATTTGTATAGGTACCTGCGTACACATAAAAATCAACTAATAATTTTTTAGCCCATAGCGCCTTATAACCTAATTCCATTGAACTCATTGACTCAGGCTTAAATTCATTAAATACCGCTTGCTTTAATAATGCTGGATTTGGAGCTCCTGCTAAAGCACTTGCACCAAATGCATTCACACTAGCTAAAGTATAAGCAGGGTTGGTGCTGAATTTGTAATGATCTCTTAAAGCTGGCAAACCACCCATTAAACGTGTACCACCACCCACTAACAAGTTGATCCATTGGTTTTGAGTCGTTGGAAAACGATAAGCTGTTTGATAAGATAAACGGATATTGTTATCCTGTGCTAATTTAAATACCATTGAAACTCTTGGTGTAAAACGACCGTCAAAATTAGTACTCTTGTCATATCGACCAGAAGCAGATACTTTTAATAAATCGCCGAAGAATTTCTTAGATAACTGTGCATATGCACCAGACTCATTGATATTAATTTTACCTGCTGTGTCAGCAAATACGGTTCCTTGAGAATTTAAAATATATTGTTTCATAATACCACCCACTAATAAATCAGCACCCATTTTATCTAAACCTAAAGCATTTGAAAAATTATATTGACCTTCATATACGTTTAAGTTTGTTTTATCTAAGAGCAATGCACCTCCTTGAGAGATTGGCGTATTTGTGATATTTTGAAACATGGTGTTCAATCTAATATTTCCAGTTGGACGATTTGCATCCGCAATCGCACGAGCAGCAACCACTGCGTTTGCATTAGGTAAACCTGCATCTCTGTAAGAAGTTAACGCAGTCATATAAGTTGGGAACCAAGTAGTACTTGGGCTCCAAGCTTCATTAAAATAACGAGCAGCAATCGTTGCGTTATAAGAAGAACCAGCGTCTTCACGCGTAGTGTAAGCTCTAACTAACCAATTGGTAGATTTGATTTCTAATTTGTACTGACCCATTCTCAACCCTCTAAAAGCATATCGGTCACTACCTGTATAAACTGTATTACCAGTTCCATTATAAAAACTAAAAGAAGCTTCTGTGTTGTCTGATAATTTATAGTTTAAAGATCCTGTGAATTTTACATTCAATGTTGTTGGATCAACCACATCTTTTTCAGCATATCCTGTTCTTGAAACATCTCCAGCAAAATAACCTTTAGCATTACCATATAAGAAAGGTGCATAAGGGGCTAATGCCGCATTTTGAGATCTTAAGAAAGCAGAATAGGTAGCTAAATTTGGAAATGAACCAACCGCACCATATAATTGATTAAATGCAGCATTTGCATAAGTTCCAGCTAAAGGACCATAAGGCGCATAAGCAGCAGTCAAACTTCCAATTATTCCGTTTCTAACAGAACCAAATACAGAACTTAATGAGGTAGTAGTTTCATCACCATAAAAGTTTACACCATCATAATTAGGATCTGATTCACGCGTTCCACTAATGGTTTGACCATTTGGTGTTCCAGTAGAACGAGAATAGTTAGTAGCATCATTACCTAACCAATCTTGTGCTTCAACAAATTGCGCAGCGATTTTATAAGCAAAACGATCGTTTACTTTTTGTGCCCATCTTACTGACCAATCCTTATAAGGAGACAAAGGACGTTGGTAATTATCAACATCTTTGATACCATTTTTCACTTGGAAACTTAAGCCTTGGTATTTAAAAGGATTTTTAGAGTTAATTAAAACCGTACCATTCATACCACCAGAACCATACAATGCAGAAGATGCACCAGGTAATAATTCAATATTATCAACATCTAATTCAGTTAAACCAATTACGCTACCTACAGAGAAGTTTAATCCAGGCGCTTGGTTATCCATTCCATCAATTAATTGATTTAAACGGGTATTACCACTCACATTGAATCCTCTTGTTCCAACACTTTTGAAGGTTAAACTTGCAGCGATTATGTCCACTCCTTTTAAAGTACCTAGGATATCGTAATAGTTAGAAGCTGGCGAATTTCTTATAGTTGCATTGCTAATTCTTTCAATTGAAACAGGCGATTCTAAAATACGCTCTGCCACTCTTGAAGCCGCAACAACTACCTCAGAACCCAATACAAATGAAGGACTTAAGCTTACTTCTAACTTTGGCGTTATGGAAGCAATGACAACTTCTTTGTCTGAGTAACCTACTGAAGAAAAGATCAAGGTAACGGGTGTTTTAGCCACATTAATCCTGAAACCTCCTTTGTCATCTGTGAAGGTACCATTGGTTGTTCCCTTTACAGTAACTGAAACAGCAGATAAGCTTTCGGCTGTATTTGAATTTTTAACAGTACCATTTACAGTACTTGCATTTTGTGCTTTTAATGAAACTACCGACAAGGCTAGTAAACTTAAAAGACTAAAATGACGTAAAAATTTTCTCATATTTTATTTGTTTTTAAGATGAATCGTATCTAAAAATACTGAATTGTTAGCACATGAGAAAAAATTATCAAAATTGTATTAAAACTTTTAATTTAGTGGCATGAAATCCACACCCTTCCCAGGCCAATTAGATACTTACCATGGCAAAGTAAGAGATGTATATTACATTGAAAATGAACTACTTGTGATGATTGCAAGTGACCGAATTTCGGCTTTTGATGTAATTTTACCGAATCCTATCCCATTTAAAGGGCAGGTTTTAAATCAAATTGCTGCCTATATGCTAAAGGCAACTAGTGATATTTGCCCAAATTGGCTGTTGGATACCCCTGCCCCGAATGTGGCCATTGGGAAAAAATGCACCCCTTTTAAGATTGAAATGGTGGTTAGAGGAAACTTAGTGGGCCATGCTTGGCGAACTTACCATGCTGGTGGACGTATTTTATGTGGCGTTCCATTACCAGAAGGGCTTAATGAAAATGACTATTTCCCAACCCCCATCATTACGCCTTCCACCAAAGCAAGTGAAGGACATGATGAAGATATTTCCAAAGAAAACATCATTGCGCAAGGTCTGGCCACAGCGGAAGATTGGGCGATATTAGAAAAATATGCATTGGCCTTATTTCAAAGAGGTAAAGAAATTGCAGCTAAACAAGGTTTGATATTAGTGGATACCAAATATGAGTTTGGAAAAATTGGGGATACCATTTACTTGATGGATGAAATTCATACCCCCGATTCCTCCCGTTATTTTTATGTAGATGGTTTTGAAGAAAGACAAATAAAAAAAGAAAAGCAAAAACAACTCAGCAAGGAATTTGTACGCGAGTGGTTGATTGAAAATAATTTCATGGGAAAGGAAGGACAAACTGTTCCTCACATGTCAGAAGAATGGATTGACACTATTTCAAAAAGATATATTGAATTGTATGAGCAAGTGATTGGTGAAAAATTCAAGCCTGAAAAATTATCAGACGAAGCAACCTACAATTTAGTTGCAGCTTCATTAGCAAAGCTTAATTAAGTTAATTTTAAATATTTATTTTCATTCTTCTCCGCTCGTCATGACGCTAAAAAATACAAATGAATCTAAAATTGCGAACTCGCTACGCTCAGACATGCGCAATTTCTGACGATTCATTTTTTAATTTTTCTTAACGCTATGCCTCAATGTTCAGAAGTGAAAACAAAAATTAAAATTATCAATTAAATATCTTTCCCTAATCTTGGGCGTAGTCGTTGTTTGCTTTTGTTGAAAATTTGCTGTCCTTTGTCAATCCCTTTTCTAAGTTCAATTTGTTTTTCAATAGGCAAATGAACTATGTCAGTACAGGCCTGCGTACAACAGCCTGCATAAGTTTCAGCGCAGGTGGGACATTGTATGAATAACAAATGGCAGCCATCATTTTTACAATTCGTGTGCGTATCACATGGCGCACCACATTGATGACATTTCGCAATAATATCTTCTGTAATTTTTTCACCTAAGCGATCGTCAAAGACAAAATTCTTTCCTTTGAACTTACTTTCCAATCCAGCTTCTTTAATTTTATTCGCATAATTAATTATACCTCCTTCTAAATGAAAAACATTTTTAAACCCATGATGTAACATATAAGCACTTGCTTTTTCACAGCGTATCCCTCCAGTACAATACATGATAATATTAACATCTTTTTTATCCTTCATCATATCCGCTGCCATGGGTAATTGTTCCCTAAAGGTATCTGATGGAATTTCAATCGCATTGGTAAAATGCCCCACTTCGAATTCGTAATGATTACGCATATCAATAACAATCGTATCTGCGGAATTTAACATGGTATTCATTTGTTGCGCATCCACGTAGTTCCCTTTGTTTTCCATACTAAAACTAGGATCCTCTATTCCGTCAGCTACAATTTTTTCACGCGTTTTAATTCTTAGCGCCCAAAAACTTTTGCCATTATCGTTAACAGCAATATTTAATCTTAGCTCATTTAATTCTGGAATGGTATATAAATATTCCTTGAAATTTTCAAACAAATGCGATGGCACACTCATCTGCGCATTGATCCCTTCCTTCGCAATATATATTCGACCAAAACATTGCAAAGCACTCAATCCTTTGTATAATTCATCTCTGAATACTTGCGGATTTTGAATACTAAAGTATTTGTAAAAACTAATAGTGGTTCTAGAAAAATTTTCTTGGTATAATTTTTCTTTTAGCTCCTTATTGGAGATGCGATTGTGTAGTAGGGTCATAAAATAAATTTAGACATCTAGGATGTTCCTTTAAAATGGACCCAATTACAGGTTGGGCAAATTCATTACGAAGATACAATAAAAATATTTTTTATACGGCAAGCATATAACTGACATTCATCAGTTACCCTTTTCAAAAAACATTAGGCTTTGCGTGCGCGAACAAAACTTCCAGTGAGTGATGCCAATCCACCCAACAATGCACCAATGGAAGCCGTAGCAAAAATTAAAACTATATAAGAACCTCCCATAGGTAAAATCTTTGCCACTTTTGTTGCTAAAATATGGTTGTTAGCCGCATCAATGCCAAAAGCCAAGCCTGCCCATAATGACCCTACACCTAAAGCACCTGCAACAAAAGATTGTGCAGGTTTCATTGGCAAAGCAATAGCAATTAATAAATTAGTGATTACAAAACTCCACCATGGCAGGTTGCCATATATACCAACAGCATAGGTGAGTAATCCTGATAAAAAAATAGATACGATATATTTCATATAAAATATTTTAATGAATTAGAATTGATTATGAATTGATCTTTTGAAATTGGATATGCCACTTTGTTCTTTCACTTTGCTTTAATTTTTCCTTGGATAAAAACAATAATCGATAATATTTACCCTCGGCCCAATAATTTACAAAGGTATCATAGTAAGGGCTACCCGGATTTCCACTTTGACCCCCTGGATATAATCCATAGGCTTCAATTTCATCGGTTAAATGCACTACCATCCGCCAACTTGGACCGTGATTCTCTGTGGTTGCATTAATAATGTTTACGCCACCACCAATAGGTAAATTCATTCGACTTAGTGCTGGCGTTTTTGTCAAATGCATAACGCGTGTTGCTTTAAATAATGACCATTCCAATTTATTTTCTTTTTCTAAAGACAATAATTTTTCAGTTGCTTTTTCTACCCCCAATGTTACTTGTGTTTTTAAATCCTCCACAATATTTTTTGTCCTTATATCATCAGCGATACTCCAATTGGTATCCTTTAACATTTGATCCAACAAAACATATGCCTCTGGTTTTAATAATGGAATAGCCGAACCTCCTAATTCATCTCCCCAGACAGCTTGCTCCACACTATCCCAAATTATTTTAAAACAAGTAATCCCTTTTGCGTTTACGTTATTATATAAATCCCAATTAGTCATTTCATTCACCATTCGCTTTGCATCGGTACTTAATTTATCCACTTGAATATATTTCATCAAAGCTGGACGGGCTGTTGCTGCAAAAGCATTATAATTATTAGTCTGTAATGCTTGCATATCCTCAGCCGTAATTTGCGACATCTTGTTTAAGTGCATATTCACACTGATACCACGATACAAAGGGAATGCGGATGCGGCACCTAAATAATAAGGATAACTGATATCTGTTGATTTTTGATTCGCGCTACTTACAAAACCCCGCTCAGGATTTTTAATCATTGGATTTTCATTGCCTGGAATGATCCCTTGCCATTGAAAACTAGTATCCTCTCCTGGCATTATAAAATCACCTTGACGCTCCCACCTCGCAACAAAACTTCCTTGTTGTTTAATGGCAATATCCCCTGATTTTGTAGCTAATACAAAATTTTGTCCTGGACAGGTCCATAATGAAATGGCATGTAAATAATCATCATAATTTTTTGCCCTATTCAATAAATAAAATGTTTCCACCCCGGTGGATATTCTATGTGCTGTCCATTGCACTGCTAAATTTCGTCCATTGGATTGCGTGTTTTGATAATGTGCGTCAAACATGGTTGGGCCCCAGTGCGTCATTGCAATATTTTCCACTACATCTAAACTATCTTTCACTTTAATCACCTCTGTTCTTTTGGAAGTTGCCTTCCATGCACCATTAAACCAATATTCATTCTCAGTGGTATCTTTAAATTTAATTTCATAATAATCCAATACATCTCGACCTGCATTGGTGACACCCCAAGCCAAACTATCATTAAATCCAATAATGACTGCAGGTGATCCAGGGAAACTTGCACCATAAGTACTATGCGTGGGCGTCGTTATTTGCATTTCATACCACAATGAAGGTAAATTCAAACCCAAGTGAGGATCGCTACTTAAAATAGGTCTGCCCGATTTGGTTTTTGATCCAGCAACAGCCCAATTGTTGGAGCCATTATTTTTATCTGGCGCTTCTGGCATTTCTACAGTATTAAAAGCAAGACTATTTACTTTATGCAAATAAGCCGAATCAGCATTCACTGGTTTCACTGGAACAATAGAAGGCTTTTCATAAACCGTCCCTTTCGGAATAATTGGATCTAAAGAGTCTTGATTGTTGGTATATAATTTATCAAATAAGTCATACCCCAAATAATCCCTGGTATTGGTCATTTGTAAATCAACCGATGCAGAGCGACCTGTTAAATCATAGGACATGAACATTAAAAAAAGATAGGTCTTTTTAGGTGTCCAATCCTCAGGCGCATAATTCATTAATTTAAATTCAAAAGGAATATCCGATGGGTCCAATTGTTTAATGTAGGCATTTACACCAGCAGTATAGGCATCCACTGTGGCCTTCATGTTAGGATTCGTTTCATTTATATTGGCCTCCGTTTTTTCAGCGCCATACACCATGCCTAATCTTCTAAACATTCTATCAATAGGTAATTTATCTGCACCTGCTATTTCACTTAATCTTCCTGAAGCAACGCGCGTTTCAAAATCCATTTGCCATAATCTAAATTTAGCATGCAAGTATCCTTGAACAAAATAGGCATCTTGATCATACTCCGCATAAATATGTGGCACCAATCTATCATCCACATAAACATCTACATTGCCTTGTAATTCATTGGCAACGATGGATGCATCAAAATTGGCATTGACCTTTTCGGCGTTTTTCCAAAATCCATGCTGCGGAGATAAAAAATAACCTAATCTTGGTGCTTTTGCATTGCCTAGTTTAAGTTGAATATCTAAAGTAAATACCAATGCAGTGGTAACGATAGCAGACGCTATCAAAGGCAATAAACGCATAACAATAATTTAGACCCCTAATTTACGCTTTATTTATAAGTTCCCCGCTAAAAAAAGATATGAAATCCGTCATAGGTAAATAAGGATATTTTGACTGAAGTACTTGTGATTTTGTCAGTGACTTTTGCAAAAAGGCCTGATGTGCAATAGATGCTTTGTTAAATGGCTTGTGTTGTTTCGCTAATTGCAACTCAGCCACCTCCGCCATGATTAATTGCGTATCCTCCGAAAAATAAGTGCTTACTAATTTATCCCAAACATAATTGGTCGCTGCGTAATTGGGGTGTACTAAATCCTCCGCATAAAAACGATAGTCCCGCAGGTCATCAATTACATATTCATAGGCTGGAAAATATTCCACCCCTTTTAAATTGGCAATAACATCATGTACTGCATAAATAAGTACCGACTTGCTACGATTATTTTCAATCAACCCTTCTCGCAAATGACGTACTGGGCTAATTGTAAAAATGATTTGTATTTTATGATTAAAGGACTGAATTTTTGAAACAATATTTTGTAATTGCGCAGATAATTCAATCGGATCCATTAATGTTTTTTCAAACCATTGGGCTGGGGCTTTATGGTTATTGGCTACCACTAGTCCTGCGTCGTTTGGAGCAGCTTCGGTTAAACGATACAACCAAGCAGAACCTAAGGTAATAATTAATTGGTCTGCTACTTTCAAATAACTGTGCGCATCGCTGATGGAACTATTTATTTTTTCAAGCGTTGCCGAAGCAGTGATATCAGAAAAGCGGGTATGATGATGCCAACTATTAAACAAATCATTTAATTCAAATAAATCCTTGGCGCTATATTGCTTATTATCAATATAATCCTGTAATGCAACCAACACACTCGTTGGATTGAATAAAATACCATGTGGATTTTCCTTCACCTCAAATAAATGTCTGTGTAATTTTGCACCTATGTTTTCAGTGAAGCAGGACCCCATTAACAAGATCTTGTCTTGGTAACGAATT
>ENA-OUVC01002452-OUVC01002452.1-marine-metagenome-genome-assembly--contig:-NODE-2452-length-10413-cov-2.671827_pt1 | contig 10413 bp, 7 predicted proteins | sample MGYA00248622_ERZ508571 | MGnify/ENA primary metagenome ERZ508571 (study PRJEB26236, sample SAMN06267175) | marine metagenome | isolation source: Columbia River Estuary | place: USA:Columbia River Estuary... | reverse complement strand
TTGCGCCATATGATCACCGGGCCTGCGTGTTCGGTGGCTTCGACCGGCATGGTCATGACACCTGAGGGGAAGGCCGTGGCGCTCATCCCGTCCAAGGTGGGGCGTGCGCCTGACCCGCCAGAGTTGAAGGTCAGCACCTCGGAACGCACCGCATCACTGGGGGCGGGCGCATCGCTGCGCGGGCGAAGGCTGACTTGAAAGTTGCACAGACAGCCCGCGCCTTCGGCGGGCACGGTATGGGGCAGGATCTTGTCTAATGCGTCATAGATCGTGTCGGGCACCATATGGCCGATCACATGGCGCAGGGCCACTGGCGCGGGGCGGGTGGCGTTGACGATGGTGCCCTCGGGGGCGGTGATCTCGAAGGGCTCGAGGCTTGCGGAATTGTTCGGGATATCCGGGGCGATGGCGCATTTGAGGGCATAGCAGGCATAGGCCTTGGTGTAGACCATCGGCACGTTGATGCCCTTGGGGTCCATCCCGCTGGTGCCGGCCCAGTCGCAGGTGATCCGGCCCTCCTCGACGGTGACTTCGCAGACGAGGTCAATGGGCTTTGCATAGCCATCAATCTGCATTGCGGCTTTCGCGGTGGCGCGGGGCAGGGCGGCGATGCGCTCGAGCGTGGCGTGGCGCGAGGCGGTGAGGATGAAAGCGCTGATCTCGCCAAGGTCGGGGGTCTCGTATTCCGACAGCATTTCCGAAAGCCGCCGTTGGCCGATCTCGTTGCAGGCGGCCAGCGCATAGATATCGCCGATGAGCTGGTCGGGCTCGCGGGTGTTGATCCTGAGGAGCCGGACCAGCGTCATATCCACCTCGCCTTGATCGGCAAAGCGCATGATCGGGATCTGGAAACCCTCTTCGTAAAGCGAATTGCCATCCGCACCGAAACCGCGCCCGCCGATATCGACGACATGGGCGGTGCAGGCGAAAAAGCCGACCCGCTGGCCTTTGTGGAAGGCGGGGGTCACCACGGTGATATCGTGCAGGTGGCCGGTGCCCATCCACGGATCGTTGGTGATATAGACATCGCCCTCGCGCATCGTCTCGACACCGATCTCGCGCATGAAATGCGGCACGGCATCGGCCATGGCGTTGACGTGGCCGGGGGTTCCGGTGACAGCTTGGGCGAGCATCTTGCCCTCGGCGTCATAGACGCCAGCGGACAGATCGCCCGCCTCGCGCACCGAGGTCGAGAATGCGGTGCGGACGAGCGCCTGCGCCTGTTCCTCAACAATGGAAATAAGGCGGTTCCACATGATTTGCTTGGCAACGCTCATGACAGCTTCTCCACGTCGATGCAGCCGTCGGCGCGGCCGGTGGCGGCATAGCCTGCCGGAATGATGATGGTGGTCTCCGCCTCGGTGACGATGGCGGGGCCGGTGACGCGCAGGCCTTCCGACAGCGCCGCCCGGGCGACGACAGGCGCCTCGACCACGGCGTTTTGCGAGGGGCTGAAGAGGCGGCGGCGGCCGTCCTGCATGGCGGGCGCGTGGCGGGCGGCGGCGGCGGTCAAGGTCACCTCGGCCTGCGGCGTGGTGGCGTTCACCGCCCAGACGGTGATCTCGATGGTCAGGCCCGCGACCGTCCGGCCAAAGAGGCTCGCGTATTCCGCCTCGAAGAGCGCCTTGAGGGTCCCGGCGGTGGGGTGGGCGGCCTCGTCTGCGGTCAGGGCCACGGGGATTTCCCAGCCCTGCCCGACATAGCGCATATAGAGCTTGTGATCGGCCAGAACGGTCGCGCCTAAGTCGCAATTGAGGACAAACCCACGCGCCTCGTCGCGCAAGGCGGCGAAGATGTCCCGCGCGGCAGCCTCATCGTAGCGATCAAGCCGCATATAGACGGATCGGGTCGCCTCGAAGGAATAGGGCGCGCGCAGGAAGCCGATGGCGCTGCCGACGCCCGCTCCGGGCGGGACGATCAGGCGGTTGATGCCAAGCTTTTCGCAAAGCCGCCCCGCGTGCAGAGGCGCCGCGCCGCCGAAGGCGATCATCGTGTAATCGGCAAGGTCTTCGCCGTTCTCGACCGCATGAACGCGGGCCGCGTTGGCCATGTTTTCATCGACCACTTCGCTGACGCCAAATGCGGCGGTGGTCACGTCGAAATCCTCGCGCGCGGCCACGAGGGCTTCGAGCGCTCCGGCCGAAAGCGCGGGATCAAGGGCAATCGAGCCGCCCGCGAAATTCGCGGGATCAAGGCGGCCGAGGATCAGATCGGCATCCGTCACCGCAGGCCGTTCGCCGCCGCGCATATAGCAGGCGGGGCCGGGTTCCGAGCCCGCGCTTTCCGGGCCCACACGGATTTGCCCGAGGCTGTCGATATGGGCGAGCGATCCGCCGCCTGCGCCGATCTCGACCATGTCGATCACGGGGATGGAAATCGGCATCCCCGAGCCCTTCTTGAAGCGGTAGGAACGGGCGACCTCGAAGACCCGCGCCGTCTTGGGCGCGCCATCGCGGATCAGGCAAATCTTGGCGGTGGTGCCGCCCATGTCAAAGCTCAGGACGCGCGAAAGCCCGTGCCGCCGCGCCACATCGGCGGCATAGATTGCCCCGCCCGCAGGCCCGCTTTCGACAAGGCGCACGGGGAATTGCGCGGCATTCTCGAGGCTCATGATCCCGCCGCCCGAATGCATCAGGAAAATCGGGCAGGGCGCGCCAGCATCCGCCAGCCTGTCGCGCAGCCGGCCCAGATAAGCCTCCATCATCGGTTTGACATAGGCATTGGCGCAGGTCGTGTTGAACCGCTCGTATTCCCGCATCTGCGGCGAGACATCGGAGGAAAGCGAAATGGAAACGCCGGGCATCGCCGCCTCAAGCCGGTCGCGCACCAGCCGCTCGTGGGCGGGGTTGAGATAGCTGTGCAGGAAACCAACGGCGATCGAGTCGAACCCGCGCAGCTTCTCGACCAGCGCGTCGATCTCCGCCCCGTCCAGTGCAATCAGGATATTGCCGCCGGCATCGACGCGCTCTTTCAACGTGAAGCGCCGGTCGCGCGGGATGAGGGGCAGGGGCAGGACGAGGTTCAAATCGTATTGCTCGAACCGGCTCTCGGTCCGCATCTCGATCACATCGCGGAAGCCCTCGGTCGTGATGAAAGCCGTCTTCGCCCCGCGCCGTTCGATCAAGGCGTTGGTGGCGAGCGTCGTGCCGTGGATCAATTGCCCGATGTCGGCCATGGCGATACCCGCCTTGGCGCAGACCTGCCGGAGCCCGTCGATGATCGCGTCCTCGGGGGCGGAATAGGTCGTCAGAACCTTGGTGGAATAAGTCGCCTCGCCCACCTCGAGCACAACATCGGTGAAGGTGCCGCCGATATCGGCCCCGGCGCGGATCGTCTTGGATGCCATGGGTCTCTCCCTGAATTCGGGGCGACTATAGCGGGGCGATTGAATAAGGAAAAATCGCTTTCTTGTATCTATAAGATCAAGGTTTGCGATCCTGTGGCGGCGACAGCCGCTGCGCGATTTTCGCGGCCTCGGCGACAAAGGGCGGCAGGGGATCAAGGTCGCATCGGGCTTCGAAGTAGAGCGCATCGGGCCGCCAGCCATAGTCGACCCCGCGCAGTCTGTCTGCGCCGAGGTGCTCTTCGATCATCGGCCTTGGCAGGCAGGCGATGCCGAGCCCGTCGAGCGTCATTTGCAGGCAGACGGCGTTGTTGGTCGCGGGCACGATCCGAACCTTTGCGTTCGCGCTGCGGAAATGATCATCCAACTGGCGATGGGGAACCGTGCCGCGCGGATGGGCGAGGATCGGGTGGTGTGAGAGATCGTCGGCCGAGGCCCTGCCGGACGGAAGCCCGAGCGCAGGAGAGGCAACCCACGCATAGGGCGCTTGCCCGAGTTGCGCGGAAAAGCGGGTCTTGCGATCAAAAGGCCCGCTCTGGAATGTCAGATCAAGATCATGCGCGGCGAGGGCCTTGGAGAGATTGGCCGAGAGATCGACGGTCAGTTCGACGTCGATGTTGGGAAACCGCGCCCGCATCTCGATGAGGAACGGCGGGAGCCAGGTGTGGGCGACAAGCTCGCTGACGCCGAGCCGGAGGACGCCGCTATAGAGCGTATCGTCGTCGGCCGCCGCAACGAAGGCCTCGTTTGCGGCAAGGATCGCGCGGGCGGGGGCGAGAAGGCTCTGCCCGCGCGGGGTCAGGCGGACCGAGCCTGCATCGCGCTCCATCAGGCGAAAGCCGAGCTGTTCCTCAAGCGGGGCGATCCGGCCCGAGATGTTTGGCTGGGTCGTATTGAGCCGCTCCGCCGCGCGGCGAAAGGTGCCAAGGTCGGCGACCGCGACGAAGGCCTGAATATGCTTGAGGTTGGGCGTCATGGCGCGAGAGTGGCGCGGTGCCCGGGAAAAGAAAAGGGCGGGCGGCTCGGGCCCGCCGCAAATCATCCTTTGACCGCGCCATCCCCGAGGCCCGAAACAAGGTATTTCTGGGCGATCAGGAAGACGATGGTAATCGGCACGCCCGAGAGGATCGCCGCGGCGGCGAAATCGCCCCAGAGATATTTGAACTCGTTGAGATAGAGCCGCGATCCGACCGCCAGCGTCAGGTTATCCTCCGAGCGCAACAGAACACTCGCCACAGGATAATCGTTGATCGCGCCGATGAAGACGAGAACGAAGATCACCGCCATCATCGGCACGGCAAGCGGCAGGAACACAAGGCGGAAGGTCTGCCAAGGGGTCGCCCCGTCGATCGCCGCGGCCTTGTCGAGCGCGGTGTCGATCCCGTCGAAATAGCCCTTGAGCGTCCAGATATGCAGGACGACGCCCGACCAGTAGACCATCACCACCGATAGGTGGCTGTCGATCCCGAGGAATGGACTAACCTCGCCGAGCGAATCGAAAATAGCGTAGAGCGCGATGAGCGCGAGAGTCGTGGGAAACATCTGGATGATGAAAAGGCCATCCAGAAGCGCCGCCCGCCCGCGGAATTTGATGCGGCTGAAGGCATAGGCCGACACGGTCGAGATGACGAGAACGCCAAACCCCGCCATCAGCCCGAGCTTGATGGAATTCCACATCCACAGCATGACCGGATAGGGCGGCTCGATCACGGTTCCGTCGGGCCGGACGTAGTCAAGACCAAAGGCCAGATACCAATGCTCCAGCGTGGGATTGCGCGGCAAGATATCGCCAATCGTAAAGTTGCCCTCGCGGAAGGAGATCGAAATCACCATCAGGAAAGGAAACATGATGAAGGCCAGAAAGACGATCAGGAACCCGTGGGCAAAGACCTTCTTGATCCTGAGGTCGCGGGGGCGTTCGACGATCATCGCGCGTTCCTCTTTTGGGTGCCGCGCCGCATGGCGACGAAGTTGACGTAAGAGATCACCGACACCAGCACAAAGATCAGAAGAGTGATCGCGCCGGCGAGGCCAAACTCGGTCGAAGAGAAGCCAAAGGCGATGCGATAGGTGAAGGAGGCAAGAATATCGGTCTGGCCGGCAGGGACTGTCGTGCCGACGATATCGGGCAGGCCGCGCGTCAGGAGTAGCACCAGAACCATGTTGTTGAAGTTGAACGCAAAGCTCGCGATGAGAAGTGGCATGAACGGCGGCAGGATCTGCGGCAGGGTAATCTTGAAAAACACCCGCGAGGCAGAGGCGCCTTCAAGCGCGGCGGCCTTTTTGTGATCCTGCGGCACACCTTGCAGAAAGCCCATCGCCAGAAGCATCATGTAGGGATAACCGAGCCATGTATTGACGATCAGGATCATAGTCCGCGCAAGGTTGGCGTCGGTGAACCATTCGGGTCTGACGCCAAATAGCGCCTCTAGGATCAGGTTTATCTCACCGAAATTCTGATTGAACAGGCCACGGAAGACGAGGATCGAGATGAACGACGGCACCGCATAGGGCAGGATCAGAAGGATCCGGTAGATCGCCTTTCCGCGCAGATGTTCCCATTGGAGAACGACGCCCAGCGCCAGCCCCACCGTAAATGTCAGAGCCACCGAGGCGGTCGCGAAAACCACCGTCCAGATGAAAATGCCGATCATCGGCTCGCGGATGCCGGCGTTGTTGAAGATGCGGTCGAAATTGTCCCAGCCGATATTGACGTGCCAGCCCGGAGCGATCTTTTCGCCGTGGTCGGCAAAGTAGAAGCCTTGAGTGTGGTCCGGCGTAAGGACGACGCCATCGGCGATGCGTTCCAGCCGTCCCCCTTCTATCTCGCGATAGTCCGGCATCAGGCTGGCAAAGGTTCGCAGGCCCGAGTTCTGTAGGGCGATCCCGTCGGGGGTATGCAAAGTCAGCGCCTGAAGACCCGAACGCAGCTTGATAGCGTCTTTGGCCGCCAAAAGTGCCGGTGGTTCGGTTGCAGGCTCGACCTCGGCCTCCTCGATATCACCCGACAATGTTACCGGCCCCGAAAGAAGGCTCGAATCGGGAAGCCAGATCTGAAAGCGCCCATCGCCCAAATCTGCCACGGCAAAGGCCTGTTCCGTCGATTTGTCGACCGAACCACGCGACATCAGAACCGATTTGGCGCGTTCAAAGGTCAGAAGGTTGAACGAGGAATAATTGGTGAATCCGATCCAGATCGTATAGCCGATCGGCAGCGCCACGAAGAGCATGACGGCGGCCACACCCGGAAAGATGAAGCGCGCGTTGTAGTATTTCTGACGGCTGTAGATCAGCCCGAACAGAACTCCGACCGTCAAAAGCGCGACTGCAAACAGCGGCTGGGCGATCAGATAAAGGTGAAAGGCGGCATACAGCAGGCCGAGCGTCACAAGCGCGACGATAGCCAGCCGCAAGTATTGCGGCTGCTCGGTCTGGGGAATGGCGTCTGCGGGTGCACTCATCGTGACCTCGTATGTTGGATCGGGCGGCGGATCGCTCCGCCGCCCTAAGGATGTCAGGCGGGATTATTCGCCGAGGATACGCTTGGCGGCGTCGTTCAGAGCCTCTTCCGGCGACTGGACAGCAGTGGTGATGTTCGTCAGAGCCGGGCCCATCGCGCCCCAGAACGCACCCATTTCCGGGTTCGACGGCATCGGGATGCCGTTGGCGGCGTTGGCGATGGTCGCCTTCACGAGCGGATCTTCCTGGGCCTGACCGGCCGAGATATCAGCCAGAGCGCCGAGGTTGCCGTTGGCATTCCAGTGGGCGAGGCCCTCGTCGGTCAGGATGTAGTTCTCGAGAAGCTCGATCACGAGATCCTTGTTCGGGGTCGCGGCGTTGACCGCGAAGGCCGGCACGCCGAGGAACGGCGGAGAGACCTGACCGTTGACGGTCGGCAGCGGGGCAACACCGATATTGATGCCGGCGCCCTTGTAGCCGGCCCACGACCACGGCCCGTTGATGACCATCGCGGTCTCGCCCTTGGCCATCGCGCCGTCCATGACGCCATAATCGACGCCAGCCGGCATCACGCCATCGTCAAAGAGCGACTTGAGCACATTGGCACCCATCATCGCGCCGTCGTTGTTCACGCCGGTGTTCTTGCCGTCAAACACGCCGTCGACCTTCTGGAAGGCAAAGCCGCCATTGGCCATCAGCATCGGCATGGTGAAGTAGGTGTTGTTATAGTCCCAAAGGATCGCGCGGACGCCTTCCGGCATGGCGAGGTCCTTGATTTCTTCGAAGGTTGCCGGCGGGGTGTCGATCAGGTCTTTGTTGTAGACAAGGCCGATGGCCTCGACGTTGACCGGATAGCCCCAGACCTTGCCGCCGAAGGAAACCGCGTCCCAGGCCGAGGCGAGGATGCCGTCGGTCATTTCCTGCGAGGGATCGACCGGCTGGATCAGGCCGCCAGCGGCCCATTCGCCAAAGCGGTCATGCGCCCAAAGAACGATATCGGGGCCGTCGCCGGTGGCAGCGGCTTGCTGGAATTTGTCGGTCAGCGGGTCAGCGACCTCGACCACAACTTCCACGCCGAGATCGGCAGTGAATTGCGCGACGACTTCCTGAAGAAGCGCATCGCCTTTGTCGCCGCCCATCCAGATCAACAGCTTGCCCTCTTCGAGGGCGAGAGCCGGCGACGCGGTGGTCAGCAGAAGAGCCGCTAGGCCCAGTTTCTTGGTCAGTTTCATGGTGTCCTCCCTTGGGTGCCAGGGTGCCCCGGCATTAGGCCAGAGCGGTTACCTTTGAAGGCGCAAAATTCACCGCGCCTTCCTCTTCCAAATAGATAAAGCCGTTCGGAGGCAGCTCGAGCTTGCCTCCGGCCAGATGTGCGGCCATCGGACCGACAGCTTGGGCCTTGCCCTCGACTGACAGGCCAATGGCCCGATCCGACAGGTTGAAAACCCCTGTCAGAACCTTTCCTCCATAGCTGCGCCGGATCGCCAGAAGCGGTTCGGCAGGACGGGGAACTCGGTCGCGCCGAGCCGAAGCTCGTCGCGCGATGTGCGGAAGGAAAGCGTGGCGCGATAGGCGTTCAGAACGCTCGCGGCATCTGCCTCTTGAAGATCGACCGCGCGTGCGGCCTGCGGCGCCTTGACCGGCAACCACGGCGCGCCGGTGGTAAAGCCCGCGTGGTGGGCGTGGGCCTCCCAGACCATCGGAGTCCGGCAACCGTCGCGGCCTTTGTGATCGGGCCAGAAATCAATATAGCCAAGATCGGTCAGCTCATGGAATTCGATGTCGGTCTCGGTCTGGCCGAGTTCCTCGCCCTGATAGATGCCCAAGGTGCCGGGGAAGCTGCACAGAAGCGCGATCGACTGGCGCGCCACCGCATCCACATCGCCGCCCGGCCTGGTCCAGCGCGTCGCCGAACTTAGCCTCGCCGACTCCCTCGGCATCCCCGCCCCCTCCGTCGTCGAGATCCGTCGCGTCGCTCGCGAGATGACCACCTCCCCCGACGGTAAGAACGCCGACGGCCTCAACAAGTTCCTGGAGTTCGCCGCTAAGCAGCTCAACATCTCCGACGACGAGACCCGCGCCCGCTTCGAAATCTACATCAAGGACACTTGGCGTATCCAGAAGGCGATCAGTACCCTCGCCGGCTCTGGCCACGCCACTGCCAGCCAGATCAAGCGCATCCTCGACCGCGAACGTACCAAGTGGACCGTTGACGTCGCCACCTTCGCCGCCGCTGGCTTCAAGCCCGAGATCAAGGTCGACGAAGCCAAGGTGAAGGAAGCCTTCACGGCCAACATCGAGAACTATCGCCTCCCCCCGCAGGTCGCCGTCACGGCCATCACGATTACCGCTTCCCCGACCGATACTGCCCCAGTCACCGACGACGAGATCATCAACATGGGCTATAATCAGGCCGAGAAGTTCAAGTTCGAGACCGGCAAGGTCAAGGAACAGGCCCTCGCTAAGCGTGCCGAGCTCGAGAAGCTGGTCCGTGCCGACCGCGCCATCACCAACCTCGCCGGCCAGATCTCCGACGAGCTCGCCGAGAAGTTCGCCATCGATACCGCCAAGGCCGACAGCAAGGAACTCGCCGCCTGGATTAAGGCCAAGAACGCCAAGGTCACCGTGATCCCTTCCTTCGAAGTCATTAATCCTCCCACCGTCGCCAAGGTCCCCGCCGAAGCCCTGCGCGTCGCCGCTGAACTCACCGAAAAAGAATGGCGCACCGAAGTCTACCGCTCCGAAGAAGGCGCCACGTTCGTCCTGCTCAATAAGCGCACGGCCGACCGCCTTCCGACCTACGACGAAGTAAAGACCAAGGCCGTCGAGAACTGGAAGAAGTCCCAGCTCAACCGCCTCCTCGCCGAAGAAGTCGCCAAGGTCGGTAAGGCCCTCCAAGCCGATATCGCCGCCGGCAAGACGTTCACCGACAGTGCCAAGGCCCAAAAACTTGCGCTGGCTTCTCCGGCAGCCTTCTCCGTCTACTCCGTTCCGGAAACGCTTAACGGCGCCAACGAGAACACCGGCCTCCTCATCGAAGCCGCCGGCGTCGGCAAGCTGACCTCCGCCATCCGCACCGCCAACGGCGACTACGTCTTCATCCGTCCGGCCAAGAAGGATCTGCCCGAGGATAAGACCAGCGCCGAAGAGGGCCGCCTGTTCGTCCAGCGTGTCTCCCAGCGTAACGCTTACTTCACCGGCATCGGCCTCGTCCAAGACGTCGTCCCAGCCCCCGTCGAGGCCAAGTAAGGCCTCCACCGAGGCCGTTTGAAGGACAGGCTCACCCCTGTCCTTTTTTGTGCCCTCCAACCCCTAGGCATGCCCCTCCCTTCTTGCCCTATACCCCTGACGCCTTTACGCCTTCCCTTCAGGCCCGCCTGCCCTCAGGCCCTCCTCTGGTCCTCCGGCCCTCCAGCCCTCCATCCCTCTATTTCGCCCATGTCCCAAGTCCGCGTCCGCTTCGCTCCCAGCCCCACCGGCTTCTTCCATATCGGAAGCGCCCGGACAGCCCTATTCAACTGGCTCTACGCCCGCCACACGGGCGGCAAGTTCATCCTCCGCATCGAGGACACCGACAAGGAGCGCAACTCCGACGCCTTCCTGAAGGTGAT
>ENA-OUVC01002435-OUVC01002435.1-marine-metagenome-genome-assembly--contig:-NODE-2435-length-10461-cov-4.778794_pt1 | contig 10461 bp, 10 predicted proteins | sample MGYA00248622_ERZ508571 | MGnify/ENA primary metagenome ERZ508571 (study PRJEB26236, sample SAMN06267175) | marine metagenome | isolation source: Columbia River Estuary | place: USA:Columbia River... | reverse complement strand
GAGACTGAATTTTGAATTGATGCCCATAATGTCCAGCCGTAGCGGGCAAGGAGAGCGTATAGCCAAGCTCTAGCTACTTTTTCAGGTCGGTGTTTGCCGTAGTAACTATCTACTAACTCAACTAGTTGATCATGTGAAAGATTTGATTCACTATATATATTGCCAAGCTCAAAGCAGGCATCATTATTTCCAGAGTACTCATAATCAATTAGCCAAATTTTCTGGCCATCATCAATAAAGTTTGCTGCTAATAGATCATTATTACATGCCACTTTACCTTCATCTAAAACGGAGAATGCCTTTTTCATCTGATTAACTGAATCTGCATAATCTAAGTAATTATCAGGCATTTTAAAACCACGCTCACTTACAATCTTTAAGTAATTTTGCTGAATTACAAACATATCAAAATCACTGACAAACGGCCTAGCGCTATGTAGTTGCTTAACACTTTTGGCAACTCTTCCCAGGTTACTTGCCACATCTTGGCTATTAAATGTTTTCCCAGGTAGATAACCAATTACCAATAAACCAGACTGGGGCAGAAAGTCATAGACAGGGGCGCCAATACCAATATCAGCAGCAATCTTTGAGTTTTCATACTCAGCATTTCGATCAATTGATAACAGAGCTGATTTATTACTTGAGATACGGGCAACAAAATCACCATTTGGGGTAGTGATCTTTAAATTTCGATTAGTTAGGCCACCTGATAACTCATCTACTGAACTTCGAGTAAGCAGCCTTGGTACTTGGTTTAGTAGATCACTAAAATCATTACTAGAGGAGCTCACAGAGAAAGGATACAGTTGGATGATGAGCACACAAGTGTTACCTACTAGGGCCAAAATTGTTGTAATAGGCGGCGGCGTTGGTGGTACATCAGTTGCATATCACCTGGCTAAGTTTGGTGAAAAAGATGTGGTCTTACTTGATCGCTCTGATCTAACTAGTGGCTCAACTTTTCATTCAGCAGGTTTAGTTGGACAACTACGTGCTGATCCAACCCTTACAAAAATGAATATGTACTCAGTTGAGTTATACCGAGAGTTAGAAAAAAGTGAAACACCAGCCTCTTGGCGAGAGTGTGGTTCAATTAAAATTGCATCAAGTAATGAGCGAATGGCTGAGATTAGGCGCCAAATTGGCTGGGCTAAAACATTTGGTTTAGATCTAGTTGAGATATCTAATGATCAGATTAAAGATTTATTTCCACTAATTAATTTAGAAGGTGTAGTTGGTGGTTGCTATATGGCCTCAGATGGTCAGGTGGATCCATCTTCATTAACTGGCGCACTAGCAGCAGGTGCTAGGCGTGGTGGGGTTAAGATCTTTACTCACACCAGAGTGCTTGCAATTAATACCAAAGATAATCGCATTGCCTCAGTAACAACTGATAAAGGTGAGATCCAGTGTGAGATTGTTATAAATTGTGGCGGAATGTTTGCCGCAGAGATTGGCCGATTAGTAGATGTTCGAATTCCAATTATTCCAATGAGTCATCAGTATCTAATTACTGAAAACTTTATTCCAGAAGATGTGAAGTTTTTGCCCTCACTTCGGGATCCAGATAATTTAATCTACTTCCGCCAAGAGGTTAAAGGTTTAGTTATGGGCGGGTATGAACGTAATTCAAAACCTTTCACAGCATCTGCTAACTCATTTGATCAAATTCCAGCAGATTTTAACTCTAAGTTACTACCGGATGAGTGGGATCGCTTTGAAGAGATTGCTGAAAATGCAGCTAAGCGCGTGCCAGTGATGGGTGAGGTGGGACTTAAAAACTTTATTAATGGACCAGAGGGCTTCACACCAGATAATGAGTTTTGTTTAGGTGAGACATCAGTTGGTGGTTTTTATGTTGCAGCCGGATTTTGTGCTCATGGAATTGCCGGAGCTGGTGGGATTGGCAAAGTAGTTGCTGAATGGGTAATAGCTGGTGAGCCAACGATGGATCTTTGGCATATGGATATTAAAAGATTCTCCGATGCTTATAAATCACCTAAGTTCACATTAGAGCGTGTTAAAGAAAATTATGAGGCTTACTACGATATTCATTATCCAGGGGAGGAGCGGTCTAGCGCTCGCGGTGAGAATAAATCTCCAATTTATAATTGGCATAAAGAAAATGGCGCAGTCTTTGGTGAGAAAGCTGCCTGGGAGAGAGTTAATTACTATTTAAAGGCAACTGAAAAAGATTTAGATCAAAGCCTTCAGCCAAATGGTTGGGTTGGAAAGCATTGGAGCGCAGCTGTTGCATTAGAACACCATGCCACCAGAAATAGCGCAGGCTTATTTGATGAATCAAGCTTTGCCAAGATAAAGGTAAGGGGGGCTAGGGCCGGTGAGTTTTTAAATCTAATTTGTGCAAATAATGTTGTAAAAGGTGTTGATAAGACTACCTATACCCAAGTGCTTAATAAAAAAGGTGGCATAGTCTCTGACTACACCATCACACAAGTAGCAGATAGTGAGTTTTTAATTATTACCGGCACCGCCTTTTTAAATCATGATAAGGGCTGGCTTGAAAAGCAGATGCGTGAGAATAACTTTGATCAAGTAGAAATAAGTGATATCACCAAAGAGTTAGCATGTTTTGGAATTTGGGGACCAAATGCTAGAAAGATATTACAGAAAGTAACAGATTTTGATCTATCAAATCAGGCCTTTGGTTTTATGAACTCAAAGATGATAAAAATAAAAGATATTTCATTACGAGCAACTCGAATTACCTATGTTGGTGAGTTAGGTTGGGAGTTATATATCCCAGTAAAAGATGGTCTAAGCGTGTGGCTCGCACTACTTGATGCTGGTAGTGATTTAGGCATTAGGCCATGTGGTTATCGAGCTATTGAATCACTACGCCTTGAGAAGGGCTATCGCGCTTGGGCTGGTGAGATAAATACTGAAACAAATCCTTATGAGGCAGGTCTTGGCTTTGCGGTCTCATCTAAAAAAGATAATTTTATTGGTAAGGCTAGTTTAGATGCGATCAAAGATAAGTTAAGTAGAAAATTAACCGCACTTACCTTTACTGATATAAAAGATGTGGCAATGGGTAATGAGCCAATCTTTATTAACAACAAAGTAGTTGGCAGAGTTAAATCAGCTGGTCAGGGTTACACCTTAAATAAAGCAATCGCCTACGCATACTTACCGACAGAACACACCAGCCCCGGTACATCTGTTGAGGTTGAGATGTTTGGGGTTAAAAAAGTAGCAACAATTATGGCCGAGCCACTCTTTGATCCAACTGGTGAGCGGATTAAGAGTTAGTAGCGCTTATATTTATGCTTTTTCTATAACTTTTACGTAACTTGGTCATGTTTGTGCCTTTCCATTAAATATCTAAGCGGGTAGTTTAGGCTCAGCCAAATCAGTGGTGCCGGCAAAGGGGTCAATTCTTGAGTACAGGTTTTGTTTCACTTCGCGGTGTTAATAAGTTCTTTGATGAAGTTCATGCTGTTGCTAATTTAGATTTAGATGTTAATGCTGGTGAGTTTTTCTCAATGCTTGGCCCATCTGGTTCTGGTAAGACAACTGTTCTTAGATTAATCGCAGGTTTTGAAAATGCTAGCTCAGGAAAAATTATGATCGAGTCACAAGATGTTACAGATTTGGCGCCCTTTGATCGCCCAGTAAATACAGTTTTCCAAGATTACGCATTATTTCCTCATATGAGCATTCAAGAAAATGTTGAGTATGGCCTTCGCACTAGAAAAGTTGCAAAGCCTGAGCGAGCAAAGCAAGCACTTGCAGCAATTGATTCTGTAAAACTTTCACATCTATCTCAGCGATTACCACACCAATTATCAGGTGGGCAGCGCCAACGCATTGCGTTAGCAAGAGCTTTAGTTCTTAGGCCAAAGGTATTACTTCTAGATGAACCACTTGGCGCCTTAGATAAGCAGTTGCGTGAGGAAATGCAGGTTGAGTTAAAGCGTATTCAGCGTGAAGCCGGTATTACTTTTATTTTTGTTACCCATGATCAAGAAGAGGCAATGCGGATGAGTGATCGCATTGCAGTCTTTAATGAAGGATCAATTGAGCAAGTTGGCACACCAGCAGAGGTCTATGAGAGACCACAAACAAAGTTTGTCGCAAGTTTCTTAGGTGTTTCAAATGTATTTTCAGGCGATGATGCCAAAGCAATCTTTGGCAGCTCAACTATGGTCAACATCAGGCCAGAGCGAATTAAATTAGTTCCAGCAGATACCAAGTTAAAAGCGGGTGAAAGCGGAGTAGTTGGAAGCATTATTGAGGCCTCTTATATTGGGGCAACCACAATTTACTTAATTCAAACAGAATCTGGGCAGAGAGTAATTGCCACCAGATTAAATGAAGAATTGCCAGATCAGATCAATCGATTTGAAACTGGCGATCGGGTCGGTGCCGTTTGGAAAAGCGACCACTCGGCAGTAATACCAACCTAATAAGACTAAAAATAGTCGAATGAAAGGAAGTTCAATGAAGGGTAAGAAACTCTCAGTACTTAGCCTGTTGGCGGTATCGGCGATGATTCTTGCTGGATGTTCATCAAGTGGTGATGCATCCGGTGTGAAGATTGAAGTGCCAGATATTCCTATGCATGAATCGATGGGCGATTTTGAAGGTGAATTAAACATTGTTAACTGGGCTGGCTTTGTTGATCCAAAGTGGACCGATAAGTTTGAAGCAGATACTGGTTGCAAGGTTAAGCCACGCGTAGCAGGAACAAGTGATGAAATGGTTACCTTGATGCGAACAGGTCAATATGACATTGTTTCAGCTTCAGGTGATGCCGCACTACGTTTAATCGTAGGTGGAGATGTTCAACCACTTAATGTTGAATTAATTCCAAACTTTGGTGATGAGATTGCAACAGGAATGCGCAATAACATCTATGACACTGTAAATGGCAAGCCATACGGTGTACCAATTGGTAGAGGTGCAAATCTTCTTCAGTACAACGATGACATAACTAAGGGAGCACCTGCTAGCTGGGATGTTGTTTGGGAGACAGATAGCCCATACAAAGGCAAGATCACAGCATATGACGCACCAATTTACATCGCAGATGCTGCTGTGTACTTGATGTATCACAATCCTGAGCTAGGAATTAAGAATCCTTATGCTCTAGATAAGACTCAATTAGATGCAGCAATTGCATTGCTTAAGCAACAAAATACGATTGTTGGCGAGTACTGGTCAGATGCAGTAGCGCAAATAACCTCATTTGTTGGCGGCAATACAGTTGTCGGAACATCTTGGGAAATTCTTCGCAAGTTTGCCGGCAAGCCAAACATTAAGACCACACTTCCAGTAGAAGGTTCAACTGGTTGGTATGACTCTTGGTTGGTTAGCTCAAAGACTAAGAACACTAACTGTGCATATGCATGGATGGATTACACAAGTACAGCTTCAGTTAACGGCGCCATTGCTATGAACTTTGGTATGGCACCAGCAAACGTTGCATTCTGTAAGTCCAGTCCAACTGCACAAGCTCACTGTGATGAGTTTGCTGCTGAGGATGAGGAGTTCTTCAAGAAGGTATGGCCTTGGACAACTCCAATTGAAACCTGCGTTGATGGTCGCAAAGATGTTAAGTGCACCAGCTTCCAGGAATGGACCAATGCTTGGTTAACGGTAAAAGGTTAATCAGTAGGTATAACAAGTAAGTAAAGAATGAGGGGATTTAAGAAATTAATCCCCTCATTCTTTTATAAATAGTTAGGTAGAGATGAGCACAATTACTAGCAAAGCTGGCAGTAGGCCAATCTCTGCTTATTTATATAAACGTGCCAAACTCAGATTATTTTCCCTTCTCGCCCTGCCAATGTTTTGGATTGTGGGCGTATATATCCTCTCCTTATTTTTATTATTAATAACCGCTTTTTGGTTTGTTGATCCCTTTACCTCAAAGGTAATTGTTGGCTTTACCTTAGAAAATTTTGTTTCAATCTTTACCGTTCCAGCTTATATTTCAACTTCAATTAGAACTTTATTAATAGCTCTAGCTGTTACAGCCTTATCAGTTTTATTTGCAATACCTCTTGGAATTTATATGGCAAAAATTGCGCGCCCTTGGGTAAGAAACGCGTTAGCGGTGGCAATTACTTTGCCGTTATGGGCTGGTTACTTAGTTAAAATTATTGCAATGCGCTTAGTCTTTACTGAGCAAGGATTTTTTAATTGGGCACTTGCTCCATTTGGTTTATCTGGTCCAACATTTTCGATTCCAATTGTGATTTTAACTCTTACCTATCTTTGGTTTCCATATATGGCGCTCCCTGTCTTTACTGCCATTAGGCAGATTCCTTCAAATCTTTTTGATGCCTCAAGTGATATGGGAGCAAAGGGCTTTACTACGATCTACCGAGTAGTTCTACCATTAATTGTGCCAGCAGTAATTGCCGGCTCAGTTTTCACATTTTCCTTAAGTTTAGGAGATTACATAGCAGCTAAATTTACTGGCGGCTCAACCCAGATGATTGGTTCAATAATTGCAGCTAATATTAATTTAAATCCACCGGTTGCAGCAGCCTTTTCAATGGTGCCAATCGCATTTGTAGTTATCTACCTTATGGTTGCTCGTCGCACCGGATCATTAGAGCGGATGTAATTATGCTGCGACTATCTGCTTTAAGTAGAGGCATTTTAATTGCATTAGTTGGTTTCATTTTAATCTTTATGTATGTGCCACTTTTAGTACTGGTCTTAAACTCATTTAATCAATCAAATATCTCAAGTTGGCCGATTCAAACCTTCTCAGTTAAGTGGTGGGAGTTTGCATCTACCTATGAACCAATACGCACCGCTCTATTAAACTCACTAATAGTTGCAACTGGATCAATGATTATTGCCTCCATCTTGGGCACATTAGTAGCCTTTGCTTTAAAGGGCTTTGATTTTTTTGGTAAGGGCACAGTTAATCTATTAGTAGTACTGCCAATCGCACTGCCTGGTGTTGTAACAGGTGTGGCATTTAGTAATACCTACAATACTTTTTTATCTCCAGCAGGTTTTAATATTGGTTACTTTGGCATGATTGTTGCTCACGCTACCTTTTGTATTGTGATGGTATTTAATAATGTATTTGCAAGATTAAAACGAATGAATCCCTCACTACAAGAGGCCTCTGCTGATCTAGGCGCTGGGCTATGGCAAACCTTTAGATTAGTTACCTTTCCACAATTTAGAACTGCATTTGTTGCAGGTGCCTTACTTGCATTCGCACTTAGCTTTGATGAAGTAGTAGTAACAATCTTTACCGCACCTCCTGGTGTTGACACCTTGCCACTTTGGATCTTAAAAGAGATGTCACGTCCTAATCAGGCAAGTGTGGTAAATGTGGTGGCAACAGTTGTCATCTTAATTTCACTAATCCCTGTTTACATCTCACAGCGATTAAGCCGGGCTCAAGATGAAGTTAAGTAGTACTTTCTAACTAACTTCTAAGCAGGTGGTATTAAAGTGTTTGCAAAGATCTGCCAGGAAAGAGCTGACTTTGCAACCAAAGATAGGGTGATATAGGTAGCCTCACCACGAAGGTAATCACTCCACTTACCCACCTTTTTATATTGCAGAAATTGCACAAGTGCAAATGAGTTAAAGAATAAGAAGATAGTAAATACAATTACATAAACAAATGCTGGAGCCTTTGTCTCACCGGCCCCACCTATGCCAAAGACATAAAAACAAAGCGCAATCCAGGGCACAAGCCCGGTAATACAACCAAAGATATATGGCAGCCAACCACCATTTCCTGGGCTCTCATACTTCTCTTGCAGCCAGCCAAATAAAATCATTGATGCATTAACGCCAAAGATAGAGATGATTGCAGTTATATCTGCAACGCCAGTAACTTGCGCAATTAAAACAATCATTACCGATGAGCTAATTGAGTACTCAACCCAACGGAAGTAATTACGCTTTAACGCTAAGCCGGCTGCATATCTTGGATAAAACTTGCCACTTGCAACTAAGAAGTGGAAAAAGGCAGAAAGACCTAAAAAGATTGCAACTGTTAAACCAATTGGTGTTTCAAATAATGTTACTGGGGGAGCATATGTGCTTCCTGGTGGGCCAGACATATAGGTAGCAGTTACTGGAAGTGAGAAGTCACTACTTAGGGCAAGTACTGCTGCCATTTGAGCTAGGTGTAATACACCAGCGTAGATATTAGTTTTACGTAATCTTTCAGCCGTTAATGGTTTACTCATAGTTTAAAGATAGCCTAAATAAGAAAATATCGGCTTTACTTACCCCATGGCGTTAATAAAAACTCTTGCCCAACTAGGCCTTGGTGCCTTTCTATTATCAGCTGGCATTAGCCACCTTGAATCAAATAGAACAGAGTTCTTAGCCCAAGTTCCAACCTGGCTGCCACTTGATCCTGACTTTGTAGTCATCGCATCTGGCTTAGTTGAAATCACCCTAGGCGTACTACTTATTACTACCGCATTAATACTTAAAAAGTATCGCAAAGTAATTGGCTTAATAACAGCACTATTTTTTATTCTTATTTTTCCTGGCAATATTAATCAGTATGTAAATCAGATAGATGCCTTTGGCTTAGATACAGATACTAAGCGGCTAATCCGCCTCTTCTTTCAACCACCGCTAGTTATTTGGGCATTATGGAGTACAAATGTTATTAGGCTCACAAAAAAATCAGCCAAGGGCTAACTTTTCTCTCAGTAAGAAATGGTAATTTTGTCCTTATGAAAATTAGCAAAAATGCTGCCGCAGTACTCGCCGTAGTATTAGTGATCACTTCTGGCTTTTTTGCATACGCATTGCTTAACCCAAATGAATCAAATCAAATGGGTTCAATGGATCATGGCGGCTCGCACTCAACTATGAAAGGTGAAAATCTCTCAGCAGATGATGCAATGTTTCTGCAAATGATGATTCCACATCATAGCCAAGCAGTGATTATTGCTGAGTACGCACTTACAAACTCAAAAAATGAGCAGATTCTAAAAATTGCAAAGCAAATAAAAGCAGATCAAGCAGGTGAGATCATGCAGATGAAGAAGTGGCTTAGCGATGATGGCTTAGGTGAAGATGCTGGACATTCAATGAGTGCTATGGCTGGCATGTTAAGTTCAGATCAACTAGCTACTCTAAAAAATAGTAAGGCTGACGCCTTTGATAAGTTATTTCTAAATAACATGATTGAGCACCATAAAGGCGCCCTACAAATGGTCTCTATGATTGAAAATAGTAAAGTGGCAGACCTTCGTGATTTTGCCGCAAGTATCTCTGCGGCTCAGCAAGCTGAGATAGATCAAATGATGGAAATTTTAGGAAATTAACAGCTTTAAACTCGCACTCATCTGATCAATACTTAACTTATCTTTATCCTTAAAACTACTACTGCAAATAACGCAGCGTATTTGCCACTGCCACCAAGAGATATCGTCATAACCTAATTTATAGGTAGTTACAAAAACCTTTGCTGGCAAGATTCTGCAAAATTGACATCTACTTGGAGTGATTAACTCATTTACTACCTGTGTTTCAGCCCGATAGCCTCTGGCATATTTAAATCCAACCCCATATAGATCAACATCTAATAAAAAAGCACCTGGATTAATTGAGCCCTCAAACTTAGCCTCTTCGATATCACTATATGCATAAAAGCCGCACTCACAATCTGCCACCGGTGGCACATGCTCTTTGTTAATTGTGCACTTAGCAGAGGCATCAGAAAGATATGCATCCCCTGTTAATCCCGTAAGAGTTGGTGGGCGGGCGGTGATTAAAGCTAATTTATAACCATGCATCACCTCACTGGGTAAATCAAAAGCATGGTTGTAATTTAATTTACTATGCGCATTATTATTTTTAAGGCCAGCCTTATCACTAGCTTTACCAACTGTAATAAATCCAATAATAAACATAAGTGGCACTACGCCAATAAATAAATACAAAGCGGTAATAACTACATCTTGTGAGATAAGTGGATTTTCCCGATCACTAAAACCACCTAGTAAATAGGCAAGGGAAAGGACAGTGAGCGCAATTAAGGGATAGATGCGAATTAATCTAATTAACCTGCGACGATTTTGGGCATAATCCATAAAAGTAATTAAACACCTACTTATCCCAGTTAGGCAGGTGATCTAGATCTACCTAACACCTCATTTACAGGGGCAAATCTAAGACGTAAGGTTTAGGCACTAGGTGAGGATTTAATATGGCTGAAATTGGTGAACCAGATCGCGTGGTGCGCCGTGAGCGCGAGCCATTAATCTCACCAGCACTTCCTGTGCCAACACCAGAGCTTGAGCCAGCTAAGTAATTCTTTTAATAAATCTAGATAAGCCCCTAACAAATAGTGATTGCCTATTTGTGGCAATTAATTTGTAGCCAAGGGCGCCAATTGGTCCAGAAGCTTTAAGAATAAAGGCGCTGACTTTATTACCACGGGCGCTTAGCAAAAAGATAACTGAGCTAACTCCGGCGTATTTTTTC
>ENA-OUVC01002434-OUVC01002434.1-marine-metagenome-genome-assembly--contig:-NODE-2434-length-10461-cov-26.497496_pt1 | contig 10461 bp, 10 predicted proteins | sample MGYA00248622_ERZ508571 | MGnify/ENA primary metagenome ERZ508571 (study PRJEB26236, sample SAMN06267175) | marine metagenome | isolation source: Columbia River Estuary | place: USA:Columbia River... | reverse complement strand
ATGGCGAGTTTGAATGCACCATTTTTGAAGGGAGCGAGAACCACGGAGGGGTCTTTGGGAATGCCGCCTTCGGGGTAGATGCACAGGCCCGAACCGCGCTCGAGACGCCTCGCCGCTTTCTCCATGACTTGGCGCTTGCTCGACAGGCTATTTCGGTCCACAGGAATGCTAGAGCGGCGGAAGAAGAAGCCGAAGAGGGGAATTTTGGCCAACTCTGCCTTGCCAATAAATACAGTAGGGGATTTCACGATGCGGTAGCACATCATGACGTCCAGTTCGCTCGAATGGTTGGCGACGACGATGTAAGGCCGGTCCCATGGCACACGTGTTTCATACGTCACTTTCCGAAAAAGACCCATGCCATTGAGAATCCAGGCCGCCCACAAGCGCGCAAAGCGGTAAAAACGGGGAAAGGACTCCACTTTGCGCGAACTGCGAAAGAGGGGGACAAAGAGCCCGATAATGCTCCACAGCATGAGCGTGTAATACCAGAGGTGGTAAAGGACGCCCATGGCGAGGATGGGATACTTCCACCAGGGTACAGCGGGGCGAGGGGAACGTGGCATAGGAGGTCAAAATTAAACCTTTACCTTGGGAGGACATCCAAAGAATATGAAAAGGATTTTCACCCTCTTTTTGGCCGCCGCCTTCGTCGTGCTGGCCCCCACTCAAGCCTCTGCGGCGGAGCTCGTGCCCGAACCGCGCACTCCGCTCTCCACTGCGAACTGGACCCACTTAGAGGCCACCTCGTTGCAACCTGCCGAGGCCCAAATGCGCCGTTTGCCACGTTGGCTGCGTCGCATGCTGCGAGGCCAAGGTGGACGGGGAAATCGCGGAGGTCGCCGCGGCGGGCGCGGGCGCGGATAGTCCGGGCCATTTAAAAGACATAAAAAAACCGGCCTCTTGGGGCCGGTTTTCTTTTTTCAGGGAGATCCCTGACTTACTTCATTTCGAAATCCTCCATGAACTTGGTGGTGTAGTTCCCCGCAACATAGTCGGGGTGATCCATCAATTGACGGTGGAAAGGAATCGTGGTTTTAATGCCTTCGATGATGAATTCATCCAAGGCGCGTTTCATCCGCTCGATGGCTTGCTGGCGATTGCGGCCCGTCACAATGAGCTTGGCAATCATGCTATCATAGTTTGAGGGAATCGTGTAGCCCGCGTAGACGTGGGTATCGATGCGAACACCATGGCCTCCTGGAGCGTGGAATGCGGTAATCTTACCGGGGCTCGGACGGAAGTTTGCGTAGGGATCCTCCGCGTTGATGCGGCACTCGATGGCGTGCTGCTTGGGCTCGTGGTTTCGGCCAGAAATCAAGGTACCTGTGGCAATCTTGATCTGCTCGCGAATCAAATCGTAGTCCGTTACTTCTTCGGTAATGGGGTGCTCCACCTGAATTCGGGTGTTCATCTCCATGAAGTAGAAGTTGCGGTGCTTGTCTACGAGGAATTCGACCGTGCCGGCCCCTTCGTAGGCGATGTACTCAGCCGCTTTGATGGCGGCCTCACCCATGGCTTTCCGGAGTTCGGGGGTCATGAAGGGAGAGGGAGTCTCTTCCGTGAGTTTCTGGTGACGGCGCTGAACGGAACAGTCGCGCTCACTGAGGTGGCAGGCTTTGCCGCTCTGGTCGCCAATGACCTGAATCTCAATGTGGCGAGGCTCTTCGATGAGCTTCTCCATGTACATGCCATCGTTGCCAAAGGCTGCCGCGGCTTCTTGGCGGGCAGATTCCCAGGCTTTCTCCAGCTCGTCTTCTTTCCAAATAGCGCGCATGCCCTTTCCGCCACCTCCGGCCGTAGCCTTCATCATGACAGGGTAGCCGATTTCTTTGGCCGTTTTTTTGGCATGAGCCAAATCCTCCAGCAAGCCGTCCGAACCAGGTACGCAAGGAACGCCTGCCGCCTTCATGGTTTCCTTGGCCGTGGCCTTGTCGCCCATTTTGTTGATTTGGTCGGGGGTGGCACCGATGAACTTGATTCCGTGCTCCCCACAAATGCGCGAAAACTTCGCGTTCTCGGACAAGAATCCAAATCCAGGGTGGATGCCGTCGGCATTGGTGATTTCCGCCGCAGAGATGATGGCGGGAATATTGAGGTAGCTGTCCTTTGACGGCGCGGGTCCGATGCACACCGCCTCGTCGGCAAACCGAACGTGCAGGCTTTCGCGATCCGCTTCCGAATAAACTGCCACGGTTTTGATGCCCATTTCTCGACAGGTGCGAATAATGCGCATGGCAATCTCGCCGCGGTTGGCAATCAAAATCTTTTTCATGAGGAGGGAGGTTGGTTTAGGCGGGCTCTACCAAGAAGAGCGTCTGGCCATATTCCACGGGAGTCATGTCGTTGGCAACGATTTTCACAATCTTACCCGTCACTTCACTTTCAATCTCATTGAAGAGTTTCATCGCCTCAATGATGCAAACGGTTTCGCCTGCTTTCACGGTGTCCCCAACGCTCTTAAACGCAGGCTTATCGGGGCTAGGCTTCAGGTAGAAGGTTCCGATCATGGGGGACTTGATGGCGACACAGTCGGCAAATTCGTCTTCGATGACGGGCGCAGCGGCAGCGGTGGCAGCGGGTGCTGCAGGCGTGGAGGCAGCCATGACAGCGGGCGCAGCGGTCACATAGGAAACTCCTTCAGCACCACTGGTTTTTACCGTGACTTTGAAGTTGTCGGTTTCCAATGACACCTCTGAGGCGCCCGATTTGGTCACAAACTTGATGAAGTTTTGAAGTTCCTTGAAATCCATTAGTCCAATAATTAGGGTAACAAAAGTGCGTCAAAAAAAACAAAAACCCGGGGCAAAACGCCACGGGTTTTTAGAAAATCGTGTAGAAAGGCTTACGCTTCGGCTACTTCGGTCTTGTCGATCACGACTTTGCCTTTGTAGTACATTTTGCCTTCGTGCCAGTAAGCGCGGTGCATCAAGTGTGCTTCACCCGTCGTAGGGCAAACCGCCAACTGAGGTAATACGGCCTTGTCGTGCGTGCGGCGCTTGTCGCGGCGGGTGCTGGATTGTCTACGCTTAGGATGTGCCATAATGCAGGTTTTTTCAGTTCAATTCAAATTTCGTCTTCACCCATTCCATCGTCGTCTTCCATTCCTTCCTCGAGTTCCGCGCGAAGCTCAGGCTTCACTTTTTGGTAGGGGATGGACAGAGCGACTACCTCGAATAAAGGCTGGGCCAAGTCCACTTCGTATTCGCCATGGGGCAAAACCAAAATATCTGGGTCACTGTCATCGAAGGCATCGCCAAACTTGACAACAAGACGAAAGGCATTGTGCACCTCGAGTTCAAAGGGATCTCCGCTAAAGTCGCAGACCGCATCCATGATTCCCGAGAACGAAAAATCCAACTCCATTAAGTTGTTGGCTTTTCGCAACACCACGTGGACCGTGGCGGGGCGCATTCCTTCCAGATCGGAAAGGGGATAAGAAGAAAAGAACGTTTCGTCTAAATGGTACTCAAACGGGTGCTCGCCCAATGCAAGGCCTGAAAATCCTAAAACGGTTTCACGTTTCTTCATGGCCGAACGCTCGTTAGAGCCGGCAAATGTACACCGAATTGCACAATCCGCCAACACCTTGGGCGCGAAGGAAGTGCCTTAAGAATCACGCCGACTTTTCTGCTCAAACTTGGGAAGCACATGGGCGGTCAGTTCGGCATGCTGTTGATGCATCCGAACGCGGTCGATCGCTTGGAATACGGAGGCAGTAAAGCTTTGCGCATCCGCCTGATCTTTTCCGGCAATGTCCAATCCCACCCCGTGATCTGGGGAAGTGCGGACAAAAGGCAAGCCGCAGGTGTTGTTGACCCCACTTTCAAAATGCAAAATTTTGAAGGCGACAAGCCCTTGGTCATGGTACATAGATAGGACGCCGTCTACTTGGCGGTGCCCCGCTTTGCCAAAGAATCCATCCGAGGGAAAGGGACCCGTGACCAGGGACCCGCGCTCTTTCATCGATTCAATCCAAGGGGTCAGGACATCGATCTCTTCACGGCCCATCGCTCCGCCATCGCCGGCATGAGGGTTGATGCTCAGGACGGCGATACGGGGACGCTGCACCCCGAAATCCAAGGTGAGGGCCGCTTCAAAGGCGTCCAGCTTTTGGGTCAATAGCTCCCGGGTGAGAGCAGGGGCCACCGCGTTCAGTGCTATGTGCTCCGTCGCGAGGGCCACGCGCATGCCTTCGGCGGCCATAACCATTAGGGGCTTGGCATGGAAGCGCTGACCGAGGTAGCCCGTATGGCCTGTAAAGGGAGCCTCGGAGGAGGGGGGAATATTGGCCTTGCTCAGCGGTGCGGTGACCAACGCATCAACCTGGCCGGCTTCCACGGCATCACACGCTGCAGCGAGGCTGTCCAATGCGGCTTGGCCAGATTCATCCGTCAGTTGTCCAAAATCAACCTGAACCTCCCGGTTCCATGGGTCAATGAGTCCAATTCGGCCTGAAGGAAGGGGGTCGCCGGGGGCCACTTGGGTATACGGAATATCCCCCACTTGCAAGGATTTGCGGTGGTAGGCCATGACTTGGGGTGAGCAAAAGAGGTAGAACTGCGCCATGCTGCGCACTTCGGCATGGGCCAAGGTCTTGAGCACGACTTCGAGCCCAATCCCGTTGGGGTCTCCACATGAAATGGCAATCCGCATCATGAAGCTACGTGGGTTAAAAAGTCGGTCAAGAGGCGCACGCCAACACCTGTTCCGCCCTTGCCGTAATAGCCCCAGGGGCTGTCCAAGAAGGCCGGACCAGCAATGTCCAAATGCACATAGGGGTAGTCTGTGAAGTGCTCCAAGAATTTGCCTGCCGTAATGGCGCCTGCTTCGGCACCGCCGATGTTTTTGAGGTCGGCGATTTCGCTCTTCAGCAAGTCGTTGTATTCGTCCCAGAAGGGGAATTCGACGAGGCGTTCATGCGTGTTGGTTGCACTGGTTTGCAGTTGCTCCCACACCTCGCGGCTCGCATTGCCCATGGCCACCGTAGCATTGGGGCCAATGGCGCGTGCTGCCGCCCCGGTCAAGGTGGCGAGGTCAATGACCAACTGCGGCTTGTATTTCTTGGCGTAATGCAGGGCATCCGCGAGAATCAGGCGGCCCTCGGCGTCTGTGTTCAGCACCTCAACGGTTGTGCCGTCGGAAATCGTTAAAACGTCGCCCGGAGTGATGGCGTTGCCGCCCGGGCGGTTGTCCGTCGCGGGAATCAATCCAATCACGTGCACGGGCAAGCCTTGGCCGGCCACCGCACAGAGGGTTCCAATGACGGCTGCAGCTCCTGACATGTCGCACTTCATCGTATCCATGAAGTTGCTGGGCTTGAGGCTGAGACCCCCTGTATCGTAGACGACGCCTTTGCCCACTAGCACATAGGGGGCGCTGTTGACGGCCTTTTCGGGCTTGTATTCTAAAATGCTGAAGGTAGCCGGATCGACCGAGCCTTTGTTGACGCCGAGCAATCCGCCCATCTTGAGGGATTCAATTTTTGCCTGGTTCAACACCGTCACCTTAAAGCCATAGATTTGGCCTAGCTCTTCAGCACGGGCGGCGAGGTCTTCGGCGGTCAAATCCAGCACTGGGGTGTTAATGAGGTCGCGCGCTTCCGTCACAGCAGCCATTAGTACTTCCAAACGTTTGGCGTCTCCGGCAGACAGACCGACCACTTCGACGCTGTCCAGGGTCCAGGCTTCTTTGGCCTTTTTCCCCAACAGGCGAGTGTAGCGGTATGCAGCAAGCGCGAGGCCTTCTGCCACATGGAAGGTGGCATCGCCGGCTTCCAGACTTAGATTCGAAATCTTGTTTTTGGACAGCAGCCCGGCGAGTTCGGCACCGGCTTTTCGGCCCGAATGCGCCATCTCCGCTGCGTCCCCCTTGGACGTCAGAACGCGCACAAACTGCTCGGCACCAGCCACCTGGTGGAGCCAACCTTTGACACCACGTTCGGCACGTGCCTCAATCAGGGTAGCCAAATCGGTCGAGAATTCAGACGAAGTAGGTTTGACGACTGCGGTCACGTGACCGGTCGAAGCGGAAGTAGCAAAAGTCCATTTCATAGCTACGAAGGTAGGCATCGTACCTTTGCTCTATGTTCACCGGAATCATTGAAAATATCGGCCAAATTGTGGCCCTTACCCCGGAAGGGAGCAACCTCCACGTCGATGTGGCTTCGAGCCTTGCGCCCGAGCTCAAAATCGACCAAAGCGTGGCCCATGACGGCTGCTGCCTCACGGTGGTTGCCCTCCACGGCCCGGCGGACCAGCCCACCGGCTACCGAGTGACGGCCATTGCGGAAACTTTGGAGAAGACCACATTGGGGTCTTGGGCCATCGGACGCCGTGTGAACATCGAGCGCTGCACGGTCTCCGGGGCTCGATTGGATGGCCATGTGGTGCAAGGGCATGTCGACACCACCGGCACAGTGGCCCAAATAGAAGATTTGGACGGTAGCTGGAAAGTCACCATTCACCACCCTGAGAATTCGGACCACGTCACCGTGCCCAAAGGGTCCATTGCCATCGATGGGACGAGCTTGACCGTCGTGGATTCCACGTCCACCTCCTTTTCGGTGGCCTTGATTCCGTACACCTGGGAACACACCCGATTCCACGAATGGAAGGTGGGCGAGTCCGTCAATTTGGAATTTGATATTCTCGGGAAATATATCGCCCGCCTTTTGGCTCAGCGAGGACTTTAGTTTTCTTCCTCCTCTCCCAAGAAATCCGGGGCAGCAAAGGGTTGGCTCGGGTCAAGTATTTGGGCGACCAAGGGATGTAGAACACATTGTTCAAATTCTGCTAAAGTCTCCGCGCGAATCCAGGCATCTCCTTGGTAGGTTAACCACGCGACGGGATCTCGTGGCTTGCGCATGGCCGCAATACCTGCGCGGAAAGGTCCTCCTGCTTGGTGCGTTGAAAGGAGCCAAGCATAGGTAAAGAGTTGTAAGGCCTTGCCTTTTTTTGGATCGAGCAATTCCTCGAGAGATTTGACCTTCAGTTCAGAAGGTTGAAAACTGCCGGATTTGAGATCGACGACCGCCCAGCCATGTTGCCAAGCTTCGATGCGGTCAGCTTTTCCTTTCATGCGAACCGAGAGATCCCCGATGGTGAGCGTCGTTTCGATGTTTTCTTCCACGAGGTGGATATGCCACGGGAGGTCTCGACCTTCCCCGCTGGCGATGCGTTGGCCTTCCGCCTGGGCCCAATCCTCGGCCATCTTGAGCAAGACCTGTTGTTCGATGACAAAGGGTCCGCTGTGGCGACGGCCTGGATGAAATTCCTGAATACCCGCCTCGAGGGCAGAGGGAATGAGGTCTACGCGCCAATTCCCGGTCGCCTGGTAGTCCTTGAATAGCGTTTCATGGACGTGGTGAAGTATGCTTCCACGGATGTTGGCCGCCATGCGCTCGTCGACGGCCTCTTCTTCGTAGACCCCCAAGACAAAACGGAGGTAGAATTCGGCCGGATCACGTAAAAAGGTCCCCATACTCGAAGGGCTAAGGCCCCGTTCTTGGAGCTGATGGCGCAGGCGGTTCAGAACATCCGGAGACTTGTCCATTTTCCAGGGCCGCTGAAGCCGTTGGGGATCCATGGTTTGCTGCATCCCGAGGTCTTCCCACCGAATGCCCGGATAACGGGGAAGTTCCACCTCCATTTGGGCAATGAACCGGCTGGCTTCGCCTTTGCCCATGCCGTCAGATTCCCCATTGACCAAGAAGAACACGCGCTTAGCGCGCTGGACAAGGCGGTAGACGTGGTAGGCCATAATGGCTTCCCGATCTTGCGGAAGCGGCATGCCATAGGCGCGCCGAACGTCGTGGGGCAAAAAGGATGCTTCATTGCGCCCCTTAGGCAGCACCCCCTCATTCATGGGGGCCAGAATCAAGGTATCAAAATCCAAATTTCGGGTCTCTAGCAAGCCGAGCATCTGCAGGCCCTCAAAAGGTTCACCATAGAAATTCACGGGGCTCTCCTGCGCAAATTGGCGGAAGAGGCGGCGCAAGGTCCCAAAGCTCAAGGCAGCGTGGGGCATCCATACCCGAAGGCTGTGCAGGGCGTTGAGGCACAATCGGGCGGGCTCGGCCTCCCACGCAGAGCGCAGGCCATCAACATAATGGCTCAGGGCCCCCTCGAGGTCCTGTAAAAAGCCGGAGGTATCGGGATAGGTACCCCAGAGCTCTCCCCCTTCGCCAAACTCTTCTAAGACGTCGGCCACCGACCAATGGGAGCGTTTGCTTCGGCGCAGCCGTTCCGCCACCTGCTGGAGGTCGCGGGAACCGGTATACATGGCCTGGCATACGGGATGAATGCAGGTAGCCTGCAGAAGGCGATACGGGTAACTGCCCTGGCTCAATTCACGCGCCTCGTGGAGTTGGAAAAGGGCATCCAGCCCGGCAAAAGCCGCCGTACTGGTGAGTGGCATGCCCATGGTGACGTTGGCCTCTTCCAATCCCTCGGGCAGGGCTTGTAGGGTCGGTATAAGTAGGCCCTCATCCGCGAGGACAACGCCCGTCCCTTCGAGAAGGGGATGGTCTTTTCGCAATCGACCAAGGACTTCTCCCAAGGTTTTGGCGATGCCGACTGCGCGGTTGGCGCGCAGGACGGTGAACTCGGCATTCGAAGTGGACAGCCATGCGGGGGGTTCTCGCAGGTCCGCCGTCAATCCTTCGGGAAGGTGGTCGCGGTGATGGCGCAAGGCATCCCCTGCTTCATGCTGGGGATTCAGCATATAGTGGGCATCGGCATCCCAAAAGGCGCGGGCACCCACATGGCGGTGAGCACTCACAAACAGTGCGCGCTCCGAGGGGGTCAAGGCATTGAAACCGACAAAGTAGAGTTGGTCAATTTCACCGCGGTGCATCCAAGCCCGCAGCGCCGCTTCTGGCGGGCCGTCGGGGGAAGGGCTGGCCCGTTGAAATACCCCTCCGGGGGTGCTCCACCCCTTGGCGTCGAGGCGTTCGTGGTAGCGACGGTACAGCCCAGGCAACTGCTTCCAAAGTTCCAAGCGCCGCTCCATGAGTTCGGTAGGTTGCTCGAGGCCCCATTGCTGAAGGGCTTCAATTTCACGCATTTCCCGGTAGACGGCCTCCGCATCGACCCCATGCCGATCCATTTCGCCAAAGTCCCGCAGGACCGTTGGGGCCCAGCGTAAAAATTCTTCGAGAGGCTGGCTACGGGATTCAAACACCTCTTCGTGGGCGGCAAAAAGAACTAAAAGTTGATCCATGGCCCGCGCCGGTTGACGCTCTGCGAGGTCTTGCATGACGGCTTCAATGGGCCAAATTGCCGGAGATAAAACGGGATGGGACACCTGTTTTTGGAACGCATGGCGCAGGGCTCGCTCGGCGCGGCGCGAGGGCAATACAATGCCTACCCGATGCAAGGGGGTCGCTTCTGCCTGAATTTCCCGGGCAACCCGGTCCAAAAATGCCTCCATCGAATTCGGATCGGTCAGCGGTAGTGCTGCCGAGCCTCAATATACGCCGCAACCTCGGGTGGAAGATCTTGATCGACGGAGTCTAGCATCCCCAATCGAGCGCGAATTTCGGTGGCACTTCGGTCCATCAAAGGGGCTTCCATGATGGAGATTTTGGGGTGGTTGGCAAAGGGGAAATCCACGGGAATGTCAGCGCCCGGCCTGGGATACACCAAAACATCTACCAAGGACAGGATGCGATTCGGGTCTTTCCACCGAGGGAAGCTGAGCAAATTGTCGGCCCCCATACAGAGGTAAAACTTCCTTGAAGGGTGCGTGGCCATCAAAGCCTCTAGGCTGTCCACCGTATAGTTTGGTTGCGGAAGGGAAAACTCAATGTCGCAGGCATGCTGCGAGGGAAAGCGCGCCGTGGCGAGTTCCACCATGTGCAGGCGCTCTGTGTCATTGAGTAAGCTGCCTTTTTCTTTGTGAGGGTTGTGTGGCGTAACAACAAACCAAAGCTCTTCCAGCTCCTTCCATTCTGCGAGGCTTTGGGCCAAAATCAGGTGGCTGCGATGGATCGGATTAAACGTGCCAAAGAGCAGCCCTGTTTTCATCTCTCGAGGAAGGGTAGGACCCATGAATGAAGTTCCTCGTACGCTCGATCCAAGTCGTCGTTGACCAGGATGTGATCAAAGCGGCTTGCGGTAAGCATCTCTTGTTCCGCTTTGGCGAGGCGCATGGCAATTTTTTCCTCGCTGTCCGTGCCGCGGCCCCGAAGGCGTGACGCCAAAACCTCTATAGACGGGGCCTGAATAAAAACCGCTAAAGTGATATCCGGGTAATTCTTTTTGAGCCGCTGACCCCCGGCAACATCGATATCGAAGACCGCCGTTTTTCCCTCGGAATTGATGCGATCCACTTCGCTGCGCAGCGAACCATAAAAGGTGCCGCTATAGACCTCTTCCCATTCGAGGAAGTCGCCGTTTTCGATGTGATGCTTAAACGCTTCCACGGAAATAAAGTGGTAGTCCTGCCCATCTTGTTCTT
>ENA-OUVC01002432-OUVC01002432.1-marine-metagenome-genome-assembly--contig:-NODE-2432-length-10473-cov-2.054636_pt1 | contig 10473 bp, 6 predicted proteins | sample MGYA00248622_ERZ508571 | MGnify/ENA primary metagenome ERZ508571 (study PRJEB26236, sample SAMN06267175) | marine metagenome | isolation source: Columbia River Estuary | place: USA:Columbia River Estuary... | reverse complement strand
TTTTGCAGTGCTTCGAAAACCCGACAAACCGCTTGTTTTTGCTTTGGGCTTCATCATTTGATAAATTCCTAAGGCCAATAAACCTCCACCAACGGCCACCGGAACAGGATTCTTTTTTATGAAATCCATAATGCCGCCAGTCGAAGTAGTTTTAGTCACTGCTTTTGTTGTTGGTGGTGTTTGATCCGTTTCTCCTGATGAAGAAGCCTCATCTTCTTGTTGGATTTCTGAAAAAGCACTTGCTGCGTTTGGATCTGCATCCATTTCTTTTGTTAACGAATCGATGTCAAGTTTTTCATCTTTACCGACAAGTCCTGCATCCTTCAAAATATTGATTGTAGCAATAATCACAGGTGTTGCTGCTGCAATCGCTGAGGCCGTAACTGGATCACCCAAGTAACCAAGTAGATGTTCGATGACATCGCCACTCAAATTTCCAGCTCTTCCTTTAAGAATGGCATTTTTAAGTACATCGCGGCTTCCTTGCAATTTATCAGCAAATAGATTTTCTACCTTAGTCAATGCTGTTTTGCTTTTTTGGTATTGCGCCGGTGCGATGCCTTTTACACGTGCTTGCTCTGGAGTTCCATAACCCCATTTGAGTTTGTTGGCCATTTTCCCCAAATTGAGTTTCATGGCAAGTAGAAAGCCTCCGCGTGCAGCCAAGGTCAAAGGGTTGTATTTCACAACGGCTTTTACCGCTTTCTTGGCGACATCCCCAACTTTTTGACCTGCAGTATTGACCGACTTTTTAACGTTGGTAAAAAAGCGCTTTCGTTAATTAGTTTAAAACCAAATGAGGAAACTGAAGAGTTATAATTAATTGTATATCAAAAAAATCAGATGCTTAATCCTTTAAATTTCCTCTCAAAATTCATTAAATCAAGCAATCAAAAAGAGCTTGCCTACAACAACTATTCCTATTTTTAGTTTTACATACACAGTTCCTACTGTAGTTGTAAAGCATATTATCACTCGAGCGAATTCCAAGAAGGGACTGTTATTTACTGGTCCGCCAATCTATGCACTAGATTGTCTTTATTTAATTTGATTTTTACCTATTTATGATGAAGGAGTCGGCAATATTTCATTGCTGTCTTCATTCTATTTCCGTTTCTAGTATTTAAAAATCAAATTAATTATATGAAAAAAATTATTCTATTTTCTGGCTTTATAATGGCCATTGTTTTCTCTGCAAATGCTCAAACTGCAACTAAATTAAAAGTTTCAGGCAATTGTGGCATGTGTAAATCAAGTATCGAAAAAGCTGCAAAAACAGCAGGTGCAACCACTGCCAATTGGGATATGGATGCGAAATTATTGACATTGATGTTTGATGGCAAAACCAACCTAGACAAAATTGAAACCGCGATAGCAGCTATTGGGTATGATACAGAACATAAAACAGCTACAAATGCTTCTTATGATGCATTGCATGAATGTTGTAAATATGATCGTGCGTCAACTCAAGTTGCAGAGATCAAGAAGGTGACCCTTGTTGCTGCTGGTTTAACTTGCTCTATGTGTTCTAAAGCTATTTTTAAAGCGTTATCTAAATTAGATTTTGTGGAAGAAGTGAAAGTTGACATTGAAAAGTCAATGTACATTTTAACTTTTAAGAACGGCAAAAAAGTAGAGGTAGATCAAATCAAAACAGCGGTGACAGATGCAGGTTTTAGTGTTCAAAGTCTCGTATCTGAATAGTCGATCTTTGCAGATTGGTTTACAATAGGCTTAAAGCATATTTTTCAATGATTTATCCATGCTAAAACAACGAAAAAAGCTGTAACTTTAAAAGGTGAAAAAAGCACTTACAATATTTTTGATGTCTCTGTATCTCTTAGGAGCTACAGAGGCTTATCAATTATTGAAGATACCGAATTTGATTGCTCATTATAAAACGCATCAACAAATCACAGAAGGTATTAGTTTTAGTCAATTCATAGAGGGGCATTATTTTTCGGTTCAAACTTATGATAATGATTTTCAACAAGACATGGAATTGCCATTTAAATCGTCCAATAGAACAATTTCGCTTTTAAATTTTGTGAGTGTTTTTGCTCCAAAAAATTTCACGATTCAGCCAATCGTATTTCCTATTAATCGAATTTACCCTGTGGTAGATGATCGATTTGATCTATCTACCAAACTGAATGCCATCTTTCAGCCTCCAAGAGCATAATATTTTCATTTTTCTATTATTAATATACTTTATTGAGTAAATGTATATTCATTCTTTATTTTGAGTAAGAAATTTAATTATGCTATCAAAAATTATACAGTTTTCTATTAAGAATAAATTAATTATTCTTTTAGGAGTTTTAGCGTTGATATTAGGAGGGGTTTATTCCATTTCTAAATTACCAATTGATGCTGTTCCTGACATCACCAATAATCAGGTATTGATTATTACCTCTGTTCCAAGTGCAGGTGCACCCGATGTAGAACAATTAATCACAGTGCCCATTGAACAGGCTACAAGAAATATTCCTGGAATGATTGAGCAAAGGAGTTTTTCTCGATTTGGATTGAGTTTAGTGACCTTAGTGTTCAAGGATGATATGGATATTTACTGGGCAAGACAACAGGTTTCTGAAAGATTAATTACCGTTAAGTCTCAAATGCCCGAGGGTATGGGCATCCCAGAACTTGGTCCTTTAACTACAGGCTTAGGAGAGATTTATCAATATGTTTTAAGAACCAAAAAGGGGTATGAAGGGAAGTATAGTTTGATGGAATTAAGAACGATGCAAGATTGGATTGTTCGTAAGCAGTTATTAGGAACCCCTGGGGTGGCTGATGTGAGTAGTTTTGGTGGCGCAGTAAAACAATTTGAAGTAAGCGTGAATCCAGAATTATTAAAGCAATATGATTTATCAGTAAATGATATTTATACAGCTTTAAATGATAACAATCAAAATGCGGGTGGTGCTTATATTGAACATGGACCCAATGTTTTATTTATAAGGACAGAAGGGATGGTGGATAGTTTGAATCAGATTGGAAGTATCCCTGTTAAGACTTTATCAAACGGGATACCCCTTTTAATTAGAGAAATTGCAGAAATTAGACTTGGAGAAGCAACAAAATTTGGAGCTACTACTTTCAATGCAGATGGTGAAGTTGCCGGTGCAGTAGTTATGATGTTGAAGGGAGAAAATAGTAAGCAAGTGATTGCGGACATTAAAACTAAAATAGCCACCATTCAAGAGACCATGCCAGAAGGAGTTGTCATAGAGCCTTTTTTAGACCGAACAAAAATGGTTGATAACGCCATTGGTACCGTCTCAAAAAATTTATTGGAAGGGGCATTGATCGTGATTTTTATATTGATTTTATTTTTAGGCAATTTAAGAGCAGGATTGGTCGTGGCATCTGTCATACCACTAGCTATGTTATTTGCATTTATATTGATGCATCTTTTTGGTGTGAGTGGAAATTTGATGAGTTTAGGTGCATTGGATTTTGGCTTGCTTGTAGACGGGGCAGTCATTATAGTAGAAGCAGTATTGCATCAATTGTACCATAGTTCAAAAAAAGGGCAGCACAATCAATTGGATAAAACAGAAATGAATACGATTGTGGGCCAGGTATCTAATAAAATGATGGGTGCTGCTGCATTTGGTCAAATCATTATCTTAATTGTGTATTTACCAATTTTATCCTTAACGGGTATTGAAGGAAAGATGTTTAAACCAATGGCGCAAACAGTTTCATTTGCATTGATTGGTGCATTTCTTTTATCTATCACTTATGTTCCAATGATGAGTGCATGGGTATTGAATAGAAATAGAGTGCAAAAAGAAACGATCACTGACAAGTTCATGCGAAACTTAGAAAATTTCTACGAACCATTATTGATGAAGGCATTGAAATTGCCAAAGCAAATTGTTGGATTAACGATTTTTTTATTCATTGGGTCAATCATTTTATTGACCACATTAGGTGGAGAGTTTATTCCTAAGTTAGAAGAAGGCGATTTCGCAGTAGAAACAAGGGTATTGAGTGGGGGCTCTATTAATACAACATTAGATGCGACGCAAAAAGCTTCAAAATTATTAATAGATCGCTTCCCAGAAATAGAAAAAATAGTCACTAAAATCGGTGCTGGTGAAATTCCAACAGATCCAATGACAATGGATGCATCTGATTTGATGATCATTCTAAAGGATAAAAAAGATTGGGTATCTGCCAACACTTTTGATGAATTAGCAGATACGATGGGTAAAGTGATGTCACAGGTACCTGGGATTACGTCTGGTTTTCAATATCCAGTACAAATGCGATTCAATGAATTGATGACAGGTTCTAGACAGGATGTTTCCTGTAAAATTTTTGGGGAGAATTTAGATAGCTTAACAAAGTATGCTGCTTTGATGGGTAATATTATCAATGAAGTAGAAGGTGCAAAAGATTTATACACAGAAACAGTAACGGGCATTTCACAAGTTGTGGTAAAGTTTAACAGATCAGCGATTGCAAGGTATGGTGCAAATATTAAAGAAGTCAATCAGGTCATTCAGTCGGCCTATGCAGGAGGCATAGCGGGCAAAGTATTTGAAGGGGATCGAAGATTTGACTTAGTTGTGAGGCTGAATACCGCACAAAAAAAGGACTGGCAACAAATCAAAAATTTAATGGTGACAGTCGGAAATGGCAAACAGGTTCCATTGTATGAACTTGCAGAAGTAAAGATTGAGGAAGGTCCATACCAAATACAAAGAGAGGATGCAGCTAGGAGAATTGTGGTCGGGTTCAATGTGCGAGGAAAAGACGTGAAGACGGTAGTGACCGAGGTGCAAGAAAAAGTTAAAAAGTCCATTCAATTTCCTCCTGGATATTATGTAGTGTATGGCGGACAGTTTGAAAATTTAGAACATGCAGTTAGTCGTTTACAAATTGCAGTTCCTCTTGCTTTATTATTGATTTTAGTGATGCTATTTTTTGCATTTAAAAATATTAAACATTGTTTGTTGATTTTCTCCGCAATTCCTTTTTCTGCCATTGGGGGTGTACTTGCATTGTGGATTAGGGATATGCCTTTTAGTATATCAGCAGGCGTTGGATTTATTGCCTTATTTGGGGTAGCTGTATTGAATGGTATTGTATTGTTAACAGAGATGAATAAATTAGCTATGGAACCCAATAGAACAATTGCTGACATCATTGCGACCGCAACTAAAACAAGATTAAGACCTATTTTAATTACTGCAGCGGTTGCTTCTTTAGGTTTTATTCCTATGGCCATAAGCAGTGGCGCTGGAGCCGAAGTTCAAAAACCTTTAGCAACAGTCGTTATTGGTGGATTGTTATCAGCAACTTTATTGACTTTGTTTGTATTACCTATCTTTTATCAATTGTTTGAAAAGAAAAGATTGGGTCAATCTATAATAGCCATTATACTATGTATGATTGGATTGAATGCAACTAGTTTGCAAGCACAGCAATTGACTGTAAAAAGGCCATTAGCAAAAGTGATTGAACAGGCTAAGTTAGTGTCGCCAACATTAAAAACAACCCTAGCCCAGCAAGCCTATTACGATGTCCTTACAAAATCAAGTTTTGATCCAGCTAAGTTATCATTAAGAGGCGAATTAGGTAATGTGAATAGTAGCTTGAATGACTCTAAATATGCTGCAGAGCAAGTGTTTGATTTACCTCAGGTATATCAAGCTCAAAAAAAATTGTATCAATCCATTCGTCAAGGCTATGATTATCAAATTGTATTAGATCAAAAATATATTCAACATGCTGTTGAACAGTTATACATTCAATTGCAGTTTCAAGTAGCAAGGGGAGGCTTATTAAGTCAGCTTGATACCATCTATGTGAAACAATTGGCTGCGGTAGATGCAAGGTATAAAGCTGGACAAGACAATGGATTGGAACAAATTAATATGCAGAACTGGGTAAGCATGCATCAGCAGTTAATGATAAAGCATCAAAATGAACAGCATGGTTTACAAAAACAGTTTGCTATATTATTACAAGATTCCGCAATGATTTTGCCAGAGGAAATTTTAAATTTTGAGCCTAAATTAATGGATACTTCAGTAGATGCTGCACACCCTTTGAATTTATTTTGGAAACAAAAATTACAATCTGCTATTGCAGAAACCAATATCGCTAAATCTAAAGTATTGCCTCAAGTAGCATTGGGCTATACCAACCAAAGTTTTAGGATGACTCCCAATGATCAAAATAGATACAATTCAGTCAACCTAGGCCTTAACGTCCCATTGTTTAGATCGGGCTTAAAGCAAAAGGTGAAGGCAAGTCAGGCAAATGAAACCGTGATTGCTCAGGAGAAAGAAAAAGCGAGTATTGATTTAGAGATGGAGATACAAAAAGCATGGAATCATTATCAGCAATCGGTTGACTTGTACCAGCATTTTCAGAAAAACTTGCTACCTAATGCAAACAAAATTGCAATGATTGCGAATGTATCATTTAAAGAAGGTCAAATAAGTTATATCGAATGGTCTAACTCAATGACGCAGGTTCAATCTATTAAAATGCAGGCACTTGAAACGCTTGAATTATTTAATCTAAACCAATCCACCCTTAATTATTTACTATCAAAATAATTATTCAAAAAAGATGATAATGAAAAATACATATAGCATCATTGTTTTTGCCATTTTTTTATTGAGTTGCAGTAGCGATCCAAAAAATGAAACTCAAAAAGAAGCAGTTGAAGAAGTAACAAATAAAGTGACTTTAACAAAAGAGCAAGCAACACTAGCACAATTAGTACTAGCTCCCATTGAACTTGGAAGAATGAAAGGGACTGCCCATTTAAATGGAGTGATTGACGTACCACCAACAGGTATCGCATCTGTTAGTATGCCATTGGGAGGATATGTACAGGACATTAATTTAATACCAGGTAATTTTGTAAAAAAGGGCGCTGTTTTAGCAACTGTAAAAGATCCAGCATTCATTCAGTTACAGGAAAATTACTTAGCTAGTAAGGCAAAGTTGACTTATTTACAACAAGACCTTGACCGTCAAAAATTATTATTAAATCAAGAAGCAGTCAGTAAAAAATCCTATCAACAAATACAAGCAGACTATAATGCAATTAATATTCAATTGAGGGCTTTGTCTGAACAACTAAAACTAATTAATATTCAGCCAGAAAGTTTGACACCAGAGAATATGACTAGTTTGGTTAGATTGACGGCACCCATTAGTGGTTATATTACAAAAGTGAATATCAATAGAGGGAAATATGTCACTCCTTCTGATGTTTTATTAGAAATAATGGATCCTAATGATATCCATGCTGCCATCACTATTTATGAAAAAGATATTGCAAATTTTAAAGTAGGCATGAAGGGGACAGTCACACTAACACAAGACCCTTCTAAGAGTTATACAGTGTCGATATTGGCAGTTTCGCAAAATATCAATGAAGACAAAACAGGTTTATTACATTGTCATTTTGAGAATACACCAAAAAATGTATTACCAGGTATGTTTTTAACTGCAGATATTGTGGTGGAAACGAATGAGGCGGTATTAATACCAGCTGAAGCTGTTCAAAGATTTCAAGGAAAAGATTATATTTTTATTCAGCTTGCAAACAATGAGTTTGAGGCAATTGTGATAGAGATCAATCAATCTAATAAAGATTTTGTTTCTGTTAAAAATACAGATGCCAAGAAATGGATAGGGAAATCACTTGTTGTAAAAAACGCCTATAGCTTACTTGGCAAGATGATGAACATTTCTGAATAAAAAATTTATTGCTCAAAATAGCTGATACTGCCACCTATCCAGGTGGCAGTATCATTATAGCTCACACCAATCATAGGCCCTTTGCTGATTCTAGTTAAGTTATTGGTGGCAACGTATCGATTCAATTGGCTATCCCAAAAATAAAACAATCTAATTTCTGCTTTAGAAGGTCCAGAAGGTGTTTCAATCACAGCGGCATAGGATACTTTCTTTTGTAGAATCCAATTTTCTGGATCATTGATTGCATTGATGGTATCGATGGTTGGATCTAGCATTACACCTTGACCTCCAAAGGAAAATAAAGGCTTACATATAGATGCAGCTAAATCAAGTTTATCAGCTGCTTGATTTTTTTTCCAATCAGACAAAAGATGTGCTTCTGGAATTGCTGGATGGTTTAGTAAGGGGAGTATATATTTACTGATTCTAAAAAAATGATGTGGATGATTGACCCACGCTACATTTTCAGTTTGTTCCAGTAATTTAAATTGTGCAATGAAATTAGGCGCTTGCTGCATTAACTCGTCATACACCACTCGATTGTAGATTCTTTCAATTTTATATTCAACCCCATTGTTTTGATAGCAAAGCGTTTTGCCATTTAGGTAAATTTCTGAAAGACAAACTATCGGCACATTCAACCAAGCTTCGGTCAGCAATAGGTCATGCCTCGTTTTTTGTTCGTAAGGCTTTATCTCTAATAAAATGGTATGTTTCCCTTGGTCGCCAAGCACTATTTTTTTAAAAAAATCTAGATAACTTGCTTGGTTGTATCCATTCAGAAAAGGACTAAAGCCTTTCGGTAAATCGTAGGCCAATTCCAAAGCTTGTGCTTGCAATAGTTCAAAAGCAAATAAAGAAGGGAAGCCTTGTAATTCAATTAATTGAGGTTGGAATGTTCCCCCTGGTCCTTCGGCTATTGCAAAATCAATCACAACACATTCAGGTAAAGTTGTTTCACCTGGAATATCTATTCCTTGGGGTATTGCAAGGGTTGTTTTTGCTGCAAAGCTTGGATCTGTAATAAAATCACAAATATAGTCCCCGGCATCTTGCAACTGAGCTTTAAAATTTTTATCAATAAATACTGGCGTTTCTGCAATTCTAAATGGAATTGGATCTTTAAATGGTTCATTTAAAATAGCAAGGTATGCTTGATATTTTGCTTCTGTAAATTGCTCGTTGAATGCTGCTCTAATTGCTGGGATCATACAGGCAACATTTGGTTTAGAAAGTTGGGAATAAACCTGCTACAAGTATGTTTGATTTTTGAATCTTCTTCTAAGGATTGTATAATTTGATTCCACTTATCTTCACTAAAGTCTTCTACAACTGCTGACTTAATGGCGTCTGTATTAAAGTAAGAGGAAAGTCTTTCTTTGGTTGCCTCTGGATGAAATTGAACGCCAATCATCTTGTCACTAAATGCAACGCCCATCAGGGCTCTTTCATAAGGAAGTTGAGGTCTTATTTTTTCTAATGCGATGATAGTAGCCCCCATGGATTCAATTTTTTCATCATTGGGTTCAGTAATCTGATACATACGACTCTCCAAAGCAAAAAATGGATCAGGTAATGCTTCAAAAATAGCGTGATCCGCAGTTGGATGGATAGGAAGAATGCCAAGCTGTTTTGATTTTCTTAAACCTACTTTTCCAATATTAAAATGTCTACAAGCTATTTGAAAACTGTGGCATATTAATAGGACAGGTTTTTTTTGCGCAAACATATGGTCTAACCAATTGCAATAAGCAATATCCCATGCTGCTGTATGCGTGTCTATTGGAGAGCCAGGACCACCCGATGATAGGTACAAATCATAGGTATCGTCTGGTAATACATTCTTAACTCGAACATCAAAAACGGTAGTGATGATTGTTACAGATTGTTTTTTACTCCAATCCTCTAGTATATCCATAATACAATCCATCCCTACATTAGCGCTGCCATCATAAAGGTCTAGTATAGCAATATGAATAGGACTGGATTGCGACATTATAAATAGTTCAAATTGGTTTTTGGACTCAACTGTAATAAGGTTTCATACATTAATTGAATAGTGTCCACGATATCTTTTTTATGAATCATCTCTACCGTAGTGTGCATGTACCTTAATGGAATTGAAATTAAAACAGAAGGGCATCCGTCATTGGCATAAGCAAAGCTGTCTGTATCAGTTCCTGTACTTCTGCTAAGTGTTCTAAATTGTACTGGAATTTTTTTATTTTTTGCAGTCTCTTCTACAATTGCTAATAATTTATTGTGGATGGCTGGTGCGTATGCTAATGAAGGACCTTTACCACATTGGATATCACCTTCGATCGCTTTATTGATCATTGGGGTATTGGTATCGTGTGTCACGTCTGTAACAATTGCAATATTGGGCTTTATTCTTCTAGCAATCATCTCGGCACCTCTTAATCCAATTTCTTCTTGAACCGCATTCACAATATATAAGCCAAATGGTAATTTCTTTTTATTTTCTGAAAGCATTCTTGCCACTTCGGCAATCATGAATCCACCAACTCGATTGTCAAATGCTCTTCCAATGATAAAGTCATGTGCTAATTCGTCAAATCCTTCTTCATAAGTAACCACTGCTCCAATATGAATCCCCAATGCTTCTACTTCTTTTTTAGATCTTGCCCCGCAGTCTAAAGTCAAATTTTCTACTTTAGGTTGTGGTTCTTTTTGTTCTGGATTGCTCATCCTAGTATGAATTGCAGGCCA
>ENA-OUVC01002431-OUVC01002431.1-marine-metagenome-genome-assembly--contig:-NODE-2431-length-10475-cov-1.907386_pt1 | contig 10475 bp, 10 predicted proteins | sample MGYA00248622_ERZ508571 | MGnify/ENA primary metagenome ERZ508571 (study PRJEB26236, sample SAMN06267175) | marine metagenome | isolation source: Columbia River Estuary | place: USA:Columbia River... | reverse complement strand
GCTGATCGATCTCAGATTGATGCAACACTTTCTGCTCAAGTTGCGCTAACTAAACGAATTGTTGAATTAGGCCGAGCCGCTCGCGCTGAAAGTGGCGTAAAGATTCGTCAACCGCTACAGCGCGCACTGATTTCAGCTAAAGGTTGGGCAGCTCTACCAGTTGCCATGAAAGAGCAGATTGCCGAAGAGCTAAATGTGATTGATCTAGAAGATATCGCTAGCGCTGATGGGGAATTAGTTGATATCTCGATCAAAGCAAACTTCCGCACGTTAGGTATGAAATTTGGTGGCGCAGTACAAGAGATTGCTAAAGCAATTTCAACCCAAAACCCATCTGAATTAGTTGCCACACTTCGTGCAAGTGCTTCAGCCCAAGTTAGCGAATGGGAAATTTCACTCGATGACTTAGTTGTTACCGAAACCCCTAAGAGCGGTTGGAATGTGGCTAGCCATGATGGTGAGAGTGTTGCTCTTGATCTTGCGCTAAGCCCGGCGCTAATTAGTGCTGGATTGGTGCGTGAAGTTGTTCGCTTTATTCAAGATGCTCGCAAAACTAATGGCTTTGATATTTCCGACCGAATCAATATCTCCTACAACGCTAACCCTGAAGTTATAGCTGCGATCGCGGCGGATTTAGCGCACATTCAAGGTGAAGTGCTGGCAACTCAAATGCAAGTAGATGGCGCTCTGAGTACTGGAGATAACGAACTTGGCTTAACAGTAAATCTTGTTAAACAGGCTTAACTAAAACGAGCGCAGCAGCGGAGCAATTCGCGAAATTACAATGAAGAGAATCAGCATTGAAAGATCGATGCTGATTCCACCAATTCGAAGTGGCTTCACAAAGCGACGCACAAATCCAAGTGGCTTATCGGTTACGGCATAAATGAAATCTGCCGCAATTAGAAGAATTCCGCTTGGCCGCCAATCAGGCTTTGCCATGCGCACATAATCCAAAATTAGACGCAAGAATAAGCAGAGTAAAAAGAGTTGAAGTAAATCGGCGATTAATCCGCCAATGCTAAACATCTAAGAATCAGCTCTGGTTGTAAAAGGATGCTTCTGCTGCAGCAGTTTTTGCATCATTGCTAACACTGATATTTTCGGGAGAGAGCAAGAAAACTTTTGAAGTAACACGTTCAATGCTTCCGCGTAGCCCAAAAACTAAACCACTTGCAAAGTCAACTAAACGTTTGCGCTCGGTTTCTTCCATGTCGCTAAGGTTCATAATTACTGGATTACCTTCGCGAAACTGCTCACCAATTGTGCGCGCTTCGCTATAGGAACGAGGATGCAAAGTAACGATGCGATCCATTGTTGAAAGTTCAGGTTGTACAGCTGCGACTACTGGTCGCACGCCACGAGGTTCTCGAATAGATACTCCGGGAGGAGTGCGCATTGGTTCGCGCGGAACTACTGCGACTTCATTTAGTTCTGGATCGTCTTTTAGACCTAAGAAGGTCGCAACTTTGCCTACTGAAAATGCCATACGCCAAGGTTACTAGTGGGGTGATCTGGAACCGAGGATTGAACTACCTACGCGAATATGTGTCGCACCGTTCTTGATGGCTGCTTCGAAATCGCCACTCATGCCAGCAGATAGAAATTTCGAGTTTGGGAATTGGCCCGCAAACCCCTGATTTATCTGGGCCAAATCAGCAAATGCTTTCATCGGTTCTACTCCTAAAGGTGCAACTGCCATCAACCCTAAAAGGTCTAAGTTGTTGCTCTCATTTACCAGGCCGGCTAATTGAGCCAAATCAGCCGGACTGGCTCCCCCTCGACCCACTTGCCCATCTAGGGAAACCTGTAAGAAAACTTGATGTTTACGTGGGCTTTGAGCGAATTTTAGGATTTCTTTTTCGCTGGAAATTGAATGAATAACATCAGCCCACTCGCAGATTGATTTAATTTTATTGCTTTGAATCTGACCTTGGAAATGCCAAGTGGCAGGAATCGTTTGCGCTTTTGGGCCAGCCTCTTGATCTCTATTCTCGCCAAAATTCAATTCGCCTAAGTCACGTAGAATTTCGATATCAGAAATTGGAAAAGTCTTCGTCACCACAATTAATTCAATCTCATCCGGATCTCTATTAACTGACTTGGCAGCGCCATTAATCCGCTCTTTAACTTCTTGCAGATTGTGAGCAATTTCAGCTCTACGATCACTCATAATTTAATCACTCCAGCTTGGCGACCAGTAACCTTATCGCGGCGGAAAGAAAAGTAACTGTCATCTTCTAGAGTGCAACCAGCTGATATTACAACCGGCACATCGTCTGCTGCGAGGGCTGCGATTAGCGCTTTTGGTAAATCTAACGCTGGCGTACCGATCCTGGTTTTGCTACTAGCCAACGGGTGTATCGCACTTACTTGGTCATGCAAATCTTTTGGAACTTCATAACAACTGCCACAAATCGCCGGTCCAATGGAACCTGAAATTTGCATGGCACCTAGTTCGCGCATTCTGGCAACTGTCTTTAGTGCGATTGTATTCATTAGCCCCGCTCTACCAACATGTACTGCGGCAACTAATTCTTCACTACGCAACAAAAGTGGAATGCAATCCGCCACCATAACCACCAATGCTAAATTTCGTTTATTAGTAATTAGCGCATCAGCAACTGGCACTTCGGCCGGCACTTTATCGACCACGACAACGGTGTCACCGTGAACTTGTGACATAACTACGAAATTACCTACTCGCTCACGCAACTTCACTCGATTTTGTTCTACATCTGCCGGATCATCGCCCACATGACTGGCTAAGTTCCAGGAAGCGTAATCACCTTGGCTAAAACCACCATGGCGATTAGTAAAGAAGCTATCCATCTCTACTTCATAAAGTCAGGCACATCAATATCATCTTCAGAGACCAGCTCTTCAAACTTTACGCGTGGACGCAATGGCCGATCGCCATCTAAATCAAGTGCAACTGAGATTGGGTCATTGGTAGGAAGCGGATCAGCGTTGCCCGAAAGGGCGGCAGCATTAATTACTGGCACTGATACCTTCTTTGGCTCTCCGCCAGAGAAACCAGCTGCAATAACAGTAATGCGTACTTCATCGCCCAGTGCGTCATCAATTGTGGTTCCGAAAATAATGCGTGCATCTGGATGTGCTGATGCTTGTACAAGTTCACAAGCTTCATTAATTTCAAAGAGACCTAAGTCTGATCCGCCGGCAACTGATAGCAATACGCCCATTGCGCCGTCTATTGATGCTTCAAGAAGTGGACTTGAAATCGCAAGTTCAGCAGCACGGCGAGCACGATCTTCGCCACGGGCGGAACCGATTCCCATGAGTGCTGAACCAGCATCAGTCATAACAGTTTTAACATCGGCAAAGTCCAAGTTAATTAAACCTGGCTGAGTGATGATTTCTGTAATTCCTTGAACACCAGAAAGTAAAACTTGATCAGCTGATCTAAACGCATCTACTGCAGTAATGCTGCGATCACTAATTGCTAGCAAACGATCATTTGGAATAACTATCAAAGTATCTACTTCACTGCGAAGTTCTTCGATTCCGATATCTGCCTGTGATTGACGAATCTTGCCTTCAAAACTAAATGGACGTGTAACAACACCAATTGTTAGTGCTCCCAAATCGCGCGCTATCTTTGCAACAATTGGCGCGCCACCTGTGCCAGTGCCGCCACCTTCGCCGGCAGTTACGAAAACCATATCTGCGCCGCGCAAAATTTCTTCAATTTCATCTGAGTGATCTAGCGCAGCTTCGCGTCCCTTTTCAGGTGCAGCACCTGCACCGAGACCTTTGGTTGACTTGCGACCGATATCTAATTTCACATCCGCATCACTCATTAGTAAATGTTGTGCATCAGTGTTAATTGCAATGAACTCGACACCTTTTAAACCAACATCGATCATGCGATTAATTGCATTAACTCCACCGCCACCAATACCAACAACTTTGATGACTGCTAAATAATTCTGTGGTGAAGCCACTTTTTATCCTCCTAAAGAACAGTAAACCTCAAGTTGAGAATCACTGTTATGCCTGATATATAGGCGAAACTATTCTTTGTAGGTCAGGTAGGCAAAGACCGCCACGCATCTTTTTTATTTTTTTATTTTAGCTATTTTGGTTAAAAACTTTATTTCACAATTGGAGAACGAGGTTCCGTTAAATCAATTTTTCCGATTTTGGAATTCTCTTTAAGTGCTATCAAAGCCTTATATACCTTGAGTTTAAGATCCATTTCATTATCAGCGCCCCAGATAACATTTATCGAGCGTTTGCCTTCTGTAATTTTGAAATTTATATTTTCAGGAGAGATTGCTGTAAAGGCTGAAGTACGGGTTGAGAATTCGGTTGGTAATTTAGTAAAAAGTTTGATCGCAGCTAAGCCACTCTTAGCATCTTTGGCGAAAACTGAAGGCAGCTTCGAGTCATAACCACCTGGTAACTCAAATCTCTTTCCATTTGCATCCATGAGTTGGCCGTTAAATGTTGCAATAGGCAGACGTGGCGTAACTGCAACAACTACTTTTCCGGAAATCCAATTGCGCGATAAGTCAGCGTTATCGACCCACGGCAGAGTTTGAATACGTCCAGCAATTTTGCGCATTTCTATTCGAGCTAATCGTCCACCAACTTCCAAACTTGCTAAGTTTTTAACAGTTACTTCACTGCTTTTTGTGGGCGAACCCGTATAACTAATTTCTTTAATTGTTAATACATTCGACCAGCCAAGTAAATAGGCCATACCGGCGGTTAGCAGAATTGCCAAGAGTGCGAAAAGCCGATGCTTGCGTAGAAACATTTACTTAGCTAGCTCGTCCACGATAATTGGCGCTAATGAACTCACATCGCCAGCGCCTAAGGTAATAACCACATCACCTGGTTTAGCTGATTTAACAACTGCATCAACAGCATCGATGAAGTTGGGAATGAACTTTCCATGAGTCATTTTTTCAACAATTGCCTCTGAGCTAATACCCGCTATTGGTTTCTCGCTCGCGGCATAGATTTCGAGCACAATTACTTCATCCGCTAGATCTAAAGTGGTAGCGAAATTATCGATGAATGCTTTGGTACGTGAATAGCGGTGCGGCTGAAAAACTACGATTAAGCGTCCTTCGCCGGCAAATCTGCGCGCCGCAGTTAAGGTGACTTCAATTTCAGTTGGGTGATGTCCATAGTCATCAATAACGCGAATTCCATTGACGGTGCCTTTTATTTCAAAGCGTCTACCTGCGCCTTTAAATGTTGCTAAACCTTCAATCATTTCACCAGGGGCTTGATCTAGAACTATTCCAGCGGCAAGGGCTGCAGCTGCATTCATCAAGTTATGGTGGCCAGGAACGCTTAGTTCAAGTTTGCCAATTACTTTGCCATGCCAGATTGCGCGAGCGCTAGAACCAAGGGGTAATAGGGTTATTTGATCAATGACTAAATCAGAATCTGGTGAGGTGCCATATGTAAAGGTGCGGGTACTTGTGACCGCACTGCCAAGTTTACGAGACCCTTTATCGTCATTACAGTAAATCAGAAAGCCTTCACTATCTATTGTCGTAACGAATTCAGTAAAGGCTTCGAAGACAGCACTCTCATCAGCAAAGAAGTCAACATGATCATGTTCGATATTTGTAATTATCGCCCCATATGGATGATAGGCAACAAAGGAACCATCAGATTCATCCGCCTCGGCCACAAAAAAATCACCAGTTCCACGATGTGCATTTGAACCAGATGCGGTGATAGTGCCACCTATTGCGAAAGAAGGATCAGCGCCCGTTGCTTGCAGCGCAACTGTCAGCATTGATGAAGTTGTAGTTTTTCCATGAGTTCCTGCCACCGCAATACTTTTAGATTCTGACATTAATAGCGCTAATGCAGTTGCTCGGGCAATTATCGGCAAACCTAATTCAAGTGCTCTTAATCGCTCCGGATTATTCTCAGAAATTGCAGTTGAGAAAACAATTAGATCTGCGCCATCAACATTCTCGCTCTTATGCCCTACTGAAACGTTTGCACCAAGAGCTGTAAGCGCTACTACGACATTTGAATCTTTAGCATCAGAGCCAGAAACTTTGATTCCGTGTGAAAGCGCAATACGGGCTAAGCCGCTCATGCCAGCTCCACCAATTCCAATGAAGTGCACGCGTTTACCAATTAACTCTGGCAAAGTTTGTTTCGGCTTCATTTACGCAATTCTGGCATGACGGCGCATTAACTTAACAATATTTGCCGCAGCGTCGCGATCACTTTCATTTCCAGCCATAAATTCTTGGGATTTCGCCAATGCACTGCTCAGATTCTTGATCAGCCATTGCGCACTGAAATCGCTCTGCTGAACTAGCGCTGCTCGTCCTTGTTCAATCAAGAAGTCGGCATTGCGAGCCTGCTCGCCATTACCAATCGCAAGTGGAATGAAGATCGCATATTTACCTAAAGCGTTAATTTCGGCGCACGTAATAGCGCCACTGCGCCCAATTACTAGATCTGCCGCCAAGTAGGCAGTAGCCATATCTTCGATATAGGAAACTGGCCGATATCCATCACTTGCTAGCGGCAGTTGGTTCTTGCCACCAACCGAATGAAGGATTTCAAAGTCACTAAGTAAATTTGATAGTGAGCTAGCCACAATTGAATTGATCGCAGCTGAACCTTGGGAGCCACCCATTATTAGGAGCAGAGGTTTATCAGCCTTAATTCCTAACTTTGCTTTCGCAGAACTACGCGCAGCTGGCCAATTACTCTTTGCCATATCCAAGGCCGCACTAATTGCAGGTTTTAGTGGCAAGCCAACAACTTCAGCCGCCTTAAATTTCCCAGTTTTAACTAACTTGCCTACCGCCATCGCCCCACCTAGAAACGCGCCAAATTTATTCGCCCAGCCAGGAATGGCATTTGCTTCATGAATCACAAATGGAATTCTGCGCATTGCGGCGGCTAGATAAATTGGCGCCGATACATATCCACCAAATCCGAGTACACATTCAGCACCATTTACTATCTGCAGTGATTTAGCGAGCGCTTGACCAAACTTAGGCGGTGCTAAAAGTCCAGCCGGATTTAAGGAGCGCGGTAGCGTGACTTTTGGAATTGTGGTTAATTTATATCCGGCCCCCGCAATTAAAATATTCTCTAAGCCGGTTGTGGTGCCAACAAATTCAAATTCACTCTGGGGAAATTCTTTTCGCCACGCATCAGCAACAGCTAAAGCTGGTTCGATGTGTCCAGCTGTACCAGCACCAGCAAGGACTATTTTCATTTGGCAACAGACTTTCTGAGTTCTCGAATCCCACGTGCCACTTCAGGATCACGAAGAGCGGCCCCTAAAACGAATCCGAGTGCTAAATAAGTAGAAATTAGTGATGAACCGCCGTATGAAATCAATGGCAAGGTGACACCAACTACCGGTACCAAACTGATTGCGGAACCAATATTAAAGAAACATTGAATTGAGATCCACACGCCAATGCCGGCGCAAGTAAAACGAACCATTGGATCATTTGCGCGAATGGCAATTCGGAAAATCGCAAAAATCAAACCGCAGAAAAGCAATATTGTCCCGATGGTTCCAAGCAGTCCTAGTTCTTCACCGATTACCGAGAAAATAAAGTCGGTATGTGCTTCAGCTAAATTGCCCCATTTCTGGCGACTAGCTCCTAGGCCAACACCTAAGAACCCGCCAGTTGCCAGACCCATCAAGCTATGCGCTGGTTGCCAACCATAATTCTTATAGTCACCTTCAGCGAAGGGATTAAGAAAAACTAGGAATCGTTCTACTCGATATTGCGCAGTCAGAATCAAAACACTCACACCCGCCATGCCTAGAGCCGAGATGGTGCCAAATAGTCGAAGTGGGATTCCGGAGACAAAAAGTAGTCCAGCCATAGTGCCACCTATAACTGCGGCAGTTCCTAAATCTTTTCCAGCTAACACGAAGATAAGAACTCCGACGTAGCCAGGAACAATTAGCTTTAAAACGTTTGTTCGAACTACGCCAGCATTTTCATACTGTGCCAACATGGTCGCAGCCCACAGGATCATCAGAAATTTAGCGAACTCAGATGGCTGAATTACAAAAGGTCCGATATCAATCCAATTTCGGTTTCCCTTAACCTCATAACCGACACCTGGAATAAGTAATACGGCTAACAAGCCGATTGAAATTAGGAGTGATGCGCGACCGATTGCTCGCCATAAGTTCAAGCGCAACTTAGCTGCTACCCAGCCAATCGGTAGAGCGAAAACCAGGAACATAAGTTGACGCAAGAAAGTTCCGTAAGTATTTCCATTTACTTTAGTCGAATAAATTGTCGAGGCCGAGAAAACCATTATCAAACCCAAGATACTTAACGCAGTTACACAGATAGCAAAGAGCGCAAAAGTGTTAAATGGCTGCAGTAGCTTGCTGCGCTTAATTGGCGATGTCATTTTTACCCACTATTTCTCGTACCGATTTAGCAAAACGATCGCCGCGATCGCCGTATGAAATGAATTGATCCATCGAGGCACAAGCAGGTGCTAACAGCACCGCATCGCCTTGTTGTGCGAGCTGTTTTGCTTCAGTAACAATCTGGTTCATAAAGTCATTCTCGGTACTGCTTCGATCATGACCAGGCTTAGGATCCACACGCACTATGGCGACATTCGGGAACTTGCTCTGCAATTCTTGAGCAATCAATTCCCGATCGGTGCCGATTAAAACCGCCGCACGCAATCGAGATCCCACTTGAGCGATTAAGTCAGTCATCTCAGCGCCTTTAGCTAGTCCCCCGGCAATCCAGACCACACTTAGTTCAGACATTACAGATGCTTGAGCGGCATGTGGGTTGGTTGCTTTGGAATCATCAATCCAGCGAATTCCATCGTGCTCTAAAACTAATTCAATGCGATGGCGACCTGGACGAAACTTCTTGATTGCACCTCGAATAATTTCGTGGTCAATACCAATAGCGCGCGCTAAGCCCGCAGCAGCCAAGGCATTTGAAACCGAATGTGGCGCAGTTGGTTGAACTTCATTTAATTCGCAAAACATAGCTGCTTCCATTGGATCGATTACAAAAGCCCTATCGACCAACAGATCTTCAACTAACCCAATCTCCCCTGGCTTAGGTGTTTGCAGAGTGTAGAAAACTTTTCGACCTTGCCAGTGTTGGCTACCTTCGACCACTGCTGCATCATCGCCATTAAGGATGGCGGTAACGGAGCGATTTAGTAAATCAAGTTTGGATTTTGCATATTCCGTAAACGAGCCATGCCAATCAATATGGTCTAGCGCAATATTTAGGATTGAGCTGGCCACAAATTCTGCTGATTCAGACCAGTGAAGTTGGAATGAGGACAGTTCTAGAATCAAGTAGTCATACTTTTGCTCAGAGGTGACGGCATCGATCACTGGCGTGCCAACATTGCCGCAGGCAAATGCGTTTATTCCAGCGGCTTTAAGAATCGATTCGGTAAGTTCGACAGTTGTAGTTTTACCGTTGGTGCCGGTTACCGCTAACCACTTCTGTTCTGGCGCAACGTGTTGCTTAATTTCCCAAGCCAGATCAATTTCATTTAGCAGCGGAATCTCACGATTTCGCAAATCAGCAATTACTGGGTGACTTGGGCGCCAACCTGGTGAAACTACCGCGGCTGCCCAATTGATATTTGATAACTCGTTCAGTGTTACTCGAGCGAATTCAAAGGAACTGCTCTCGTTTTCGTCATAAATTGAAACTTCAGCACCCATGTTGCTTAAAACTTGCGCAACTGAACGGCCAGTGATCCCGCCACCAAGTACCAACAGTTGCGCATGGGCAATAGCTACGCCACCTACTGTTGATAACTGGGGAGTAATTGACATTTTTTAACGCTTAAAGCGCAACCCACTGGGCGTAAAAGAGGCCTAAACCAAGGGCTACGCATAGTCCAGCGATGATCCAGAAGCGCAGCACAATCGTTACTTCGCCCCAACCTTTTAATTCAAAGTGATGGTGTAACGGGGCCATTCGAAAAATTCTTTTTCCGCCCGTAGCTTTGAAATAGAGCGTTTGAATAATCACCGACATCGTAATTATTACAAAGAGTCCGCCCAGCGGAATTAGCAGTAGCTGAACTCGCAAGGTGCAAGCTAAACCTGCTAACGCGCCACCTAAAGCTAATGATCCGGTGTCGCCCATAAATATTTGTGCTGGTGAAGCATTCCACCAAAGAAAACCCGTACATGCACCGGCAAGGGCAGCAGCTAACACCGCTAAGTCCAATGGGTCTCGAACTGCGTAGCAGCCACCTGATGGGTCGATAGCTATTGCGCAACTTTGACCAAATTCCCAAACACCAATCAAAATAAATGCGATAAATGTCATTACGGCGGCGCCGGTGGCTAAGCCATCTAATCCATCAGTGAGGTTTACACCATTGCTGGTAGCGGTAACCATTATGACAACCCAGATTATTACCAAGGTGGTTCCTAATGTAATTGAGGTATCGCGAACTGTAGATAAATTCTGGGA
>ENA-OUVC01002429-OUVC01002429.1-marine-metagenome-genome-assembly--contig:-NODE-2429-length-10489-cov-2.977814_pt1 | contig 10489 bp, 9 predicted proteins | sample MGYA00248622_ERZ508571 | MGnify/ENA primary metagenome ERZ508571 (study PRJEB26236, sample SAMN06267175) | marine metagenome | isolation source: Columbia River Estuary | place: USA:Columbia River Estuary... | reverse complement strand
TGGAAAAGGCGATTACCATGGTTACAACCCAAGAGCGAGAGATAAATTCGAACCAGCCTGATTTTAAATCTTGAAAAACGGTGTTCTTATTTTCACGGATAATCGTTGGTAAATCTAAATTCCAGACCAAAATGCCGGCGACTAAAAAGCTAACCGCATCGACCAATAACGCCCAACCTGAACCAAAGGCGGTCACCAACGTGCCACCGATGAGCGCACCAATTACATAACCAATATTGGTAGTCATGCTTATAACAGCGTTACCGTGCTGCAACTTAGCTTTCGGCAAAATCTCAGGAAGAACACCAGACATCGCCGGCCACCACAGGGCATTTAATATTCCAAAGAGCGCACCCATGAGGGCCAATAAGAAAACACTGGAGTGGTTAACGATTAGCGAGAGCGCGCTAACTGCCGCGAAGCCACTTCCAATTACATCTGCACCGCCAACGATTCGGTTTCTTTTAAAGCGATCACCGATTACTCCACCAAATAACATAAGCGCGATCATCGGAAACATGCGTGCGGCCATAACGATACTTAAATCTTTTGCGTTGGCACCGGGCAGAGCTAAAACGCCGAAGGCCAGCGCAACGGGCGAGATGCCATTTCCTACATTTGAGATAAAGCGCGATGTTGCTAGAGCGCTAAAGCCGCTGTGTTCACGAAGTTCGGCTAATTGATTGCGCATACGGGTTAGCCTAGCCGCGGAGAGGATTGGGCTATTTAAAGCAGGTGATAGCCCCAGAATGAGCGCGAAATGTCCGATTTTTCGGAAAAAACTTTGAAAAATACCCCAGTAAGTGGGTGCAAACTCTTCGCAAGAGGCACACAATATGTTTACCAGTTAGGCGCAATGAGGTTCCTCGAGGATTTCATGGCTCGTATCTGGCTTTAGGGGCCGCCTGGTCCTTAAAGTATTAAGCACCCCACGGAGGCTTATTTACATGATTCAACTCACAAGCTCCCAATGGAACCTTGTCTACAACGTATTCTCGTTCGGACTAGTTTCTATGCTTGCATGCACTGTTTACACCCTTGTTTCACAAGGTCGCGTATTGGCTAAGTACCGCAACGCTCTCGTAATGTCATCAATGGTTACATTCATTGCTGGCTACCACTACTGGAGAATCTTTAACTCATTCTCAGAGTCATCTGAAGGAATGGTTGTTAAGGTTTCTGGAGACCAGGGTGCATTCAATGAGGCATACCGTTATGTTGACTGGCTACTAACTGTTCCTCTACTTCTTGTTGAAGTAATTGCAGTGCTTGCACTTGCAAAGGAAGTTTCAAGATCACTTATCACTCGTTTGGTTCCAGCATCAGCTGCAATGATCGCACTTGGTTACCCAGGTGAAATCTCAAACGATCAGAACACACAGGTTTTGTACGGTGTTCTTTCAACACTTCCATTCCTCTACATCCTCTATGTCTTGTTCGTAGAGCTTGGCAAGTCACTTGATCGTCAACCAGAAGGCGTTGCAGCAACCGTTGGTCGCTTGCGCTTGCTTCTGATTGCGACATGGGGCGTATACCCAATCTCATACATCCTTGGTATGGGCGAAGGTATGGCATCTGCTGAGCAGTTCGTTGGCGTACAGGTTGGTTACACAGTCGCTGACGTATTGGCAAAGTGCGTATTCGGTCTAACAATTTTCAAGATCGCACGCATGAAGTCAATGGCAGAAGGCATGAAGGACGATCACTAATCGTCTTGTAAATAGTTAAAATTAAAGGGGCGTCGGGAAACCGGCGCCCCTTTAATATTTGTAGGATAGAGATATGACAAAAGCAACTCTTTCAAAATATGCCCTAAACAATTACCGAATGGCTAGCTATCTACTTTTAGCTATTGGCCTAATCAATCTGCGCTATCAAACGGGTAAAGATGGCGTCTTGGATAATTCACTTCTAGTAATCATCCCAGGCACGGCAATGCTGCTTATTACTTTTATAAAGGGAGTTCATTCGGTCTTAGCGCGTCGCGAAGTTATGGTGGCGTTGCTTGTTATTGGTGTTGCGCTGGTTGCTTGGGCGATCACCAATTAATTAGCAAAAAATTAGCGAAAGCTAATATCGCTCTTTTTCATCGCAGTTATCAAGATTCGAATCGCATTTGGTCCCATGCCATGTAAATCTTTAATGGCATCTAACGAGTATTTTCTTAAATCACTGACTTTATAAAGTCCTTCATCAATTAGCGCTCTGCGCGCAGGGGCGGCGAGTCCGAGTTCTAGCCAAACTCCATCAACGGCTGCGTAGGCATCTAAATCAACTTCGCTATCGGTGACTGAGTAATTGGAAGCACTTGCCTTAGCAGCACGCCTAGCGGCGGCTTCGCGCGCGATCTTGGCTTGCGTCATCTTGATTTTTGCACGGGAAGCTTTAGCCATACGCCAATTTTATCTCAAAGAAATTTCTATGAGCAATGCTGGTGCGGGAGGCGGGACTTGAACCCGCACGCCGGAGCACAAGTTCCTAAGACTTGCGTGTCTGCCATTTCACCACTCCCGCTGGAGTTGCATGCGAAAGATTACGCGTCTTTCGCTGATGCAACAAATCCTTGCGTAATTTCTTAATTTGAGAGTACGCCACGACGCGAAACCGCGTCAACGCCTGCTGAAACCAAGAGAACTGCACCTGTAACAAGGTATTGAATTCCTGCGCCATAACCAAGAAGCCCCATGCCGTTATCAATCACGGCAACAACAAATCCTCCGAGGATTGCATCGCGCATGCGACCCTTACCGCCAAAGAGTGAAACTCCACCGATCACAGCAGCGCCAACTGCATAGAGAAGTGTTGATGATCCACCAGTAGATGGTGAGATTGAGTTCATGCGAGAGGCAAAGAGCATTCCGGCAACTGCAGCAAGTGATGAGCAGAGCACGAATGCAATTGTGCGCACACGCTTTACATTGATACCTGCGCGACGTGCAGCTTCAGCATTTCCACCCACTGCATAGATATGGCGACCAAAAGCTGTCCTAGATAGCAAGAATGTGCCAGCAATAAGGATGACAAGAATCAGTGGCGCAACAATAGGAACACCTTTAGTGCTATTTGTTGCAGACAGTCCACGTTCTTGATTGAGTTGAAAGACTGCGCCACCTGTAATGATCAGCAAGGCAAGCGTTTTCATCGCCCAGAGCTGCGTTAATTCAACGACAAGTCCTGCTTTGCGACGTGAGTTGATGCGATTGAGGCCGCCCAAAACATAGGCAGCAGATGAAACTGCCCAGAGGATCCACCCTTGCATCGGCGAGAGATTGCTATTTTCAACTGCCAAAATAGTTTTATCTGCAATAGGAATTGTTCCACCTTCACCTGCGAGAAGAAGAAGTACGCCTTGAAAAGCCAAGAATGCGGCGAGTGTCACAACGAATGAGGGAATACCCAGTCTGGATACAAGTGTTCCGATTAGAACTCCGAGAAGTCCGCCAACGGCAATACTTGCAGTGAGCGCTGTGTACCAGCTCCAACCTTCATTGGTCACAAGAAGTACAAGAACAGCGCCACACACACCTGATGCGTATCCAGCAGAGAGATCGATTTCGCCGAGAAGAAGGACGAATACAAGGCCCATAGCAATGACAATTACTGGCGCAGCCTGTGTAAGTAGGTTTGCAAAGTTGCGATTGGTGAGGAAGAACTCAGACATTGCACCGAATACTGCGATAAGTGAGATGAGTCCAAGTACGGCAGGAAGAGAACCGATATCTCCAGCCTTCACTCGTGAAAGGTAGTTCGAAGCTGCTCCCTTGAGAGTCTCTTTCTCTAAAGTTGTTTGAGTACTCATTATTTTGTCACTCCTTCAGATTTACCAGTCGTAATCAGTTCGATCACTTGGTTGGTGGTGACATCTGACTTCTTAACCTGCGCTGCCATATTTCCGAGATAGAGAGCTGCGATGTTATCGGCGACCTGGAAGATGTCGTTGAGGTTGTGGCTGATGAGAACAACTGCAAGGCCCTTATCTGCAAGGCGGCGTACAAGGTTGAGAACTTGTTCAGTCTGAGCAACACCGAGAGCAGCTGTTGGTTCGTCGAGAACAACAACCTTTGAGTTCCAGAGAACTGCACGTGCAATAGCAACTGTCTGACGTTGTCCACCTGAGAGAGATGAAACAGTCTGACGAATTGATTTCACAGTTCGCACATTGAGGCCATCAAGAGTCTTTCGTGCCAGTGACTCCATTGATGTCTCGTTAAGTGTGATGCCCTTCTTCTCTTCGCGACCAAGGAACATATTGTGAACGATGTCGAGGTTGTCGCAGAGAGCAAGATCTTGGTACACGATTTCAATGCCGAGCGCAGTGGCAGCTCGTGGACCATCGATATCGACCTTATTTCCTTCAAAGATTATTTCGCCGCTTTCTGGTGTGTAGATACCAGCGATACATTTAATGAGAGTGGACTTACCGGCTCCATTATCGCCAACGAGTGCGGTTACCTGTCCTGGGTAGACATCGAAGTCAACATCTTTTAAAACATGGACTGGACCAAAGGACTTGTTGATTCCTTTGAGCGATAGCAACGGTGTGCTCATGAGGGCCTCTCGATATGCGGGTGAAAAATACTTTTTTATCTTACTAATGCGAATCCGGCCCGAGGAAACCCTCGGACCGGATTCTTAAGCATTAGCTATGTAAGGCTATGGAATCTAAAGAATTAGATACCGTTCTTCTTACATACAGCTTCTGTTGCAATCTTACATACAGCTTCACGTGTCTGGAAGCCATCAGCGATGACAACCTTGACGTTAGCCTTTGTGATTCCAACTGGAACAAGAAGAACTGATGGAACATCACGCTTTCCATCGTTTGTCTTTCCTGTTGCATTAGCAACCTTTGTGCCCTTGATCAATGCAATTGCAAGATCAGCAGCTCCGTTTGCTTCCTGCTTTACTGCCTTGTAAACGGTGTTTGAAAGGTCACCAGTAAGGATTGCTGCAAGTCCGTCTGCTGTTGCATCCTGACCTGATACGCATACCTTGCCGTTAAGACCGTTCTTCTTAAGAACTGCAACTGCTGCAAGTCCAAGACCTTCGTTAGCTGATACAACTGCATCAAGCTTTCCGCCTGCCTTTGTGAGCTGCTGCTCGAAGATAACTCCACCCTTAGCGTTGTCCCAATCTGGAACTGACTGATCATCAACAAGTGTGTAAGCACCTGACTTGATTGATGGGCGAAGTACAGAGTCGTAACCCTGCTTGAAGAGTGTTGCGTTGTTATCTGTTGGTGAACCGTTCAAGTAAACGATCTTTGCTGTCTTCTTACCAGCTGCATCGAGGCAAGCCTTGATTCCCTGGCCTTGAAGCTTTCCAACAGCTACGTTGTCGAATGAAACGTAGTATGAAGCTGAACCAGCAAGTGTTAGACGATCGTAGTCGATTGTCTTAACGCCAGACTTTGCAGCCTTCTTCTGGATTGCAGCTGTTGATGGTGAATCAAGTCCAGCCATGATCAAGACCTTGACGCCCTTAGCAAGCATCTGATCTGCGATTGTTGCGAACTTTGCCTTGTCGCCATTTGCATTCTGAATTTCAGCTGTTACGCCAGCCTTCTTAAATGCAGCAGCAAGGAATGGACGGTCAGCTGTTTCCCAGCGAGCTGATGAAGCAGCATCAGGAAGGATTACGCCAACCTGTGTGCCAGCAGCTGAAGCTGTTGATGCTGAAACGAAGCCTGTGAGTGCAAGTGCAGCTGATGCGATGACCGCTGCTACTGCGTTACGACGCTTTGTCATGTATGTAGTGACCTTTCGAAAAGTCGAAAACCCAGAAAGAAGATTTTTCATTTCTGTTTATGGTCTACGACGGGTGAAGTAAAGGTATTAGCCTCTGGCCTGCAAAAGATACGGATATCGGCTAACGATTTGGTAACGCTTGGCTCCTATATGGGCGACCTCACACATGTATGAACGGGTAACCTTGCCTCATGCCTAGCCTTGCAGATCAGCTCTCAGCCGACATTCAGGTTGCTGTCGCGGCTGCATTTTCCAAGGGGTTGATTGAGGGAAGCGCCCCAAAGAGCATCACTCTCGAGCGGCCTAAAAATCGCGATCATGGCGACTATGCCACCTCCATCGCACTTCAGTTAGCCAAGGCTGCCGGCAAGAATCCGCGCGAGATTGCCACCATCTTGCAAGGTGCGATTGCATCCATTGCAGGTGTGACCAAGGTAGAAATCGCAGGACCTGGATTTATCAACATCACTTTAGATCGCGCAAGCCAAGCTGAACTCGTGCGCACCATTCTTACCAATAGATATGAATACGGTCGAGGCGCAGCGCTAAATGGCGTGAAGATCAACCTTGAATTTATTAGCGCCAACCCCACAGGACCTCTGCACTTAGGTCACACGCGATGGGCAGCGGTGGGTGATTCACTCGGTCGCGTCTTAAGCGCCGCGGGAGCACAGGTAACACGTGAGTTCTATATCAACGACCGTGGTCGCCAGATGGATTTATTTGGACAATCTGTTCAAGCAGCAGCTCAAGGAAAGCCAATTCCTGAAGATGGCTACCAAGGGGATTACATTGCAGATTTGGCAAAGGAAGTAATTGCTGCCAATCCAAAAATTTCAACGAGTAAAGAGTTTCGTGAGGCTGCATATAAAGTCCAGCTTGCACAACAGCAAAAAGTTCTTGAAAGCTTCCACACTAAGTTCGATATCTGGTTCTCAGAGCGCTCGCTTCACGAATCAGGCGCAGTCGAACATGCAGTTGCGAAACTGCGCACACAAGGACATGTCTTTGAACTAGATGGCGCAGTCTGGCTTCGCACAACTGATTTTGGAGATGATAAAGATCGCGTCATTTTGAAAGAAGATGGTGACCTCACATACTTCGCTTCAGATACTGCTTATTACATCAATAAGCGCGAACGCGGATTTGATATCTGTATCTACATGCTGGGTGCTGATCACCATGGATATATCCATCGCCTTAAGGCAACTGCTGCATGCGCAGGAGATGATGCCAATTACAACGTTGAAATCATGATTGGCCAGCTTGTAAAGATTATGGAAGGCGGGCAAGAGCTCAAACTCTCAAAGCGCGCTGGCACCATCATTACTTTGGAAGAGTTGGTTGAAAAGGTGGGCGTTGATGCTGCTCGCTACACACTCATTCGTTACCCCGTTGATACACCGATGGTGATGGATATCGATGTCTTGCGCCGCAATACAAATGAGAATCCCGTGTATTACGTGCAGTACGCACACGCCCGTATCGCAGGAGTCTTGCGCAATACCGCAGAACTTGGAATTAAATCCGACCTTGCCTCCTTTGATCCATCCCAGCTCTCTCACGATCGCGAAAATGAATTACTTGGCGCCCTTGCCGAGTACCCACGCGTTGTTGCAAACGCTGCAGAATTTCGCGAACCACACCGTGTTGCGCGATATCTTGAAGAGCTAGCTGGGGTCTATCACGGCTTCTATGCAGATTGCCGAGTTCTTCCGCTGGGTGATGAAACAATTGCACCTATTCATTCAGCGCGTGCAGCACTCTCTGCTGCAACGATGCAAGTCATTGCTAATGGTCTTGATCTATTGGGTGTCTCTGCACCGGAGAGGATGTAGCGATGTCGATGTGGTCAAAGAATGCATCCCTTGCTGGCGGAACTCTTAGCCTTGCGGGAATCCCTGCTGCGCAATTAGCAAAAGAGTTTGGCACCCCAACATTCTTCCTCGATGAAGATGCATATCGTGCGCGTGCCCTTGCTTGGCACAATGGGCTGCAATCTGAATTTGGCGCACATGCGGGCACTGTGTATTACGCTGCAAAGTCCTTTATCTGTACTGCGGTAGCACAGTGGATTGCAGATATCGGAATCGGTATCGATGTGTGCACTGGGGGAGAACTCGCTGTTGCACTCAACGGTGGAATTGATCCAAAGAAGATTGAAGTACACGGTAACAATAAATCTGTTGCAGAAATAGATCGCGCAGTCTCTGTTGGCGTTAAGACCATCGTGATGGACTCACTCTTTGAGATAGAGCGAGTAGCGGCTGCTGCGAAAAAGCATGGAGTGCGCCAAGCGGTGATGTTGCGCCTTACACCTGGCATCGAAGCCCACACGCACGAAAAGATTTCAACAGCGCATGAAGATGTGAAGTTTGGTTTCTCTATCGCTTCAGGTTCTGCATGGGCTGCAGTTGAAGCTGTCGCAACACATCCTGAACTTGAACTGCTTGGAGTGCATTGCCATATCGGTTCACAGATCTTTGGTTCAGAAGCACATGAGATTGCAACAGATCGCCTCATTGGTTTTATGGCCAAGTATCGCGATGCATATGGAAAAGAATTACCAGAACTCGATCTAGGTGGGGGATTCGGTATTGCCTATATTGATGGTGATGTCACTGTTGAACCTAGTGATGTTCTGCCCCAGATTCATGCAGCTGTGAAGAAGGCATGCGCGCAACATAATCTTGTAATCCCATTGGTATCACTAGAACCAGGGCGCAACATCGTCGGACCCACAATGTTTACCCTGTATGAAGTGGGAACTGTTAAAGATGTAGTTGTCGATGGTGGAAAAGTTCGTAAGTATGTCTCTGTCGATGGCGGCATGAGCGATAACGCACGTACCGCTCTCTATGACGCCGAATACACAGCAGTGATTGCACAGCGCAATTCAACTGCGCCTCTGGCTCTTACTCGCCTTGTTGGAAAGCATTGCGAAACAGGCGACATCATCATCAATGAAATTCAACTTCCATCAGATATTGCCCCTGGAGATCTGGTTGCAACTCCAGCAACAGGTGCATATGGCCGCAGCATGGCAAGTAATTACAATCATGTGCCAAGACCACCTGTTGTTGCAGTAAAAGATGGAAAAGCCCGCGTAATTGTGCGCCGAGAAAATGAGGCAGACCTGCTCTCACTTGATGTGAAAGAATAGGTTTATGAGCCCCGCAGATAAACCAGTTCGCGTTGGCATGCTCGGCTGCGGCGTCGTCGGAAGCCAAGTAGCCCGCCTGCTCCTTTCTGACACAGCAGAACTCTCTACTCGCGCTGGCGTCAAGATTGAACTCACTCGTATTGCGGTGCGCACACTCAAGGATTACCCAGGTCTTAACCCAGCACTCTTCACAACAGATCCATTCTCGATTGTTAACGACCCAGATATTGATTTGATTGTGGAAGTTATGGGTGGAATTGAACCTGCTCGCGAACTTGCTATGACAGCAATTAACAATCGCAAATCTATTGTCACAGCTAATAAGGCGCTGCTTGCAAGCCACGGCGCAGATCTATTCACAGCAGCATATGCAAAGGGTGAAGATATTTACTACGAAGCATCCGTTGCTGGTGCGATTCCCATTATTCGCCCACTGCGCGATTCTTTGGCCGGTGACTTCGTTACTCGCTTGATGGGTATCGTCAATGGAACAACAAATTACATTCTCACAAAGATGCATGAAGATAATCGAGAGTTTGATGATGTCCTCAAAGAGGCGCAAGCACTGGGTTATGCAGAAGCAGACCCGACAGCAGATATCGAAGGATTCGATGCGGCCGCAAAGGCAGCGATTCTCTCTGGCCTTGCATTCCACACTCGCGTGACAGTCGATGACGTCTATCGTGAAGGAATTACAAAGATCACTCTGGAAGATGTTTCCATTGCTAAATCAATGGATCACGTCATTAAGTTGCTCGCCATTGCAGAGCTCACACCTGCCGATGAAATTTCAGTGCGTGTGCACCCAGTCATGATTGATAAGAGCCACCCTCTTGCATCTGTGCGTGATGCATTTAATGCAGTCTTTATCGAAGCAGAATCTGCAGGGCCTTTGATGTTCTATGGTCGCGGAGCTGGTGGACAACCCACTGCATCTGCAATCTTGGGTGACATCGTTGCCGTCTCAAGACACATCGCCCTGAACTCCATTGGTCAGCGCGAGACAGATTATGCAGATCGCGATATTGCACCGATTGAAACAACAAAGACAAAGTTCCTTATTCGCCTTGAAGTAGAAGATAAATCAGGTGTTTTAGCTGCAATTGCAAAGGTATTTGCAGATCAAGGCGTCTCTATCCAGACTGTTGATCAAAATGGTCGCCATCAAGATGCAGAACTCATCATCGTGACTCACCGAGCAACAGAAGGTGAACTCAAAGCAACTGTTCAAGCTCTAGAGAAGATGCCTATGGTGACAAAGATTTCTAGCGTTATTCGCGTTGAGGGAGCTATCTCCTAATGAGCATCTTTTCAAAGAAGTCAGGTGCACATCAGTGGCGTGGAGTGATTGAGGAATATCGCCATCGCTTACCTGTTTCTGCAAAGACTCCCATCGTTACTTTGCGTGAAGGTGGCACACCACTTATCTATGCATGCGTTCTCTCTGAAATGCTTGGAAACAATGTCTGGGTGAAGTTTGAAGGAATTAACCCAACTGGTTCCTTTAAAGATCGCGGAATGACAATGGCGATTTCAAAGGCTGCAGAAGATGGTGCCAAGGCAGTTATCTGTGCTTCAA
>ENA-OUVC01002425-OUVC01002425.1-marine-metagenome-genome-assembly--contig:-NODE-2425-length-10505-cov-2.318853_pt1 | contig 10505 bp, 8 predicted proteins | sample MGYA00248622_ERZ508571 | MGnify/ENA primary metagenome ERZ508571 (study PRJEB26236, sample SAMN06267175) | marine metagenome | isolation source: Columbia River Estuary | place: USA:Columbia River Estuary... | reverse complement strand
TTACCTGAAAAACAACCAGCTCCCTTCTTTTGAAACCAATTGTATCGAAGACTGGGAATCCAAGCTGGAAAAAATTGTTGAAGAAACAGTTGCCCGCAACATGACACTCATCAGCGGTATTCCACCATGGATGCAGATGTATTTTGACAGGTTGATGGAAAAAACAGGAAAAAAAATCGGAGACCTGTTTCCTGAGTTCAGTGTATTGGTGCATGGTGGGGTCAATTTCAGCCCTTATCGCTCCAAGCTCATGGAAAGCATCGGTCGTACAGTAGACACCATAGAAACCTTTCCTGCATCTGAAGGATTTTTTGCTTTTCAGGACACCAGGGAAGAGGAGGGGCTTTTGCTCAATACCAACTCAGGCATCTTTTTTGAATTCATTCCTGCCGGAGAGATCTTCAACGAAAATCCTACCAGGCTGTCTTTGAAGGATGTGAAAATTGGAGAGAACTATGCCCTTATCATCAACAACAACGCCGGTCTCTGGGGTTACAACATTGGCGATACCGTAAAGTTTGTTTCTCTTGATCCCTATAGAATCATCGTTTCTGGCCGTATCAAGCATTTCATTTCTGCATTTGGTGAACATGTGATTGGAGAGGAAGTGGAATACAGCCTCATGAAAGCAGCCAATGAAAAAGGAATCCGTGTGGTTGAATTTACAGTGGCCCCGATGGTTACGCAAGACCAGGGTAAATCATACCATGAGTGGTTTGTTGAATTCGAGGATGATCCGCAAGACCTTGCCACATTCGCTGCAGCGGTTGACCAGCACATGCGTTCAAAAAATATTTATTATGATGACTTGGTCAGGGGCAATATCCTGAAACCGCTGGTGATTACCCCGCTCAAGAAAAATGCCTTCATTGATTTTATGCGTTCTCAAGGCAAGCTTGGAGGTCAAAACAAGGTGCCAAGATTGAGCAATGATAGGAAGATTGCTGCAGAACTTGAAAAGATGGCCAACAACCTATAAATTTACCGGATGGAATTCGACTTCTCAGACCAGTATGACGCTGAAGGAAGCAATCCCCCTTCGATGAAGCGGGTGGGTCTTTTTGGTTCTACCGGTTCCATTGGGACGCAGACGCTTGAGGTCATCAGGGCCAATCCTTCGCTTTTTTCAGCCACCCTGCTTACGGCCCATTCCAACCATGAGTTGTTGATAGAACAAGCCTTGGAATTTTTGCCTGCAGTTGTGGTCATCACCCAATCTTCAAAATATGCATTGGTAAAAGAAGCCCTTTCTCCCAAAGGTATCACCGTCATGTCTGGTGAAGCGGCGCTTGAAGAAGCAGCTTCAATGGATTGTTTTGACCTGATGATGGCTGCCATTGTTGGTTTTGCAGGATTGAAACCCACTTTGAAAGCCATTGAAACCGGAAAAGACATTGCATTGGCCAACAAAGAAACGCTGGTTGTAGCTGGTGATGTGGTCATGGCATTGGCTGCTGAAAAAGGAGTTTCGATCATCCCCGTTGATTCAGAGCATTCCGCTATTTTTCAATGCCTTGTGGGAGAAGCATCCAATCCCATCGAAAAAATCATCCTTACCGCCTCCGGTGGTCCGTTCATTGGCAAAAAGCCCAATTACCTGGTGAATGTCAAAAGGGAGCATGCCATTGCCCATCCAAACTGGAGCATGGGTGCCAAGATTTCCATTGACTCATCAACACTGATGAACAAAGGCCTGGAGATGATCGAAGCCAAATGGCTTTTCAATTTGGAGCCATCGCAGATTGAGGTTGTCATCCATCCGCAGAGCATCATTCATAGCATGGTTCAGTTCAAGGACAACAGCATCAAAGCCCAGATGGGCCTGCCAGACATGAAGTTGCCCATTCAATATGCCATGGCCTATCCCCGGCGGATCCCCAATGATTTTCCCCGGTTCAATTTTTCCAAATCTGCCACGTTGAGTTTTGATCCTCCAGACTATAAGACCTTCAGAAACCTGGGCCTTGCCATTTCTGCCCTTCACAAGGGTGGCAACATGCCTTGCATACTCAATGCTGCCAATGAACTCGCAGTTTACGGCTTTCTCAAAAACAGGCTTGGTTTTCTTGACATGACAGAAGTAATTGAACAGACCATGGCCAATGTACCCTTCATTGAAAAGCCAACCTTGCAAGAGTATTTTGATAGCGATGGGGAAGCCCGGAATGTTGCGGCTACATTGATCAACCTGTAAGCTGGTTCGGCCGCTTGTCCCATTTCAGTTGTCTTCCCTCTCTTTATTCTTTATATTTACATCCTAATCTTTTACAATGAACTTAAACGTGCTGTTGGATATCAATTGGAATGCAGTTGGATTGCAAGCGGGTCAACTGATTCTTTCCCTTTCGATACTGGTTATTCTTCATGAGCTGGGCCATTTTATTCCTGCCAAAATCTTCGGATGCAGGGTAGAAAAATTCTATCTTTTTTTTGATCCCTGGTTTTCGCTTTTCAAAAAGAAAAAAGGTGAAACAGAATATGGCATTGGCTGGTTGCCTTTGGGTGGCTACGTCAAAATTGCTGGTATGATTGATGAAAGCATGGACAAGGAGCAGCTGAAACAGCCTGCCCAGTCTTGGGAGTTTCGCAGCAAGCCAGCCTGGCAGCGCCTGATCATCATGATCGGTGGTGTAACAGTCAATGTGTTGCTTGCATTTTTCATTTACGCCATGATCCTCTTTACCTGGGGTGAAACCAAATTGCCCAACCAAAGCCTCACCCAAGGTGTTTGGGTGGTAGATACTGTTGTCAATGAAGTAGGACTGAAAACCGGAGACAAGATTATTTCTGTCAACAGCGAACCTGTCAAATATTTTGAAGACCTCAATGCCGCCATGTTGTTGGGAGAGAAGATGACAATAGACCGCGATGGCGAAGTCAAAGACCTTGTTATTCCAGTTAATTTTATTGAAAAGATTGTTGAAAAAGGAAAGAGATCTGTGTTGCTGATGCCCCGTGTGCCTTGTATTGTAGGGGAAGTTGGTGCCGGAACAGCTGCAGCCAAAAATGGTTTACTGGCCAAGGATAAAATCATTGGCATTGATTCCATGAAGATTGATTTTTTTGACCAGGTAAAGCCTGCCGTTTTGAACAGGGCTGGAGACAGCATTGCCCTTCATGTAGTGCGCAACGGAAATGAAATGGTCATCAACACGGTTGTAAATGCTGATACTTCCATTGGCTTTTTTCCTGCTGTTCCAAGCATGGATGAGATGCAGCAACAGGGCCTTTATCAATTTGAAACAAGAAAGTTTGGTTTCTTTGCTTCGTTCCCGGCAGGTATGAACAAAACTTTTGACAAACTTGGTTTCTATATCGCCCAGTTCAAAAAAATACTGAACCCATCTACGGGCGCCTACAAAGGCCTGGGTGGATTCAAGTCAATGGGATCCATCTTTCCTAAATACGCGTGGGACTGGGAAGCTTTCTGGAACATTACCGCATTTTTCTCTATTGTACTTGCGTTCATGAACCTCTTGCCCATCCCTGCATTGGACGGAGGTCATGTGGTGTTTACTTTGATTGAAATGATCACCGGCAAGAAACCCAATGAGAAATTTTTGGAATATGCACAAATCGTGGGAATGGTTATCCTTTTCAGTTTGATGATCTATACGAATGCCAATGACTGGTTGGGTTGGGGAAGAAGTAAATAACCTAAAGATTTACATAATATTGCTCCAGTAGCAATTTGAATGCATCAGCATAGTCTGATGCATTTTTTTTGATGATGATCGTTTCGATTTCGGTATTATCCGTTCTTGCAGAAAATTGAATCATTACCCTGAATGGATCGTGAAACGGGCTTTGTTTTACATCAGCAACGCTGGCAGGAAACAGTCCAAATTGGCTGGCCATTTCAAGACACTCTGCTTTTCTGTAAAAGGGCATCAAAATATAGAAAAAACCTTGGCTGCTCATCAATCTTTTTGCATGGAAAAAGAGTGAATGAAGGGTAAGTCCGTCGGCATGCCTTGCCAGATTGACACTTGCCTGCTCAGACCTGAGCTGCTTTTCGTAAAACGGTGGGTTGGAGACAATCGTCTGGTAGGGTCTGTCTGTTTCCCAGTCTTTGATGTCGCCCAGTATCGGATTGATGCTGCTGTTAAAGGGTGATCCATCTATGTTTAGGCACAACTGACCATGACAGGAAGATTCGATTTCAATCGCATCAACCTGGACTGACCTGTTCTGCGAAAGCATCAGGGAGAGCAGGCCAGTGCCAGCACCAATATCCAACAAGTTTTCTGTTGACTGTATTTTAGCATTAACCCATGCACCAAAAAGGCAGGCATCGGTGGTAACCTTCATTGCACAATTGTCTTGATGTACGGTAAACTGCTTGAACCTGAAAAAGGAATTTCCCATGAAGATCAAAAGTTTACCAAGTAGCTCTTGCTGATGCAGAGACGGTGAGAGGACTGCTGAACCCTGCCAGAAATTTATGATATCCTGTAACGGCAATCATTGCGGCATTGTCTGTGCAGTATTCCATTTCAGGGATGAACAATTTCCATTGGTATTTTTCAGCCATCTCCTGCATTGCATTCCTGAGTCCTTTGTTGGCAGAGACCCCGCCTGCAAGACAGATTGTTTTGATTCCCGTCTGTAGGCTGGCCTTTTTGAGTTTGTGCAAGAGGATGTTGACAATGCAGTATTGTGCTGAAGCACAGATATCAGGGAGGTGTTTGCTGATAAAATCCGGATCAGCCTTCAGTTGCTTTTGCAGAAAATAGAGGATGGATGTTTTGACACCGCTGAAACTGAAATTGAGTCCTTCAATTTGTGGTTCAGGGAAATGGAATTTCTTGGGATCTCCTTCCTGGGCATATCGATCAATCAAGGGTCCGCCAGGGTAGGGAAGCCCCAAAAGCTTGGCTGTCTTGTCAAATGCTTCACCAGCAGCATCATCAAGGGTTTCGCCCAGGATTTCCATGTTCAGTGCATCCTTGCAGAGCACAATCTGCGTATGTCCTCCACTGACTGTGAGGCATAGGAAGGGAAATTCCGGTTGAGGATCAGCAATCAAATTGGACAATACATGGGCTTGCATGTGGTGGACTGCTATTAACGGGATATCAAGCGAAAGCGCAAGTGATTTTGCAAAGCCTGTTCCCACCAAGAGTGCACCAATCAAGCCTGGAGAACTTGTAAAGGCTATGGCATCAAGTTGATCCAGGGAAATGCCAGCATCAATCATGGCCTGGTCTACAACAGGAACAATGTTCTGCATGTGGGCACGGCTGGCCAATTCAGGCACAACGCCACCGTACTGGGTATGGATTGCCTGTGCAGCAATGATGTTTGAAAGTATTTTTCCATTGTGGCAAACAGAGGCAGATGTTTCGTCACATGAAGATTCAATTCCTAATATGTAGGTGTGTTCACCTTTTTTCATTCCGCGAAGGTAAGGAGACTACCTTTTCAACGTATATCATCTTATGGTTGGGGTTTGAGGCATCGATTTTGTTGTAACAGATTTTTGCTGATGCAGTTGCTGTCAGGTTGGTTTTTTCACCAACAATAACCGGAAAATAATGATTTCCTTTTTTGTCTACAACAACGAGTTGATTCTTATCTGAGGGGAGAACTGAAACTTTTCCTTCCAGCTCATGTATACATGCTTTGGATGTTTCAGTATTTTCTTCTTTGGACAGGCTAAATAGAGTAGAAATACCAAGAACAATAAATGAAATCAGAACAAGTCCAAAAAGCTGTGATTTTTGGGTGATTGGCATGGCATATCGTTGGTTTAGTATGCAAACATAATATTGTTTAAGCATTATGCCCTATAGTTATTTAGGATCTACACATGTTAGTAGGTATTCTCTGTTGGACTTATTTTGATCGGATGGCCACAACGGGGTCCATTTTAGCAGCAATCATGGCTGGGATGATGCCTGCAAGCACCCCAATGCTGACACAAATGGCAATCGCCAATACCAGAATATTGGGGGATACGAAGATGGGGAAATTAAAGGCACTGCTCAGTATTTGCGCCAAAACAACAACCAAAATAATACCTATCAGCCCGCCAATGATACAAATCATGGCACTTTCTAATAAAAATTCAATCAAGATGGTTCGTTTCTTGGCACCAATTGCTTTTTTAAGCCCTATGATGGGCGTTCTTTCCCTTACAGTTACAAACATGATGTTGGCAATACCAAAAGCTCCTACAATCAGGCTGAGCAGGCCTATCATCCATCCTCCCAGGTTGATGCTTCCAAACAGTGAACTGATGGCTTTGCTGAAGTCGCTGATGGCGTTGAGGGCAAAATCATCTTCCTCTACTGGGCCCAGGCGATGGATGGATCGCATCGCACCTTTTAGTTCATCTTTTAACGCATCAGTGCTCATGTTTTCAGGTCCCTTCACAATGATTTTGGGATTGTTGAACCTTTCATTGAACAGCATTTGTTTCATGAACCGGTATGAAAGCACAATGCTTTGGTCGAATTGCCATCCTTCGATGAAACTTTTTCCCTGCTTTTTCATCACCCCCACAACAATGGCTTTCTTGTTTCTTAGGTCTACTTCTTTTCCAACCGCTTTTTCCGGATTACCAAAGAGTTTTTCTGCATTGTCATATCCAATGATGATGCTGGGGCTTCCGTAATCAAATTCCATTTGGTTGAGGTACCTGCCATATTGAATGTCGATGGGCTGAATCTTGTCAAACTCCTCTGTGATGCCATGGTAATTGATGCCATCCAATTTGTTGTTGTCAAATTCTATGAAAGACTGGGTTGAAAAATTGAAGACGATGTTGATGTCTGCACTGATTTTTTCCCTGAGCAATTTGGTTTCGATAAGCCTGGGACTGGGGCGGTTTACATATTTCCACCAGGGATATTGGGAGCCACCCTGGTAATCCCATTTGTCTATATAAATGGTATTTGATCCAAGTGATTTTACACCATCCTGAATATTTTTCTCCAAACTGCTGACGGTGGCCAGTACGCCGATGATGCAAAAAATACCAATGGTAACGCCAAAAAGCGAGAGGAAGGTTCTCAATTTGTTTTTTCCCAACTCCTGCACTGCAAGTTTAAGGGTGTTCCACAATATTTCAAAGGTTTTCCTCATGCTACAAATTTACTTGATTTACGGTAGCAAAAGTGTAAAAAATGGTGAAGGGATGTTGCGAATGACAAACGGGTGTCAGTGCATTTATAGGATGGCAGACAACCGATAACTTGTCTTACCTTTGCACACTCGAAACCATGAAGTACGAAAACGAAATAAGCAAACGCAGGACCTTTGCCATCATCTCACATCCGGATGCGGGAAAGACTACCCTTACTGAAAAATTCCTCCTTTTTGGTGGCGCCATTCAAACGGCAGGTGCGGTAAAAAGCAACAAGATCAAGAAGCATGCCACCAGTGATTTCATGGAAATTGAGCGCCAAAGGGGCATCAGTGTTGCCACCTCTGTAATGACATTCGAGTACAGGGGAGTGCTGATCAATCTGTTGGATACGCCCGGTCACAAAGATTTTGCTGAGGATACATACCGTACGTTAACGGCCGTTGATAGCGTTGTTTTGGTGATTGATGGGGTGAAAGGGGTGGAAGAGCAAACCAGAAAGCTGATGGAAGTTTGCCGGATGCGTGATACGCCGGTGATTGTTTTTGTCAATAAGCTCGACCGGGATGGTAAAGATCCTTTTGACCTGCTCGATGAGATTGAAAAAGAACTCAAGATTTTGCTGCATCCCCTGAGCTGGCCCATCAATTCCGGCAAGGATTTCAAAGGGGTGTACAGCCTATACGATAAAAGTTTGTTGCTTTTCAATGCCAACCAGAAAGCAACAGCAGAAGACAGTGTTCAAATCGATAACCTCGATGACCCGTTGTTGAACACCCTGGTGGGTGAAAAAGATGCTGATCAGCTCAGGGATGATGCCTCCTTGATTGAAGGGGTATATGGTAATTTTGACAATGAAGCCTACCTGAGGGGCTTCAAGGCACCCGTTTTCTTTGGCAGTGCCATCAATAATTTTGGGGTAAAGGAACTCCTGGATACTTTTATCCGCATTTCTCCAGAACCCAGGAGCCGCGAAACGACCGCACGAAATGTAGATGTACAGGAGGATAAATTCAGTGGTTTCATTTTCAAGATTCATGCCAACCTAGACCCTAAGCACAGGGACAGGATTGCCTTCTTGAGGGTATGTTCAGGAAAGTTCGAGCGAAACAAATATTTCCATCATGTTCGTCTCGACCGGGATGTGCGTTTCAGCAATCCTTACAGCTTTTTGGCCAGGGACAAGGATGTGATTGAGACAGCCTATCCCGGCGATGTGGTGGGCTTGTTTGATACTGGCAATTTCAAGATTGGCGATACCCTTACAGAAGGGGAAGATTTTTATTTTACAGGGATCCCCAGTTTCTCGCCTGAAATCTTCAAGGAGGTGGTGAACAAGGACCCGATGAAAACAAAGCAACTTGAAAAAGGACTGAACCAGCTCACAGATGAAGGCGTGGCACAGCTTTTTACCCAACACAACGGCAACAGAAAAATCATTGGTTGTGTTGGAGAACTGCAGTTTGAGGTTATTCAGTACAGGCTGTTGCAGGAGTATGGTGCATCTGTCCAGTTCAACTCCTTGCCTTTTTACAAAGCCTGTTGGCTGACGGCAGATGACAAAACCAAGTTGGATGAATTCACCCGATTCAAAACGGCAAACACAGTAATCGATAAGGACGGACATGTGGTTTACCTTGCCCAAAGTGATTGGTTCCTGAATACAGAAATTGCCAACAATCCAGGCATTCAATTCCACTTCACCTCGGAGATCCACAAATGATTACCCCTAAACTCCCGTGTAATTAAACGGCGTAATCCTCTTCAGCTCAGCTTTAACGGCGGCTTTCACCTTGAGCGTGGCAATAAATTCGTGGATTGTTTGCTTGTCAATGGTTGATTTTCCTCTGGTCAATTCCTTCAAAGCCTCATAAGGTTGAGGATAGTTTTCCCTTCTCAGGATGGTTTGGATGGCTTCTGCCACCACAGCCCAATTCCTGTCCAGGTCTGCCCGTATGGCATCTTCATTCAAGACCAGTTTTGACAGGCCTTTGTTGATGGAGTTCAATGAAATCATGGTATGCGACAGCGGTATGCCAATGTTTCGGATCACCGTTGAATCGGTCAGGTCTCTCTGCAGCCTTGAGATGGGGAGCTTAGCAGAAAAATGTTCAAAAAGGGCATTGGCTATACCAAGGTTGCCTTCTGCATTCTCAAAATCGATGGGGTTAACCTTATGGGGCATGGCCGAAGAACCGACTTCGCCCTTTCTTGTTTTTTGCCTGAAATATTCCATTGAAATATAGGTCCATACATCCCTGCAAAGGTCAATCAGGATGGTATTGATTCTTTTGATGCCATCAAAATGAGCAGCAAGGTGGTCATAATGCTCAATTTGTGTAGTGTATTGCTGGCGTTGAAGACCGAGTTTGCTCTCACAAAATGCATTGGCAAACCTTACCCAGTTGGTTTTGGGATAGGCCACCACATGGGCATTGAAATTGCCCGTGGCACCTCCAAACTTACAGGAGTAGGGAACCTGGTTCAGCAGGGAAAGCTGGTCTTCAATCCGCTCAACAAATACCATGATTTCTTTGCCAAGATTGGTCGGAGAAGCTGGCTGGCCATGGGTTCTGGCCAACATGGGAATGTTCTTCCAGCTGCTGGCTAGTTTCCTGAGTGAGAGGCTGAGGTTGCTGATGGCCGGCAGGTACTCGTTTTCCAAGGACTCTTTCCACATCATCGGAACTGCCGTATTGTTCACGTCTTGTGAGGTGAGGCCGAAATGAATGAATTCTTTCAAATCCCCCAATTCGTGTTTCTCCAACTCTTTTTTCATGTAGTATTCCAACGCCTTCACGTCATGGTTGGTTACCTTCTCCAGGTTTTTGATTTCCATGGCGGTTTCAGGGCTGAAATCCAGGTATATTTTTCTGAGCTTGTTTGCATTGGCCGTGCTCAGGCTGAATATTTTCTTCTGTGAAAGGGCGATGAAATACTCTGTTTCAACCCTCAAACGGTACTGCATCAGTGCGAATTCTGAAAAATATGCTGAAAGAACCTCTACCTGTGAACGGTAGCGGCCATCAATAGGAGAAATGGCGGTAAGTGTATTGAGTTCCATTGTAAGGCTTAATTGGTGTAAATTTGCTGCTAAATTACGTCAATATCTTGGAAAGGAAAATAAGGATAGGTGCAGTGAGTTATTTGAATACAAAGCCATTGCTGTATGGTTTGGAGCATGGCCAAATGAGTAATGAAGTTGAGTTGGTGCTTGACTATCCTGCTAATCTGGTCCGCTTGTTGCAATCAAATCAAATTGACATAGGGTTGATTCCCGTTGGCGCACTTCCTTCTTTGGGAGATTATCACATTATATCTGACTATTGCATTGGAACCGAGGGGGAAGTGGCTTCAGTGGCGGTTTTTAGTGAGGTACCCATGGAAGAGATTGACACAGTATTGCTTGATTATC
>ENA-OUVC01002418-OUVC01002418.1-marine-metagenome-genome-assembly--contig:-NODE-2418-length-10519-cov-3.619134_pt1 | contig 10519 bp, 4 predicted proteins | sample MGYA00248622_ERZ508571 | MGnify/ENA primary metagenome ERZ508571 (study PRJEB26236, sample SAMN06267175) | marine metagenome | isolation source: Columbia River Estuary | place: USA:Columbia River Estuary... | reverse complement strand
TTTTTTTCAAGCAGAAGACGGCATACGAGATGGAATCTCGTGACTGGAGTTCAGACGTGTGCTCTTCCGATCTCGAGGGCCTCTGGGACAAGGTCCAGTCCCGGCTGGGCCACCCCTGGGATAGCCAGGCGCTCGCCCGCGAATCCGGGCTTAGTTTTGAGCACCTCCGGCGGCTCTGCCTCAAGGAAATCGGCCGTACCCCCATGAATCACCTGACCCACCTGCGCATCCAGCAGGCGGTCCGCCTGATCAGCGAGACGGACGTCAAGCTCGCGGCCATCGCCCAGCAGGTCGGCTTCGCCAATGGCAACAGTTTCTCGTCGGCCTTCAAGAAAAGCACGGGGTTCGCGCCCTCGCATTTCCGGGCCGGTTCCGGGGGCCTGGAATAGTCCCCGATGTGCGTTTGGGTGTAGGGGGGTGCGGACGAATGTACCGCTAAATCTTGTAGGGGCGGGGAAGGGTCTTTTGATGACGGCATGCTACCCCGCTTCAGCCACCTCCTGCGTCTGGCCCTGATCCTCGCCGTCGCGTCCCTTTCCGCCGCTCCGCTGAGGGTCTTGGTCGTCAGCGACCAGGATGCCGTCGGCGCCGATCTCGCCGCCAGCCTCGGTCAGGGTGGGGCGCAGGTGAAGCGCGCGACGACGCCGCTCGCGGCCGACCTCGCCGCGGCGGATGTCGCCCTCCTTCATCAATCCAAGTTCGCCGCCTATGACGCCGCCGCGCAGAAGGCCCTCGTCGACTTCGCCAAGTCAGGCCGCGGCCTCGTCGTCGTGCACGGCGCCATCGCCGGCGGCGCGACCGACTGGAGCCGCGAGAACCTCGGCGGCGGTTGGACGCCCGAGAGCCAGAAGTTCCGCGCGACGACCATGCTCAACATCCGCTCCGACGCGCACCCGCTCGTCAAGGGCATGTCGACCTTCGACGTCGAGGATGACACCGTCTTCGACCTCGCCCTGAACGAGAAGAACTACGTCCTCTCCGCCTCCTTCACCTCCAAGGTCACCAATGCCCGCCGCAAGGCCGAGGCGGGTCGCGCCTCCGTCTACGACATCCAGCCGCAGTCCTGGGTGCTCGAGGCCCCGACCCACCGCGCCGTCGTCCTGCTCCAGGGCGATGCCGCCACCCTGCGCCACGCCAGCATCCATGCCTTCCTCAAGCGCGGCGTCGCTTGGGTCGCGAAGCGCGCCGACTTCGACGAGCTCTGCACGCCCGCGGACCTCGCCGATCTCCGTTACCCCGTCGGCGGCCCGCGCCGTCCCGCCGACGCCGTCGCGCAGTTCCGCCTGCAGCCCGGCTTCAAGGCCGCCTCCATCGTCGCCGAGCCCCTCGTCAACAAGCCCATTGCCGTCCAGTGGGACGAGCGTGGCCGCCTCTGGGTCGCTGAAACCCCGGAGTACCCCAACGGTCGTCGCACCCTCAACGCCGAGCCGTGGAAGGAAGGCGGCGTGCTGGTGCCCGGTCTCTATGATCGCCCCGCCCAGGACAAGATCTCGGTCCTCGTCAGCTCCAAGGGCGACGGCAACCTCGACCAGAAGCAGGTCTTCCACGAAGGCCTCGAGCTGATCACTGGTTTCTGCATCTGGAAGGACGGCGTCATCGTCGTCGCGCAGAAGGGCATCTTCTGGCTCCGCGACACCAACGGCGACGGCAAGGCCGACCAGGAAGTCCTCCTCTACGGCGGCTTCACTCCGGGCGACACCCACTTCGTCGCCAACCACTTCATCGTCGCCCCCGACGGCTGGATCTACGCCTCCAACGGTGGCGGCGGCACCGCCACCCACGCCAAGACCGGCGAGCCGATGGCCCGCCTCTCCCCGGGCACCTTCCGTTTCAAGCCCGATGGCTCCGCCATCGAGCAGGTCGCCTCGCTCGGCGGCAACAGCTTCGGCAACGAAGTCACGAGCGACATGGAGCTCTACCACGGCAAGGCCACCAACGGTAACCCCATCCAGCACGTCGTCCTTCCCGAGCAGATCCTCGCCAAGGCCCCGGGCACGCCCGCCAAGGCCTTCACTTCGGTGAATCCTGGTCGTCCAGTCGCCCGTAAGGACCTCCCTGACCGCGCCCCGTTACTGCAGATCGACCAAGTCGGCCGCTACACGGCTGCCTGCGCGACGCCCGTCTATGAGGACGGTGCGTGGCCCAAGGAATACAACGGCACGGTCTTCGTCAGCGAACCGATTCTCGACGTTATCCACCACGAGAAGCTCGTGCTCGATGGCCCCGCCTTCAAGGGTGAGTTGCTCCTGCCGGATTCCGAGTGGCTTCGCTCGACGGACCATTGGTTCTGTCCGATTGACGTCTCCTTCGGTCCAGATGGTGCCATGTACATCCTCGACTTCTATACTCCCGTCGTGGCCCACAATGACACCCGTGGCCCGCAGCACTCGAAGTCTGGCGCCTCGGTCCGTCCTGACCGCGAGCACTACTTCGGTCGCATCTACCGCATCCAGCACGAGAGTGCGCCCACCTTCGGTCACCCTGACCTTACGCAGGCCGATGCCGCTGGCCTCGTCGCAGCCTTCAGCCATCCGAGCAAGGTCGTCCGCTTTAATGCACTCCGTGTCCTCATGGATCGCGCTCCCGCCGTCCAGAACGCCGCGGTGCCGCTCATGACGGAGTTGGCCTTCAGTAAGGGTAAGCCGGAAGCCCGCATCCTCGCTCTCTGGGGTTTGCAGCGTCTCGGCAAACTCTCCAGTGAACAGCTGGCGATCGCCGCTACGAATGAGAACGCCTCCGTCCGTAAGAACGCCTTCCTCGTCTCTGAAGCTGGCCAGATTTCGCTCCCGACCGCCGCCTATCGTGCCGCCTTTGATGATGCCGACGCCCGCGTGCGCTTGGCTTCGTTGCGTTCTCTGGGTTCCGCTGCGATGTCCGCCGAGGTCGGCGTGCTCCTGAGCGCTTCGCAGGCGAAGTTCACGGACAACTGGACCAAGGCGGCCTCGTCGGCTGCCACCGCTGCTAATCCCGCGACCTTCCTCGAATCGCAGATGGCTTCAGCCGAAGCCTCGGACGTCGAGTTCGCTCGTTCCTTAGCGACCAGCATGGCTGCCTCGAATGATGGCATCGCCCGTCTCCGCGTGCTGCAGGCCGCCGCCACCGCCCGCAATGTGGTGGTCGCTCGCGCGGCCTTGCAGGTCTTTGCGGCCCGTAATGCTGCCGCTCCCGCCGATCAGGCCGCCACCGTGGCCGCGCTGAAGAAGGCCATCGCCCACAGCGACGCCGAACTCAGCCTCGCCGCCGTCACGCTCGCCGCCGCTTGGTCTAAGGGTGACGAACTCAAGGCCGAGTTTGCCGCGGCCGCGCAGAAGTTGCTGCCACTCGTCGCTGACGAAAAGGTCGCCCCGGAAGCCCGCGCCTCCGCGGCCCGTACGCTGGTGGCTATCCGCCGTGCCGATGCGTCCATTCTGCCTGCCATCACTAAGCTTCTCCAGAAGGGTACGCCTGACCTCGTCGCGTTCGCCGCGGTCGAAGCCTTGGCTGCCGCCGGTGACGCCGCGTCGGGTAAGGCTCTGCTCAGCGCGTTCCTGAAAGCCGAACCCACGGTTCGTAAGTCGGCCTACACTGCGCTGATGACCCGTCCGGAATGGGCGGGCCTCGTGCTCGATGCCCTCGAAGCCAAGTCGCTCTCGCCGATGCAGCTCGGCACTCTGCAATCCTCCCAACTCACCCGTCACCCGGATGAAGCGATCTCCAAGCGCGCCACCGCGCTGTTCCTGAAGTTCAACGCCGGCACCAATAGCTCCAAGGACGAAATTATCTCGAAGCTTCGTCCGGAAGTCGAAAAGCCGGGCGATATCGCCAAGGGCAAGGAACTCTTTGTCGCTGCCTGCCAGACCTGTCACATGATTGGTAAGGTCGGCAATGAGTTTGGTCCGAACTTGCAGGGCATTGGTTCGCACCCGGCCACCGAACTCCTCGTGCACATCATTGACCCGAACCGCATGGTCGATGACGAGCACCGCACCTGGAATATCAAGATGAAGGACGGCACCGCCTATTCGGCCCTCATCGGCAGCGAGAACCCTGTGGCGATGAAACTCAAGATGCCCGCGGGCGTGACGATTGAACTTAAGGTCGCCGACATCGCGTCCCGCACGCGCGGGGAGAACTCCCTGATGCCCGAAGGCTTTGAAGCCCTCGGGGCGGAAGGTCTCCGTAACCTCATCGCCTACATCCGCTCCACCGCGGTCTCGAATGAAGGCGTCACCGTCGGTAACTTCACGTTGCTCGACCTCTCGGCCGCCATGACCGCGGACACCCGCTGGGGCCTCTACGCCAGCCGCGAGACGAAGGGCGACACGCTCCCGTTCGTGAAGTTTGGCCAGGTCACCGCCAATGGCGTGCCCTACAACATTGTTGACCCCGCTAAGGCGAAGGACGGCAAGAACGTCATCGTCCTCAAGGGTGGGGCCGGTCGCGCCTACGCGCAGTCCTTCCCGCAGACTGTGGAAATCCCTGTCGGTGTCTCAGCTACCCGCCTGCACTTCTTGGGCGCCGTCGGTGGTTGGGCGGGCATCGGTGGTTTGCCGGCCATGACGGTCGAGATTCGCTTCGTCGGCGGTCGTAAGCAGGTCGTCACCCAGATGGCTGGCCGCGATTTCGCAGATTATTATCCAGATGACGCGGATGTCTCGGGTTCAAAGCTCGCTCAGGGCCTGGTGAAGAACCACCACGTGCGCACGCTCGTCTTGCCGGTGGAAGGCACCGAAATCATTGAGAAGATTATTCTGACCAGCCCCGGTAACACCGTGGCTCCAACGACCGTCGCAATCACCGCTGAAATCGGTGGTGCTCCGAATTCGCCGAAGTCTGCCGTCCCCGCCGTTGCTCCGGCGAAGGGTAAAGCCAAGGCCAAGGGCCCCACCGTGAAGGATGAAGACCTCCCGGCTGACAATCCCCGCACCACGGCCCCGACGGGTCAGAAGTTTGCCGCTCGCAAGGCTGGTCAGCTCCGTGTCCTCGTGGCCGGCGCTGGGAGCTCGCACCACTTCCCGAAGTTCTTCCTCGGTACGGATGCACAGTTAGCTAAGACCGCTGGTTATGACGTCGCGGCGACCCCGAACCTCAAGGAAACCCTCGAGCTACTCCCGCAGGCGGACCTCTTCCTCTTCAGTGGTAACCACGCCCAGTTCGGTACGCCTGAGTTCCAGAAGGCTATCCGTGACTTCACCGCCGCAGGGAAGGGCGTCGTCCTCTTACATGCCGCCACCTGGTATAACTGGCCGCTCGAGACCAAGTATAACGACGAGTTCGTTTGCGGTGGTTCCCGTAGTCACGGCCATAGCGAATTCCCCTTCACTGTGACTAAGCCGGCGCATCCCGTCATGGCGGGCGTTCCGGCGACTTTCAATATTCGTGACGAAAGTTACAACATCGAGCTGACCCGTCCGGAAGGCGCCGAAGTCCTCGGCACGATCCCTCGTCAGAATCCTAAGCCCGACCAGTCGACCATTCTCCCGTCCGTCTGGGTCGTCAAGCAGCCCAAGGCCCGCGTTGTTTGCATCGCCCTGGGTCACGACGAACACTCCCACGATCACCCCGCTTACCAGAAGTTACTGCTCAATTCGTTGAGCTGGGTTTCGCAGAAGTAACTGCGAAGAGAAGAGTACGGAGTACGGATTACGGAGTACAGAGTACGGGAACGGAGTACACAGTACGGAGTACAGAGTACGGGAACGGAGTACAGAGTACGGAGTACAGATTACAGATTACAGCGACCCACTATCCAAACTCCTTACTTTCATACTTCATCTCAGAACTCTGAACTCTCTTTGCACTCTCCTGTCTTTCCCTCCGTACTCTGTAATCCGAACTCTGTAATCTCATCTATCCCCTATCCCCTAACCCCTCATAACATGGTCTTCCACTACGGCACATTTACCTTCAAGCAGGGCGTCACGCCGGCGACTATCGAACAGTGCTTTGCCGAAATGCGTGGCATGGTCGGTAAGATCCCGGGGCTCCTCACCATGCAGCATGGCGTGTACCAGAGCGACGAAGGTCTGAATGACGGCTTTACGCACGGCTTCGTCATGACCTTTGATTCCCCTCAGAGCCGCGACACCTACCTCCCGCACCCTGAGCATGAGCGCGTAAAGCTCGTCGTGGTCCCGAACCTCGAACGCGTCATGGTGTTCGACTTCACGGTCTGAGGTAGGGGTAGAGTCGATGGCAGAGTCAAGGATAGAGGGTAGAGGGTAGGGGCGCGACTGCGTCGCGTCCTTATGCCTCAGAGGTAGGGACAGTACCACGTGCTGTCCTTTGATCGTACCAAGGTAGGGGCGTGGTTTACCGCGCCCTCCACCGGAGGAGGTCAAGGCGAAGCCTTGCCCCTACCCGATGCAGTGCGGTCGTGACGCCGTCCCGTCCCTGCCTAGGTAGCCATGCCCCTGGCGGGCCTGAACCCTGCTTGGGTCGCTTGACTTCTCCGGCGAGGCGGGAAATCTAGGTGGAGTGTTCTTCGCCCGCTCCAGATTCTTCGCCTGCCTAGCTTTTTTGCTTTTGGCTTCGGTGAGCGTTTTGGCGCATGACCATTGCCCCTGTGAAGATGTCGCGTCTGCTTGCGAGCATGCGGGTCAGGCCTGCGCCGAGCCTGCTGACTGCTCGGACTGCCTGGTTCCTAATCATGAGGTTGCGCTCGTCGAGGCCCCGTTGTTCTCCTTGCCTGCTGTTAAGGGGACGGCCTGCTTGGTCCGTTTATCCGTGCCGCTTGCCTTTGTTGAACGTTTGGCCGCCGTGCCCGACGCGTTATCTTTTAGTTTAGCTTTATCTGCCTATCGTCCGCCTGCCTTGAGGGCTGGGACGATGTCACTGCGGCTCTGAGTACTTATTGGTTGGCGGCCTAGCCGCCCGACTGCCTGGCATCCGCGACGGGTGCGGGTGGGTCGTACTCACTATCGTCGTCCAAGGGGGTACCCTGGGCTACCGCCCGTATGCATTTATATCCATGACTCATTCCAGCATCCTTTTCTTATCGGTAATCTTACCCGTGGCCGGCCATATGGCCGCCATCGACCAGACGGGCATCGTGCCGCCCAGCTCCGCCGATAGCGCCCCCCTTAGCCCTTTGGAAGTGCGCGCTCCGGCGTCGCTCAGCTTGGGCGATGTCCTCGCCCGGACCACTGCGTTAAACCCTGAACTACTTACCCTTGGTCTTGGCAATCAGGCTGCCGATGGCCGCGTGGCGCAGGCCGGCATGGGCCCTAACCCCAACTTGTCGCTTTCGGTCGAGAATTTTGGCGGTACCAAGTTGGCCCGTGGAACTGAGGTGATGGAAGTGACGGTGCAGGCGAGCCAGCTCATCGAGCGTGGCGACAAGTCCAGTCGCCGCGTGGCACTCGCCGAGCGCGATCGTGATGTCGCCACCGCCTCGTTAGTCCTGCGTAGGTCCGATATCCTTGCAGCGTCCGCTAATGCCTTTGCCAAGGCCCTGGTGGAAAATAGCCGTCTCGCCCTGGCGGGTGAGCAGCTCAAGCTTGCCCAGGAGACCTTTGCCTCGGCGACTCGTCGCCTGCAGGCCGCGACCGCCTCGCCTTCCGAAGTTGCCCGCGCCCGCGCTTCGCTGGCATCCGCCCAAGCTGAGTTGGGACGTGCCCAATCTGCGGTCTCGTTGGCCCGGGCGACCCTCGCCGCTAGTTGGGGCGGTAACGCCGCAGAAATCGCTGAAATCAAAGGGGCGCTCCTCCTCCCGGTAGAGCCGCCTGCGCTTGCCCGTTTTGAGGCCGCCCTGACCGTATCGGGCAGTCCGCGTTTGGGCTTGGTCTCCTCGCTGGTCGCCGGCCAGCGTGCTGCGCTCGACTTAGAATCCGCCCGCGGGGTGGCTGATGTCACCCTGGGTGCAGGCGTTCGTCGTCTCAATGAAGGTGCCGCCACTTCCTTCGTTTTAGGCGCGTCCATCCCGCTGACTTTCCGCGATGACAATTCTGGTAACATCCGCGCGGCCCGTGCGATGGTCCGAGCGTCTGAGCAATCGCTGCGCGCAGCGGAGTTGGAACAGCGTACGGCCCTCGCACATGCTCACGCCGAGCTCCTCGCTGCCCATGCCCAGGCGACGACCCTGCGCCGTGAGGCTGTGCCTGCAGCCGAAGAGGCCTGTGCCTCCGTGCAGTCCGCCTACAGCACCGGGTCGCTTGCCCTCATGGAGGTGCTTGATGCCCGCCGGGCTCTGATTGCCCTACGCCGCGACTTGTTGGACGCCGAACTTGCCTACGCGCTCGCCCTCGTCCGGGCCGAGGCCCTCGCGGGCGCATCTTTCGCTGAGACTAAGGCGCTCTTTGAACGCCCCTAATCATTCCCTCCGATCACTCCCTTTATCTAAAAATTATGAATTATAAAAAAATCATCCTCCCCGGGCTCATTCTCTTGGCGGGCCTGGCCGCTGCGGCCTGGCTCTTGCAAGGTCCGCATGCCCACCACGACCATGACCACGGGGCCCACGGACACGAAGCAGAGGAAGTAGCGGAGGCCAAGGGACCGCACCGTGGCCGGCTGCTCACCGATGGCGACTTCACGCTCGAGCTCGCGATCTTCGAAGCCGGCGTCCCCCCGGAGTTCCGCGCTTGGTTCACCAAGGCGGGTAAGCCCGTGGCGCCCGCCGACGTCAAATTATCCGTGACGCTCATCCGCCCTGGGAAAGTTGAGGACCGCTTCACCTTCGCGTCCGAGGCGGATTTTGCCCGCGGTGACCACGAGGTCGTTGAGCCCCATTCCTTCGACTACGTCATTGTCGCGGACCATGCCGGTACCGTGCATAAGTGGTCGTTCGCTGCGCCCGAGATGCAGACGGTAATCACGGCTGCGGCCGCCGCCAAAGCGGGCGTGCAGGTCACGCAGGCTGCTCCGGCGGAATTGGACGAGGTCCTTGAAGTCTATGGGCGAGTTAGCCTCGACTTGGACGGTGTCCGCCGAGCCACCGCGCGTTTTGCGGGGGTCGTCGTGGAGGCCCGTAAGTCTCTCGGCGATAAGGTTGCCGCGGGCGAGGTCGTTGCCCGCGTGGAGAATAGCCAGACGCTCGTTTCCGCTGAGGTGAAGGCGCCCGGAGCCGGCGTGGTCATCGCGCGCACCGCCGCCGCGGGCGAGGTGGTCGCCGAGGGTGCGGCACTCTATACCATCGCTGGCCTAGATAAGGTCTGGGTCGAGCTCGAGATTCCTTCCAAAGACCTTGGTCGGGTGAAGGCCGGACAAGCTGTCGTGCTGCATGCCGATGATGGGCGTGAGGCGACCAAGGGCGTCATTGCTTCCGTTTCGCCTCTGGTCTCCGCCGAGAACCAGACGGCTCTGGCCCGCGTGGTCGTCCTTAACCCCGACGGTCGTTGGCGGCCCGGTGGCTTTGTTAAGGGGGCGGTCACGCTCGGCTCATCACGTGCCCCCGTCACGGTGAAAGCCTCGGCCCTCCAGACGCTCTTTAGTTTCACCGTCGTGTTCTCGCAGCATGGCGACGTTTACCAAGCCCGTCCCCTCGAGCTCGGCCGCCGGAGCGGCGATCGCGTGGAGGTGCTCAAGGGCCTAGCCGCTGGCGAGACCTATGTCTCCGAAGGCAGTTTCCTCATTAAGGCCGACATCGGAAAAACGGGTGCCTCCCATGACCACTGAACCTTTGTCTTGGTTAGAGCGAGTTCTGCAGGGCTCGATCCGCCACCGGTGGCTCGTCATGCTGGCTGTGCTCATGATGGCGTTGGTGGGCGTTTATCATGCCCGCAACCTTCCGATTGATGCGGTCCCGGATATCACTAACGTCCAGGTACAGGTCAATACCGAGGCCCCAGGGTACACGCCGCTAGAGGTCGAACAGCGGATTACCTTCCCCGTGGAGACTGCCTTGGCTGGCCTCCCTAAACTCAGCGGCACGCGCTCGATTTCCCGCTATGGGCTCTCGCAGGTCACGGTCGTCTTCGAGGATGGGACGGACATCTACTTTGCGCGGCAGCTCGTCAATGAGCGTATCCAGCAAGTCCGCTCACAACTCCCTGCGAGTATTCAGCCGGCGATGGGGCCGATTGCGACGGGTCTCGGCGAGATCTTCATGTATACGGTGGAGGCTAAACCTGGGGCACGGCGCCCTGACGGCAAGGAATGGACGCCGATGGACTTACGGGAACTCCAGGACTGGGTGGTGCGCCCGCAGTTGCGTAACCTTCAAGGGGTGACGGAGGTGAATACCATCGGTGGGTTTGAGAAGCAATTCCACGTCACTCCCTCGCCGGACAAGTTGCGTGCCTACGGGATCACGCTGCAGGACATCATGAACGCGCTTGCGCGGAATAATGAAAACGTCGGCGCCGGCTATATTGAGCGAAACGGAGAGCAGTACCTCATACGCGTCCCTGGTCAGCTCGGCGGCATCGTGGATATTGGACAGGTGGTCGTCGCCGAGCGCGGTGGCGTCCCGCTGCGTCTCAAGGAAATCGCCGATGTCGGCTTGGGCCGCGAACTGCGTAATGGCGCCGCCACGGAAAACGGCCAAGAGGTCGTCCTGGGCACCGTCTTCATGCTCGTCGGCGAGAACTCCCGTGCGGTC
>ENA-OUVC01002414-OUVC01002414.1-marine-metagenome-genome-assembly--contig:-NODE-2414-length-10525-cov-3.367726_pt1 | contig 10525 bp, 10 predicted proteins | sample MGYA00248622_ERZ508571 | MGnify/ENA primary metagenome ERZ508571 (study PRJEB26236, sample SAMN06267175) | marine metagenome | isolation source: Columbia River Estuary | place: USA:Columbia River... | reverse complement strand
TTTGACAGTCGCTTATGATGCCTCCGCGTTGACGACTGCTGTTGGTAACTTTGTCGAGAGCTACAATCTTTTAACAGAGTTCATCGTTCGCGCAACCGGTCCGAACATCAAAGGTGATGATATTGCTGGCAGTTTGAGAGGGGACTCTGCTGTCAAGAGTATACGTAACAATATCCGCACAAAACTCACCTCTGAGTCGACTGGCGCTGCTGGACAGATCTCGCATTGGAGCTCTCTGGGGGTTTCGCTCGACCGTAATGGCGTTCTAGAGTTTGATTCGAGTAAATTTGTTGCGGCCTTTCAAAAAGCACCGGAAGACGCGATCAAGGCCTTATCAAACAACGCCGACTCGCCTTATTATTTTTCAGGAAGTCCAAGCGGGTTGGCAGGAGATTTGGCTGTCGCAGCCCATCAATATCTTTCATCGACTGGTGTCGTTAGTCGTGTGACCCAGTCCTACGAAAGTAAATTAGAGATGGTTGAGGCAAAGCAGTTAAAGCTCGATGAGTATATTGAGAGGGTGTCGGCGCAATACGAGCGACAATTTGCAGCGCTGAACGCTGTACTCGCTGGATTCAAGGATACTCAAGAGCGGCTCAAGAGTTCGCTAAACTTCAATAACGACAATTAATCACGCGAGTCTTAACGTGGCCGGATCAGAGTGGACAGAGCGTATAGTTGTTGTCGACGAGTATCTGAAGTCGCAGTATGCGCTCATGCACGCGGCGACAAGTGGCGAGTCGGATTCAGATATTCTACGCAAACTCGACAGTGTGAGAAAACGCCGGATCTCGTTCACGCAGTTCCCGCCGAGTATTTTTCAGGAGGCGAGTCGATTTTCTGCGACGGCAGTCGAAGAAGCGATCGTATTCCTGGAATTGAGTCTTAAGGCTCGGCAAAATGATTCGCTACTTGTCGACTGGCTGAAGTCCTTCGAGTGTAAGGGCATCACGCCTGATATCGATCGTAAGCTTGGGCTCACTGCTGACCCAGATCACGACGTCTACATCGTCGGCGGTGCCAATGCTGCGCTGATACTGTCAGACCTTCGCGAGAGGCGTTATCAGCGGATTCTCAGTCTGCAGGATTTCGTTATGACTGCAGATGAGGCTGGTTGCGAGGTCAGCGTTGATACCGAAAATCTTGATCGAGTTTTGCAACGCTTGCCGAATATCGTGGCAGTGAGACCGGAGCGAGTTCATATTCTCGGTGATTTGGCGCCTGATCTGTCTGAGAAGGTGTTGTCGCAGGTTGATGAGCGTCTGAAGCTGCTGTACGTCGGTCGGAATACAACGGAGTTGATGGCGCAGCTCTGGACGACTCAGCTAATCCGCAACATTCCGGCGCTGGTACGACAAGGACGCTCGTTGCTTCATCTCAAGGATGCGTTGAGGGGGCGTGCCGCTGTCGTCGTAGGGGCTGGACCGTCCCTTGATGAGGCCATTCCCTTGCTCCGCGAGGTTGCCGGTCATGTCACTATCATCGTGGCCTTCAAGGCTTTGCGGGCCCTCGTCGCTGGGGGCGTTTCGCCGGATTTTGTAGTTTGTCTTGACCCGAAACAAAAGGTACGACACCTTGAGGGTGTCGATTTATCGCAAGTCGGTTGTTTCGTCATCGAAGCCGCCTGCGAGGATGAGATGCTGTCGGTGGCGGCGAGCGCACCCCTCGTACCATTCGTCGCGTCGGATCTGACTGCCGAACTGGTGCGTGAACTGAAGATGATTGAAGTGCCGCTTGTTGGCACCGCCGGCAGCGCCGTACATGCTGCCATCCAGCTCGGCCTGATACTCGGTTGTGAGCACATCTATCTTGCAGGAACTGATTTTGGGTTCCCGCACGATCGCCTCTACGCCACGGGCGCGGGCACGGGTGATCGCTTTGTGGTGTCAGCCGATGGTAAGTCATATTCTCGTCAGCCCTTGGATTCGCATTTTCGCGCCGGTGGGTTGCTCCATGTGGAGGCCAATGACGGCTCGGTGATCGGCGCGAGTCTCGAGATGATCAAGTTTCGAGAATGGGTCGAGCGGGTCATTGCTCAGCAGGCGGATACGAGCTCGCCGGTGCATTTTTACAACCTCGCTCGGCAGGGAGCCGTGATTGCCGGCGCCAAGGCTGTCGAGTCTATCTGCATCGATCTTGATACGCTTTCGCTGAAGCCGTCGATTACGTCGATGTTGGAGGCGACGCGAGCTGTTTCGAAGGTCAAATTCAATGACCTGCCCACCAAGCTTCGTCGTCGCATGGATCGGATTCGGGCATTACGGGACAGTTGCAATTCGGTTCTAGATCGCTCGCGCAAGGGTCAGGATTTTTCACGTGACCTCGAGCGGATTCAGTCCGAGTCGAAAAAGGTCATCGAAGTGTCCACCATCATGAACGAAAAACTCATGACGCTCGACGAGTACACCGATCGGGTAGAAAATCGAAGCCGGGCCGAGTCGGACCAACTCCTCCTTGGCCTGATCCGTCACACCCGCCAGGCGGCTGACGATCTGCTCGAAGTGTACTCGGACGTCATCCGTCGCCTCGTCGCTAAAGTCTAGAGCTTAAGTGCCGACTTGAATTAGTTGGTCAGGCGGGAGGTCTTACCGCCGGACTCTCCCGGCATTACTCCCGGCAGGATCTATAGCTAACCAACCCCCTAAAGAAACTCCCGAAGCAGTCGACTGCAATTTCAGGAACGAGCCGCGGCACCAAGCACGGCACGACTGAAACCTTAATGCACCTCTGGAGTTAGTCATGGGCGTTGTAGTTAATACAAACATTTCGTCGATCACTGCTTCGCGAATTCTGTCGGAGAACCGGGCGGATCTCGAGAAGGCCATGGAGCGATTGGCTTCGGGCAAGCGCATCAACAGCGCGGCGGATGATGCGGCGGGTATGGCGGTTGCGGCCAAGATGCGCGCTGACATTGGCAGTCTTAACCAATCTGTCCGCAATACCAACGATGCGATTTCGCTCGTGAATACGTACGACGGTGCCGCAGCAGAGATCGAAAGCATCTTGATCCGCATGCGCGAACTCGCTGTGCAGACCAGAAACGGTACCTACGAAACAGCTGATCGTACCAATGCCAACTTCGAATACACGGCGTTGAAGAATGAGATCACTCGTATCGCGGGTGTATCAGCCTTCAACCGAATGACGGTGGGGCAGGGTTCGTCGGGCGCTGCCGGTGGTACTGGTGTCGCTGACACGACATTCACTTTCTACGTCGGGTCCGACGTCGCGAAAACCGGCAATAGCATCGCGTTCGCAGCAAAAGCGCTGGATCTGAACTTGGCGGTTTCGTCAGGGACTCTGAATAGCGTGGTCGATACGGCGAGCGCCGGACAGGCTATCGCAACTTTGGATGATGCGATCACTGAGCTTGCTGCTAATCGTGCGCAAGCGGGCGCCTTGATCAATCGTCTCGAGCATACGGTTTCGAATTTGATGAACGTCAGCCAACGTCTGCAGGAAGCGGTGTCCGGCATCGAAGATGCTGACTACGCAGCAGAGTCGGCGAACCTCGCCCGTGGCATGGTTCTCGCTCAGGCGGGAACTGCGATGCTGGCGCAGGCGAACCAGGCTCCGCAGTACATCTTGTCGTTGCTGCGCGGCTAATCATTTAACCCTAGAGAGTCGGTGAAGTAATTTCCGGACCAATATGAGGGCGGCATAGCCCGCCCTCACTCAACGAGGAGAAGATCATGGGTGTTGAAGTTAACACAAACATTTCGTCGATCACTGCTTCGCGCATTCTGTCGGAGAACCGCGCGGATCTCGAGAAATCGATGGAGCGCTTGGCCTCTGGCAAACGTATTAACAGCGCGGCTGACGACGCGGCGGGTATGGCGGTTGCGGCCAAGATGCGCGCTGACATCTCGAGCTTGAATCAGGCGGTTCGTAATACCAACGATGCGATCTCGCTCGTCAACACCTACGATGGTGCGGCGCAAGAAATTGAAAACATTCTGATCCGTATGCGTGAACTTGCGGTGCAGTCCAAGAATGGAACTTACGAGTCTGCGGATCGCACGAATGCTGACTACGAGTACACCGCTCTTAAAGATGAAATCCGACGTATTGCACAAGTGACAGCGTTCAATCGAAAGGACTTGGGTACGTCGCAGGCGGCATCAGCCGGCTTCTCGTTCTACGTCGGTTCGGATGTTGCCAAGTCAGGTAATACCGTTTCATTTATGGGAACAAACTCCGCGGGTAGTGCGGGTTTAGATCTGAACGGTGAGGCAGCCACAACTGTCGTCTCGTCGTCTCTTCAGGGAATTTTAGCGGCGGACACTACGGCCGGCGCTTCGGGAGCGATCGCGGCGCTTGATACAGCATTGGGTTCGTTGAATGGCAAGCGCGCCCAAGCGGGTGCCTTGATCAATCGTCTCGAGCATACAGTTTCGAATTTGATGAACGTCAGCCAACGCCTGCAGGAAGCGGTGTCCGGCATCGAAGATGCTGACTACGCAGCAGAGTCGGCGAACCTTGCTCGTGGCATGGTTCTCGCTCAGGCCGGAACCGCGATGCTGGCGCAGGCGAACCAGGCTCCGCAGTACATCCTGTCGCTGTTGCGAGGATAAGTGAAGCGGAAATCTACTCCATCGTCGCTGATCGCACGGTGGAGTAGATCAGTTTAGGCACCAAAATTAGGCACCAACACCTTATTTGATGGAGTGACCTATGGCGGTGGTAATTAATACCAACAACTCTTCGGCGACGGCGTCGAGAATTTTGTCAGAGAATAGACGCGATCTAGAGCAGTCGATGGAGCGTTTGGCTTCCGGTAAACGGATCAACAGCGCCTCTGACGATGCAGCGGGTATGGCCGTTGCGGCGAAGATGGGAGCAGATATCCGAAGTTTGACCCAAGCAATTCGCAATACAAATGATGCGATATCTTTGGTCAATACCTACGATGGCGCTGCAGCGGAGATTGAAAACATCCTGATTCGTATGCGCGAGTTGGCAGTTCAGTCGAAAACGGGAACGTATGAAGATGCGGACCGAACGAATGCTAACTACGAATACGAGGCGTTGAAAGCGGAGGTTCAGCGGATCAATAGCGTGACGGCATTCAATCGAGGTGTGATTGCGTCGACGGGAGGTGCGAATTCGCACAGCATGTTCGTGGGTTCCGATGTTGCCAAGACCGGCAACTCAATTACTTTCTCGGCACATACGCTCGATTTGAACGCCAGTGGCGCAACAGGTTCAGACATCCCGACTAGCATCACGTCGTCGTCGGCTCTAAAGAGCATCGCGACTGCCGATACGGCGTCGACAGCGATCGCTGCGATCGATACGGCAATTGGCAAGCTAAACGCAAATCGCGCTCAAGCAGGGGCCTTGATCAATCGGTTGGAGCACACCGTTGCGAACCTGATGAACGTGAATCAGCGACTGCAAGAAGCAGTCTCGGGCATCGTCGATGCCGACTATGCAGCAGAGTCGGCGAATCTTGCACGTGGCATGGTGTTGCAACAAGCAGGTACGGCGATGTTGGCGCAAGCCAACCAAGCACCGCAGTACGTCTTGTTATTGCTTCGAACTTGATGGATCGGAGGTACTGAATCATGGCATCAGCAGTTAATGCAGTCGTACTTAGCACGGGCACGGGGTCGCGTGTGGAAGTCTCGAGCGACCGGGCGGGGCGATCTGCAGCCGTCGAGGCTTCGAGGCCCTCGTCCGATGGTGTAGATCAAAGTGCGCAGTCATCGCTGGAACAAAAAGGCGTCGCCGAGGCTCTGACCGATCGCCTTGAGCAGGTCGGGGGAAGCGTGAATGTGGGCATCGATTCCGTGAATGGAACGGTCGTTTTCACGGTTACCGATCAGCGCACTGGGAGTGTCTTGAGAAAGATTCCCAGCGATGAAGCGCTGCGGATCACAAAAAATATTGATGAGTTAACTGGAATTTTAGTTGACCGAATGGAGTAACGAAAATGGCACCAATGTTTAAAAGTGGATTGAAGGCCTACAAGGCTGTCGAGACAGAATCGACGGCGCATGGCGGCAAGGGCGCGGAGTTGGTCGTCTTGTTGTACGACGGCATCATCGAGTCGCTGGTCGCGGGAAAGGCTTGTCTCGAGCGGAAGGAGTATCGCGAGGTTGGGCGTCACTTCGCCCGTGCGATGACCATCATTTCCGGATTGCGCGAGACGCTGGACTTCGATAACGGGCAACCGGTCGCGCAAGATTTGCTGCGTTTCTACAATGCATTGACCTCGCAAATCATCCACGCTCAGACGCGTCGCGACATAGATTTGCTCGATCAGTGTTTGACCTGGGTGAAGTCCGTGCGAGATGCCTGGGGCGAGTTGGCTCGGCGCGCTGCGGTTGCGCCGGTACAGACGAGAGAGAAAGTGGAACCGAGTCGGCTGGCGGCGGCACGCAGTGGTGCCGCGGTAGCCGCTGCCTGCTAGGGGCGGATACACTTTTTCTTGTCGGGATCGCGGCGGGGGGCAACCCCCGCCGCTAATCCTCGAGCTCTCAAGGCGTGTGTTAAAGATCGGCTGGCAAGGGTCGACTTACCTCCTGTACGGCAATAAAGCCGTTCATGGAGCACCACCATGTCTGCACTTGCACTGAAAGCTTATCGATCCGCCGCCGTAGATGTCCGCTGCACGGACGCCGACAAGCGCGATCTCGTCATCATGATGTACGACGGCGCCATCGAGGCCATCCGTCTGGCTCGCGCCCATGCCGAGCGCACCGAGCGTCGAGCCGTGAGCTCCGCGGTCAGCCGAGCGTTGGCCATACTCAATGGCCTACGTGAGACATTAGACGTCCAGGCGGGCGGCTCAGTCGCCTCGCATCTTGATGATTTTTATCAGTTTTTGATCCGTAAGCTAGTTCGTGCGGGCACTGCAACGGATACCGCGGATCTCGCTGAGTGCGAAGATCTACTGGGTCAGGTTCGTGAAGCTTGGGCGGCGATCAACCCTGCAACCGTGGGGCAGGTCAACCAGCGTATGTTCGTCGTTCGCACCTGAACCCCGCTTTTTCTTCGTCGCCCTGATGTAGTATCCAAGCAGTTTCCACCCGAAATGGATGGAAACTACAGACATCAGGAGAGGGTTTTGACGCGTAAGAGTCGCGCGGGGGCGCCGTTTGGCCGCCAACCCCGGTAAGCGCCCCATCGAGGGTGATGCACTCGACGTGTTGGCAGGAGATTCTCCTGCCATGCGTTCGTTGCGCGCGCTCATCCGTCGCGTGGCGACTTCCGACAGTACGGTGCTGATCCTCGGCGAATCGGGTACCGGCAAGGAACTCGTCGCTCAATCCATCCACCGTCTCTCGACGCGGCATTCGAACCGCTTCGTGCCCGTCAATTGCGGCGCGATACCCGCTGATCTTTTGGAAAGTGAGCTCTTCGGTCATACCAAAGGCGCCTTCACTGGCGCGCTTGCCGATCGTCGTGGCCGTTTCGAACTCGCGAATTCAGGCACGCTGTTTCTTGATGAGATCGGTGACATGCGGCTGGATATGCAGGTGAAACTGCTGCGCGTCTTGCAGGAGCGTGTGATCGATCGAGTGGGCGATGATCGATCTATCCCGGTCAATGTGCGCGTCGTCGCAGCGACTCACCGGCAACTGGAAGAATCGATTTCGCAGGGAAAATTCCGAGCAGACTTGTTCTATCGGTTGAATGTCGTGCCGCTCTATGTGCCGGCGCTGCGTGATCGTGGTGACGATGTCACCATCTTGTTCGACCACTTTGCCAAGCGCTGTGCAATTCCGGGTCAGCTGCCGATTCGAGCGAGTGAAGATCTTCGCGAGTGGATGACCTCGTATTCATGGCCGGGTAACTGTCGTGAATTGCTCAACCTCGTTGAGCGTTTGACGGTGTTTTGGCCGGCTCAAGACTTGTCGCTGAAATCGATTCCGTCGTCGATGCTCCCGCGCGGCGCGTCGACGGTCGTGGGCGCGAGTTCACCGGATGAGCAAGCGGCGATTCTCGAGCTCTTCCAAGGGGATGAGAATCTGATGTCGGCAAAAGAGGCCGCGCACGCGGCAGCCGATTGTGTCTCGGATGTCGCAGATCTCGCCGTCGCCGAGCTCGTCGTCAGAGAGTCCTCGTCGAACTGGAGCGCCGAGTTGCCTGCCGCCGCTGCACCGACTCTCTCGAACGCGACGGTCGATCTCAAGCAGATGCTCGCCGATTTCGAATCGGCTTGGATTCGCGAGGCGATGAAAGTCACCGAGGGCAACATCACGCACGCGGCTGAGCTGCTCGGCTTGGCTCGCACCACGCTGATCGAGCGGCTTCGAAAATACGATCTGTCGGCATCCCGACAGTAGCGGTTCGCCTCTACGGGTTAGCCATTAACCTGTTGTTTTAATTAAGTAAAATATCCTCTGGCACGTTGGTTGCTACTACTCGACACCTGATCAGGGAAGGTGTCGTGTGTCCGTCGTGTCAGATTCCATGAACAACGCGAATGTCCATGCCGAGGCAGCCGCCGGTTCGGTCGTCTACGGCGATCCGTTTACCGCGCAGTTGCTCGCGCTGGCCTCGCGCGTGGCGCGTACCGACGTCACGGTTCTCATCGGTGGCCCTTCGGGCACCGGTAAGGAAGTACTCGCTCGCTATATCCACGAGACGTCATTGCGAAGCGCAGGGTCTTTCGTCGCATTCAACTGCGCCTGCTTACCCGAGTCGATGGTTGAAGACTTGCTGTTTGGCCACGAGAAGGGTGCCTTCACGGGTGCCGTGCAGCGTTTCCACGGCTATTTCGAGCAAGCCGATGGCGGCACTTTGTTTCTTGATGAGGTCGGTGAGCTGCCTCCCAATGTGCAAGCGAAGTTGTTGCGCGTGTTACAGGAGCGCGAGTTCACCCCGCTCGGATCGACGAAGCCGCAGAAAACACAGTTCCGTCTACTCGCTGCCACCAATCGCAATCTGAAGGGCGATGTAGCAACGGGTCGCTTCCGCGAAGATCTCTACTACAGACTCAATATTTTCCCGCTGCAGCTGAAGCCGCTGCGAGAGCGTCCTGGTGACATCGTTCCGCTCGCTCGTGCGATGGTGAGTAAGCACCAATACATCTCCGGTGCGATGCGGCTCGACGATTCGGCGATCGCCGCTTTGCGTGCATACGATTGGCCGGGCAACGTGCGCGAACTCGAAAACGTCATTCAACGCGCCATGGTGATTGCCGACGGATCGCTGTTACGTGCCGAGCACCTCGGTCTCGATACGGGCCTGCCGGTGGAGAACAACTTCATTCCGATGGCGCTTCCAGTGAGTGATCAGCCTTCGCCGCCTGATGAAGAGGTGGATGACACGCCAGAATCGCTTGCCGATTGGCGTATCGCGCAGGAGGCTGAGCTCATCATGGCGACGCTACGCGATACGCCGACTAAGATGGCTGCGGCTGCGAAGCTCGGTATCAGCGAAAGAACTCTTCGATACAAGCTCGCTCGTTTGCGTGACAGCGGCATGATGATGGTGGGCGCATGACCATTCAATCGGTTGCTATGAAGCAAGCATTGGAGCAACTGCGTCAGATGCGCGAGTCCGTGCGTCCGCCTAGCATCGAAGCAGGCGAGATTCGAGGTCCAGCATCGCCCTTGATACCGCCCTCGGGTGAGCCGAAGGTCAACTTTACCGACACGATGAAGTTTGCCCTCGATCGCGTGAACGAGCAGCAGCGTGTCTCGCGAGAATTGCAAACCGCCTACGTACGCGGTGATGACGTTTCACTGACGGACGTCGCGATCGCGATGCAGAAATCCTCAGTTGCGTTCGAAGCGACCGTCCAGGTTCGCAACAAGATCCTGGAATCCTACAAAGAAATCATGAGTATGACGGTGTAATGCATGGCTACCGTTGAAGCAGACGTTCTTGGCTCTCGACTGGATGCCGCTGCTCGTGCAGGCATGGGTGACGGTGGCGTGACCGTCTCGACGTCGCGCGATGTGGCCCGTACTAACTCCGGCGATGACGCGACTAGCAGCGCCTTGGTCGCATCAAGGTCAAGTAGTGTCGGTGGTTTCTTGCAAAAACCGATCGTACGAACGGCATTGCCGTATCTCGGCATTGGTTTAGTGATTCTGCTGGCCATCGTCGTTTACGCGACGATGTCGGCTTCGCCGCCTCGTTCGTTATACCCCAGCATGGCGGACGCCGATAAAGAGCAGGCTCAGCAGTTACTGACCAAAAATGGTGTCGATGTGTCCCTCGATCCCCTGACGGGGGCTTTGCAGGTTCCGGCGAGCGAATTTCACCAAGCGCGCATCATGTTGGCGGCGGCAGGGCTGCCGCGTGAGGCTACTACCGGATTCTCTGGCCTGAAGGACAATATGCCGCTCGGCACAAGCCAGTTCATGGAGCAAGCGCGTTACAACGCTTCCATCGAAGAGGAATTGGCGCAGAGCATCCGGCGTATCAATACGGTTCAGGACGCACGAGTTCATCTTGCGTTGCCGCGACAAAGTGCTTTCGTGCGAGATCGTGCCGAGCCCAAGGCGTCGGTGATCGTCACTCCCTATAATGGTCGCGCGGTCGGCGAGGGCCAAGTGCAGGCAAT
>ENA-OUVC01002407-OUVC01002407.1-marine-metagenome-genome-assembly--contig:-NODE-2407-length-10539-cov-2.599503_pt1 | contig 10539 bp, 4 predicted proteins | sample MGYA00248622_ERZ508571 | MGnify/ENA primary metagenome ERZ508571 (study PRJEB26236, sample SAMN06267175) | marine metagenome | isolation source: Columbia River Estuary | place: USA:Columbia River Estuary... | reverse complement strand
CTAGCACACTTTTATCTGCCCCAATTAACAATACATCGCGAGATGAAGCGTTATCTGCATTGGTTATGTTAGGCTTTAATAAAAATGCGGCCGATAAAGCAATTGATACAGTGATGAGAACTGCAGAAGGCACTATTTCGGTCGAACTAATTATCAAAGCGGCATTAAAAAGTTTATAGCAGCGCCGAGGTATCATCAGCAAAAATTAATTTGAAAAATCAACAAAACATTCCACGCACTTTGCGTTGGGTGGTCGGTATAGTTATTACAATTTCAGTTGCACTGGCGGTTTCATCTGCGGCAGATGCAAATGTATTTGCCTATGCCATAGTAAATGATTCGCCAGATTCTACAGTTGTTGTTCCTGCTGCCACTTTAACGCCTACCAAAAAGAAAATTGATTTAAAAGATCCGCCCAACTTAGAGCGTAAAGTAGTATACGATCCGAATACCAAAATGTACACCATTACCGAAAGTATTGGTGGTAAATTTTATAAAGCGCCTAGTTATTTAACTTTCGAAGAATACCAAAAACAAGAAGCGCAAAAAAGCAAATTAGATTATTGGAAATTACGCGCTTCCGAAAATGCTTTGGTAAGTGGCAATAGCGTAACCCCAAAATTATACATCAACAACCAAGTATTCGATCGCATATTTGGAGGAAGTAAAGTAGACATTCGCCCGCAAGGTACAGCAGAATTAATATTTTCGGGCCGATTCAACAGAAACGATAATCCTTTATTAAGCGAAAGACAGCGCAGTACTACGCAATTTGATTTTGATCAAAAAATTCAATTAAATGTAACGGGAAATATTGGAGATAAATTAAAAACTTCTATTAATTATAATACCGAAGCCACTTTCGATTTCGAAAATCAAACGAAATTAGAGTACACGGGTTACGAAGACGAGATCATTAAAAAAATTGAATTAGGAAATGTTTCTTTACCCTTAACCAGTAGTTTAATTAGTGGTAGCCAAAGTTTATTTGGAGTAAAAACACAATTACAATTTGGAAAGCTTACCGTAACGAGTGTGTTCTCGCAACAGAAATCGGAAAAGAAACAAATTAAAATTACCAATGGTGCACAAAAAACAGAATTCAAATTTTTAGCAGATAATTACGAAGCCAATAAACATTTTTTCTTGGCGCAATATTTTAGAGACAATTACGACAAAGCTTTAGAGAGTCCGCCCATTGTAAAATCGAATGTTTTAATTTCGAGGGTAGAAGTATGGGTGACCGACCGATCGCGCAATGGCTTAGACGATACCCGCGATGTATTAGCACTGATCGATTTGGGCGAAAACCAACGCATTTTTACCAACGACCCTAGTTTTATTATCCGCGGCGATCCTTACCCAAACTCAAGCAGTGTTGGTGATGCAACGCCTTCCAATAACCTGCTAGATTTATTACCTCCAACGGTTAGAAAGGTTTTAGACAATACCATCAATACTTATTTTAATGACAAAGGTGGCCCAGATAACTATGCAAAAATAAGGGCAAGAAAATTAACCGATCGAGAATATACTTTCAATTCGCAGTTAGGATATATTTCTTTGAACGCGCCCTTAAATACAGATGAAGTTTTATCGGTTGCATATCGTTATACCGTAAATGGAAAAGAATTTACCGTTGGAGAGTTTTCTAATGAAAGACAAGAAACCAATCCGGCAACTGTTTTAGTTACCAAATTATTAAAAAATGTTTCTTTAAAAACAAGTTTACCAACTTGGGATTTGATGATGAAAAATATTTATTCTTTAAATGCTTTTCAAGTAAACTCGCAAGAGTTTAAATTAAATATTTTATACCTCGACGAAAAAACTTCTAACAATATTAATTTTTTACCCAATGGCCCCGAATCAATTAAAAACTTACCACTGATTCAGGTAATGGGTTTAGATAAATTAGATGTAAAACAAACACCTACACCCGATGGCGTATTCGACTTTGTAGAGGGTATTACGGTTAACGCATCTAACGGGCGAATTATTTTTCCTAAAATTGAACCTTTTGGTAAATATTTATACGATAAAATGGCGGCAGATGGCGATTTAACTTTGGCTGCAAATACTGCATTTACAGAGTTATACGACTCCACTAAATTTAGGGCACAACAATTTCCGCGCAAAAATAAATTTACCATTCAAGGTTCTTTTCAATCTATAAGTAATTCGGAATTTTCTTTGAATGCCATAAATATTCCGCAAGGATCGGTTGTAGTAAAAGCAGGTACGCAATTATTGGTAGAAGGCAGCGATTACCAAGTAGATTATAATATTGGTCGTGTAAAAATTACTAACCAAGGTATATTAAGTTCGGGTCAAGTTATTACGGTAGATTTAGAAAGTTCTACTTTGTTTGGTATTCAATCGCGTTCGTATTTTGCTTCGCGCTTCGATTATAAATTTGATGAGAAATTAACTTTAGGTGGAACTTTGGTTCGCTTAGCAGAACGCCCTTTAACTGCAAAAGTAAATATCGGCGACGAACCCAGTGCGAATAATATGTATGGTTTCGATTTTAATTACCGAAGCGATTCGCGTTTGTTAACTAAATTAGTTGATAAATTACCATTCATTGATACCAAAGCGCCTTCGTCGGTTACGATCTCTGGAGAATACGCCATGCTTGATCCTGGGCACGCAGCTGCCTTAAACACGGGCGGAAATAATACCGGTACTTCATATATAGACGACTTCGAAGGCACGCGATCAACCATCGATTTGCGAATGGCAAACTCTTGGAGCATGTCTAGTACACCTGTGATGTTTCCGGAATCAAAATTATTCAACGATTTAAGTTATGGTTATAATCGCGCCAGGTTATCGCATTATCAAATAGATAATTTATTTTTTAGTAGAACCAATACACTTACGCCTGCGCATATTAGAACAGACAAAACACAATTATCAAATCATTATACGCGCGAAGTGACCGAGCAAGAAGTTTTTCCGAATAAACAAACTCCAACCGGAACGCCCACAATTTTATCGACACTCGATTTAACTTTTTATCCAAAAGAAAGAGGCCCGTATAATTTTTCGGTTGATCGCTTAAACGATGATGGAACTTTTAAAAATCCAACGGCCTCTTGGGGTGGTATTATGCGTCGATTAGAATCGAACGATTTTGAAGCGCTAAACGTTGAATTCATTGAGTTTTGGTTGATGGATCCATTTATTTACAATGCAGGATCTTCGGGTGGTGATTTGTATTTTAACCTTGGAAATATTTCGGAAGATATTTTAAAAGATGGTAGTCAAGCGATCGAAAATGCTTTACCGAAAGATGGTAATGCGGCGCGATACGATTCTACTTTGTGGGGAAGGGTTGGGGTAATTCCACCTTTAACAACTGCATTTGATAACGAAGTTTCGGCTAGACAATACCAAGATGTGGGTTTAGATGGTTTGAACAATTCTGAAGAATCTACTTTTTATCAATCAAATTATTTAGATGCTTTGGCGAATAAATTTGGTAGCAATTCGCCTGCTTATTTGCAAGCGATTGCCGATCCATCTGGCGATGATTATCATTACTATAGAGGTTCCGATTTAGATGCCAAAAAAACGAGCATCAAAGACCGCTATAAATTATACAATGCACCCGAAGGTAATTCGCCGACCGAGTCGCAATCGACCGCCAAGACTGGGATTGCCAATACGGCTGCTACACCAAACCCCGATACAGAAGACATTAACAGAGACAACGCGCAAAGTGATCGAGATGAATATTTTCAATACCGCGTGCATTTATCGCCATCGGAATTACAAAACCCCGACGAAAATTCTTTCATCACCGATAAAATTGTAGCGGCAAAAAAATTACCAAACGGTAGAACCGAAAATGTAACTTGGTATCAATTCAGAATTCCAATTGCAAAATATGAAAAACGCGTTGGCGAAATTCAAGATTTCCGTGCCATTCGATTTATCAGAACTTTTATGACCAATTGGTCCGATACCGCAACCCTTCGTTTTGCAAGATTACAATTGGTGCGTGGCGAGTGGCGCAAATTAGATCCATCCATCAGACCCGGCGAAGGCACCAACGCCAAGTCTACGGCCATTGTTGATTTATCAACCATTAACATAGAAGAAAACGGAAATCGCATACCTATTCCATATGTATTGCCGCCTGGCATTATACAAGAGCAGAACTTACAAGACATTAGAGGAACCTCAAGAATTAATGAGCAAGCCATGGTGTTGAATGCTTGTAACTTTAAAAAAGATGACCAAGCGATGGCTTATAAAATTAGCAGTTACGATTTTAGATCGTATAAGCGGGTCGAAATGTTTGTGCATGCCGAAGGCGATAATGTGCGCAACGACGAAATGGCTGCCTTTGTTCGTTTTGGTTTAGATTATTCGGATAACTATTATGAATACGAAATTCCTTTAAAAGTAACTTTGCCTGGTCAAAAATTACCAGCAGAAATTTGGCCCGATTATAATAAATTACAAATTCCATTTGCCGTTTTACAATTGGCAAAACAATTGCGTAACAATGCGAAGCTACCTGTTGGCGTCGACTTTGTTTATCAAGATGGAAAAAATAAAGTTTGGATAAAAGGAAATCCAGATTTAGGAAATGTGCGTTCTATTGTGGTGGGTGTTAGAAATATTTCGAATACACCAGAAGATCCTAAATGCGTGCAAGTTTGGTTCAACGAATTACGATTAACTGATTTTGATGAATCTGGCGGCTGGGCTGCAATTGGGCGAGTGAATGCGCAACTAGCAGATTTAGCCAATGTAACACTTTCGGGTAGCAAAAGTACGTATGGTTTTGGTTCGGTCGATAAAAAAGTATCGGAACGCAATCGTTCCAACGATGTGCAAATGGATGTGGCAACGAATATCGAATTGGGTAAATTTTTTCCAGCTTCCGCAGGAATTAAAGTGCCGATGTATGTAAGTTATTCGCAAGCCATTAGTACACCACAATTTTCGCCAGGCAACCCCGATATTTTATTGAAAAATGTATTGAGCGATTTATCGAAAAAAGACCAAGATTCGATCCGCGCCATTACCGAAGATTATACCCGTCGTAAAAGTATTAATTTTACGAATGTGAAAAAAGAACGTGTAAAGCAAGACCGCGACCCACGCATTTATGATATTGAAAATTTCAATTTCACTTATGCCTATACCGATCAATTTAAAAGAAGTTTCAATACCGAATACGATATTCAGAAAACCTACAAAGCCGCTATGGGCTATAATTTCTCGAACAATCCGGTGAATGTAAAACCTTTCGATAAATTAATTAAAATTCCGGCTTTGAAATTAATCAAAGATTTTAATTTTAATTATGCGCCAACTTCAATAGATTTTAGAGTAGATGTAGACAGAAATTATACCGAAAACAAAGTGCGTAATGTGAATACCAATTTGATTGGAATTACGCCAACCTTCAATAAAGATTTTAGAATTTCGAGGGTATATGGGATGCGATACGAATTAACAAAATCTTTAAAGTTTGATTATGCGGCAACAAATTTAGCCACCGTAGACGAGCCAATGGGCAGATTAGATACCCAAGAGAAAAAAGATTCTTTGCTATTTAATTTACGATCGTTAGGAAGAAATACTTCGTTTACGCAAACTACTACGGCTACCTATCAAGTGCCGATTAATAAATTACCTATGCTCGATTGGGTAACCATGAGCACTAGCTACAATGGCCGTTACGAGTGGAAGGCAGCTTCGCTTGCGAGTTTGCAATTCGAAAATATTATTTCTAATTCTAGAAGTTTACAAGTGAATCCGCAATTTAATTTATTGGGTTTATATGGAAAATCAAATTATTTAAAGCCTTTAATTTCGCCGACTAGATCAAAACCGACTTCCAAAAGAAATGCGAACGATCCACTCGAAAAATTAAAAATTGTAAAAGCGAAAGACAAAGAGCAAGCCAAACAAGATAGTATTGCCGCGGCAGCTAACCAATTGGATGTGTTTAAAGTTTTGGCGCGTACCTTAATTATGTTGCGCAATGTCGGTATTACTTATCGTCAAACTAGCGGACAAGTATTACCGGGATATATTCCAGGAACAGATTATTTAGGAATGAGTAATTCTAATAACAATGCGCCTGGTTACAATTTTATTTTAGGTGGCCAACAAGATATTCGTTTTGCAGCAGCTCGGAATGGTTGGATTACTACCTACGACTCTATCACCAATCGCTATGCACATACCGATAGAACCGAAATGAGTTTGCGTGCTTCGATTGAGCCAATGCCCGATATGCGCATAGATGTTACGGCTCAGCGTTCGATGGGTTTTAATTATGCAGAATTTTTTAAATACAATAGCGATCCTTTGAGCCCAACATTCGGAACTTTTCAATCTTTTGCACCAACCGAAACAGGTAATTTTACAATGTCTTTTATGGCATTTAATTCGGCTTTCGAAAAATTAACTTCCGATGGCGCTTCTACTTTCTTTAATACTTTTGAAAGCAATCGATTTATTATTTCGCAAAGATTAGCCAACGAAAGAGGCATTACCACCATTGATTCTACCGGTTTTTACGATGGCTTTGGAAAGTATTCGCAACAAGTAATTATACCTGCATTCTTATCGGCTTATTCCGGAAAAAATGCAGGCAATTATAGTTTATCTCCTTTCCCAAAAATTCCGAAACCCAATTGGAGAGTGAATTACAGCGGCTTGATACGCATTCCAATTGTTGCAGAATATTTCTCGAATTTTGTGATGACGCATGGCTACAATTCTACTTATAATGTGAATGCGTTTAACAAACCAACTACGCAAGCCATTCGTTATGCATCGACTAATAATTTTGTACCGGAATACGAGATACAACAAATTACTTTAACAGAACAATTTTCGCCGGTTATTGGAATAGACATGACCATGAAAAATAGCATGACTTTTAATGTCGATTATAAACAAGGTAGAAACATTGGCGTAAGTTTTGCCAATACGCGTTTAGAACAATTAAATACACAAGAATACAATATTGGATTTGGCTACATTGCCAATAATTTAAAAATTCCATTTGCCATTGGAAATTCGCAAACAGTTTTGAAAAACGATTTGAATATCAAATGTGATATTAGCATTCGATACAATAGAGGCGTGGTGCATCGTTTAGATCAAAAAATATCTGAAGTAATTTCTGGTTCGAGGGTAGTAAGCATTAAACCTTCGGTCGAATATGTGTTGAATCAGCGTTTCCAAGTAAGGTTATTTTACGACCGTTTAGTAACTAAACCATTTATTTCGACCTCCTTCCCAACGGCCATTACGAGCCTTGGTTTTAGTATCCGAATTAACATAGGGGCATAGCTTTTTTACCAAAAAATTGTACCTTTGGTAAAAATTAAAACACAATGAACTTTCCTACCGAATTAAAGTACACCAAAGACCACGAATGGGTTCGCATTGAAGGCGATGTTGCCACTGTGGGTATTACCGAATTTGCGCAACGCGAATTAGGTGACATCGTTTATGTTGACATCAATACCATTGGTAAAACAATTGCTAAAGAAGAAGTTTTTGGAACTGTAGAAGCAGTAAAAACTGTTTCTGATTTATTCATGCCAATTACTGCAGAAGTATTAGAATTCAACAAAGCATTAGATACCAATCCTGAGTTAGTAAACAGCGATCCATACGGCGAAGGTTGGATGGTTAAAATTGCTATTAAAGATGCTGCAGAATTAACTGCATTGTTAAACGCAGATGCATACCAATCAATCATCGGCGCCTAAGCGCTTTTGGAGATTTAATATTTTTTGGATAGGATGGCTTGCCATCCTATCTTATCTTTGCGACAAGCGCCCTCAAGAACTCCCCGAGATTAGCCTATTGCAATTTGAAGGTGCAGATAAACTAGTTCATTTCATTTTTTATTTTACCCTCACCAATTTATTGTTGTTTGGATTTAAAATGCAATCGGCTTATCCAGTACTTAAAAAAAATACCTACAAAATAGTTTTTGTATTTTCTTTTATTTGGGGTGGTCTTATTGAATTATCTCAAAAGTATTTTTTTACCTATCGCTTTGCCGAATGGGAAGATCAAATTTCCAATATTTTGGGTGTTTTAATGGCTTTTGTTTTTTTCAAATTTATTGTAGAAAAGCTTATCTTTAAATATGGAAAACAAGAGAATTAAAATCGCCTTTTTATTAGTAGGGTTTTTGATCTGTACTTTATTTACAGCTTGCAAATCAAAATGCAATTGCCCTACCTTTTCTAAAACCCAAGCAAAAACGACGGTTTTTACCCATCAATCTTAAGATTTAATTAATTTTTATTTTAAATAATTGGATATCAAGCTATTGCCAATTATTTTTATTTGGAATTATTATAAATAAGCGATAAATTGCATCATTAAATTTGGGATATGGAACTCAGGAAATTGACGGATATTGAAATTGGGACCGTTGCCACTATCGATTCATTTACAGACGAAGAAACATCTATTCTATTATTAGAAATGGGCTGTTTGCCTGGCGAATCTATAGAAATTTCAAATATTGCGCCACTTGGAGATCCAATTGCTATTAAAGTTTCGGGCTATAAATTAAGCCTCCGAAAAAAAGAAGCAGCCACTATTTTAGTTAGATAACCATTGAATAAGCAATTTAATGTTGCCTTAATTGGCAATCCAAATACAGGTAAGTCGACCCTCTTTAATGCACTTACCGGACTCAACCAAAAAATTGGAAATTTTTCGGGTGTAACCGTGGAACGCAAAACCGGTAAACTCGAATTCAACGAAAATCTTACCGCATCTTTAATAGATTTACCAGGCACTTACAGTTTGTATCCACGCTCGGCAGATGAGCATATAGCTTTAGAGATTTTAAATTCGACTAAAAATCCAGACTATCCAAATGTGGTGGTGGTGGTAGTAGATGCCACCAACTTAAAAAGAAATTTATTGTTGCTCACGCAATTAATAGATTTACAATTGCCGGTAGTGTTAGCCTTAAACATGATGGATGTTGCCCAGCATTCGGGTATCGAAATTAATGTGCCATTGCTTTCAGAAAAATTAGGAGTACCCGTTGTGGCTGTTACCGCACGCGACTTTCAGGGCATACCAGCTTTAAAAGATGCCATTGTTCAGCAATTCGAAAATCCAACATTACCTAGCAGTACGATTCATATTCATGGCTATGCGCCCGAAGTAATCGACGAAATAAAAGCCTATTTTAAAATCAATAATGATTATGCAGCTTTTGAATTAGCGCATCATTACCACGAGTTAAATAATTTAACGCAAGAAAAAAAAGATGCCATTGAAGCCATTGGCATAAAATATAATTTCAATGCGAACAAAACACAAGTAGCAGAAACCATTGAGCGCTATAATTATATCAACGAAATTTTAAGTGATACCGTTCGAAAAAATAAACCTGTTGCACTCGAAGAAACCAGAAGTAATACTTTAGATGCCATTTTAACGCATCGTATTTTTGGTTTACTGATTTTCTTTGTGATTTTATTTGGCGTGTTTCAATCTATTTTTAATTGGTCGCAATACCCAATGAATCTAATTGAAAATGCTTTTATTAACATACAAAATTATTTAACGGCCATTTTACCTGTCGGAATTTTAACCAATTTAATTATTGGAGGCATACTGCCAGGCATGAGCGGGGTCTTGATATTCTTACCACAAATAGCCGTTTTGTTTTTATTCATCGCCATTTTAGAAGACACTGGCTACATGGCCCGTGTTACTTTTATGATGGACCGCTTGATGAAAAATTTTGGCCTCAACGGTAAATCCGTAGTGCCTTTAATTTCGGGAATTGCTTGTGCGGTGCCAGCAATTATGTCGGCACGCAATATCGAAAATTGGAAAGACCGTTTGATCACCATTTTTGTGACGCCATTTATGAGCTGCTCGGCCCGACTGCCAGTTTATACTTTATTGATTTCCTTAGTAGTTCCCAATAGATTTGTTTTTGGATTTTTAAGTTTGCAAGGCCTTATTTTAATGGCCATGTATTTGCTTGGTTTTGTTTCGGCATTGCTGGCAGGATGGTTGCTTAAATTATTTATCAAAACAAAAAGTAAAAGTTATTTCTTAATGGAATTGCCCGTATACAGAATGCCGCGCTGGTCGAATGTGGGTATTACTATTTTTAATAAAGCACGCACTTTTGTGGTACAGGCCGGAAAAGTAATCCTCGCAGTCTCTATTATACTGTGGGTTTTAGCCACTTTTGGTCCTTCGAAAGATTTTGAGGCCATTGAAAAAAAATATGCAACAATGTCATCCGATAGTACATCAATTGGGATCGACGCTTCGGTATTGGAAAGTAAAATAAAAGCAGAAAAACTAGAAGCTTCATACGCTGGCTTACTCGGAAAATTTATTGAGCCGGCGATTAAACCTTTGGGTTATGATTGGAAAATTGGAGTAGCTATTATCAGCTCGTTTGCAGCACGAGAAGTTTTTGTGGGAACACTAGCTACGATTTATAGTGTAGGCGAAAGCAATAATGACAATACAATTAAAAACAAAATGCAAGCT
>ENA-OUVC01002404-OUVC01002404.1-marine-metagenome-genome-assembly--contig:-NODE-2404-length-10544-cov-4.974014_pt1 | contig 10544 bp, 11 predicted proteins | sample MGYA00248622_ERZ508571 | MGnify/ENA primary metagenome ERZ508571 (study PRJEB26236, sample SAMN06267175) | marine metagenome | isolation source: Columbia River Estuary | place: USA:Columbia River... | reverse complement strand
CTGGTTGCTGTAGTTGTCGTATCACGTTCGAAAAAAACAGACCTCTACCAATTTGCCCTTATTTCAATTTGGCTCATAGGGGTTATTGCAATTTATGCACGGTACCGAGAAGGCCAGGTGCTCTTCTACTCCAACGACCAAGACTTTCATAAACTGATTATTGACTACTACATCCCTGTGGAGGGTATTCACCTCAACGCATTCTTCGGTCTTCGATACGTACTGACAATTCCTGTGTATCTCATTGCAAAACTTGGATTTGACGCGATGTTGTTACTGAAGTTCATCCAACTTGTGTTTTTACTCTTGTTGTATCGACAAGCAAAAATTTATTTGGCTCGAGGAGCGGTTGTTCTCCGCTTTTGGCACATCACATGTATCGCCGGCCCAATCACTGTATTCATGTCTTTGCTCTCTCTGCGTGACCTTATTCTTGCGTACTGTGCAGTTGCGTTCATGGCCAACAAGCCAATTGGTTACAGGGTGTTCATAATTGTCCTGGCACTCTGCCTTCGCCCTCACCTGGCCGTAGCACTGGCTTTCGGATTTGTTGCGGCAGAGATCTTTACAAGAATTCATAAATCAAAACCAATTCTTTACCTCATTATTTTTGCGGTTCTGTCTTATGCTCTTGGATGTTTAGCGTTCCCTATTGGCGCAGTTATTCAGCACCATGCAACGTTTGACAGTCCATCTACGGTGTTTTCACAACTTAAATTCTCACGACTGGTCATCAACTTCGTTGGTTTGCAATTCTTGGCCTTGAACGATGAGAACGGTTTGATAGTTGCACGCTCTACGTTTTCCCTACTTCTTTCCAGAATCGTGTTTTTTGACACTATTCTCATCCCCATCCTCTTTTTAAAATCAGCTATATCAAGAATTTCTTTTCAGACTAAAGAAAAGGTTCTGGTGTTAACGTCATTCCTGTTCTTTTATGGTGTTGTCTCTCAGACAACTTGGAACTCAACTCGTCAGAACATTCCATTTCTTGCGTGCATGGGAGTTCTTGCTGTTGCGGACATTGAGTATTTTCGCAAAATTAATGCCAAAGTTGCTCCAAAGCTGTTAACGGCAACCCGCTAACGCCATGCCTAAATTGCATTTTTTCGTTAACGAAGACTGGGCATTTGTCTCCCACTTTTTCGAACGGGCAGTTGCTGCCCAGTCGGCTGGATACAACGTAGATATCAGCGCACACTGTGGTGAAAAGAGAGCTGTGCTCGAAGGTGCAGGATTTACGATTTACCCGCACAATATTTCACGAAGTGGAACAAATCCGTTCATCGAGATTCAGAATCTGTTCGCAATGATCAAAGTATTTCGGAAATCTAAACCAGACATCATTCACCTCATTGCGCTTAAGCCAATAGTCATTGGGGCGATTGCTGCTCGAATCTACGGAAAAGCGCAAGTTGTTTGTGCGCCAATTGGAATGGGTTACCTCTTTTCATCAAATGATCGAAAGGCACGTTTACTTCAGCCACTCGTCCGCTTCATTCTGCGCCGTCTGTTGAATTTCAAAAATACTCAAGTAATTATCGAGAACGATGAAGACTGTGAGTCATTGGTCTCCGGAAAATTTGTAAAGACGTCAAACATCCGAGTAATCAAGGGAGCCGGCGTCGATCTCTCCTTGTATAAAGCGATCCCAGAAAACCTTGACGCCAAAGTAGTCACGATGTTTTCTCGGGTTCTTCGTGATAAAGGCGTTCTTGATTACGTCGAGGCCGCCAAGATTGTGCATCGTGAATTTCCGGAGGCAGTACTTCAACTAGTTGGTGACTGCGACCCAGGTAATCCAACGTCATTTAGCGAGAGTGAAGTACGTTCTTGGGAATCGGCTGGCTCCATCAAGTGGCTTGGCTATCGAACTGATGTGCCTGAGTTGCTCGCGGCTTCAAACATTGTCTGTCTGCCCTCATACAGAGAAGGGTTGCCAAAGACCTTGATTGAGGCCTGTGCAGCACAGAGGGCAATCGTTGCCACAGATGTGACCGGATGTCGTGAAGTAGTAAGTCACGGGTCAAATGGTTTGCTCGTTCAAGTGCGCAACCCCGAGAAATTGGCCGAAGCTATTTCACAATTACTTGGCGACCAGGTACAGCGCACGGCATTTGCGAAAAATGGTCGAGCTCGGGCTGAAAACGAATTTGCGTCGCCTATTGTCATCGAACGAACCCTTGCCGTCTATAAGAAAGTGCTCAGCGTTTGATTACTCCAATTCTTGCTATCGCCCTCTTCCTGGCTTCAGCCTTCACAACTAGGCAACTTGTTGCACATTCGCTCCGTCTTTCAACACTGGACGTCCCAAATGAGCGAAGCTCACACCTCACCCCCACCCCTCGCGGTGGAGGAATTGCGTTTGTTGCAGCATCACTAATTGGTTTCCTTCTTTTGTTACTCGATGACACTCTTGATCATGCTGATCTTCTTGCAATCTGTTGTGCTGGAATAATCGTTGCAATTGCTGGTCATCTCGACGATCGACAGAAAATCTCAGGGGCCACAATCCGGCTCGTATTTCACGCAATCGGGGCAATCGTCCTTGTTGTCGCAATTGGGTTTCCTTCGCAGATTTCCGTGTTTGATCGAACTATCAACACAGGCATGATTGGCTCATTGCTCGGCATTGTTTATCTTGTGTGGCTACTTAATTTGTTCAACTTCATGGACGGAACAGACGGCATTGCCGCCAGTGAAGCAACATTTGTTTGCGTCGCGGGGGCAATTCTTAACTATCACGCTCTTTCAGACATGAATTTCAGTGCAGCCGCAATTGTCCTGGCTGCCAGTGCTTTTGGATTCCTGCTCTACAACTGGTCACCAGCAAAAATATTCATGGGCGATGTTGGTAGTGGATATTTGGGGATTGTTATTGGTGGGCTTTCACTCATGGCGGCCAAACAACAGCATGAGCTTTTATGGGTGTGGATCATTTTGCTCGCAGTATTTGTAAGTGATGCAACGATTACGTTGATTCGTCGTTTAGCTCGGAAACAAAAACCTCACGTTGCACACCGCAGTCACGCTTACCAGCATCTTGCAATTCAATTTAATTCGCATGCAAAGGTTTCGCTCATCGTTCTTGCAATCAACGTTGTGTGGCTTCTGCCAATTGCATTCCTTGTCGCCGATAACCAAATACCAGGAACCACTGGTGTGGTTATTGCTTACGTTCCACTTCTTGTTGCGGCGCTAATTCTTGGCGCTGGAAAAGATTCAGCGACTAACTAATTCGCGTTAAGCGAACGAGTGGAATTCGACGCTCAGTCTTCAGCTGATAGTTCGCAAAATCTGGCCAAATTCCTACCATCGTGTTCCATGCAGTCTCGCGATCGGCATCTTCAGCCATGGTCTGTGCGTTCGCTTGAAATACTTCAGGTCCAACTTGCAAGGTAACTTCACTATTAGCTGCAAGGTTTTCGTACCACAGTGGATTTACTGGGTGTCCACCCTTGGAAGCAACAATCACGTAGTCATCACCAATGCGCCCATAGATCAATGCTGTTCGGCGCAATGCTCCCGACTTACGTCCGGTTACGGTGAGCAGCAGTGTCGGAACACCTCTCCAGATATGGCCCTCTGCACCGTTCGTCTCTACATATAGACGAATGTGGTCAGCGACCCAGTCGCTAGGGCTATCAATGATTGTTGGCTCTGATGTCATGGCCGCAGGCTAACGCCTAAATAGAGGCGAGCAATGAATTCCTAAGTTTCGCAATTTCGTTATATTCACGATCCAAAAACCGATCGTCTGCAATTCGTACACGTTCATAGGCCAGCCACTCGGAATTAATCCCTGAAATATTGCGCTGTTGAGCATGTGCTTTCATTCGTAGTGCAATGAGTTCTTCGTGCCCACGAAGGGCTTTCAATCCTTGACCCGTTGCCCAGAACACCCCGTTCAAGTCCTGTCGTGACAAATAGAAATCTGAAAGCATCAAAGCTCCCGTGATTACCGTGAGTACTACGTTTGACGTAATTCCCTCTGTGTCTGCCCAAACAAAATCTTCCCCCGCAAATGGCAGATCGCGAACGAGATCTAAGGCACTCCTCAGCATGATGAAATTTTCATCAGATTCCTTGGTTTTCACTTTCTCCATTGCTGCTTCAAGTATTTGAACATCTGTAATCACTTGTGAACCGACTTTGAGAACATCATTACTTTCTCTCTCAAGCAGATTCTGTCCATTTTGATTAATCACCTTGCGAATTCCGGAAACCACATTGTTAAATGTTGAGTCCTCAATAGACATTTCCCAAAGAGCGGTGCGGGCCGCAATTCGAGTGGGACGCTCTCTATGGGTGACTAACCACGCGAGTAGCTCAGCAGATTTTGATCGTTCAAAGCGGAGCGTTCCCCAACTTCTGTCAGCAACCTCAACAGGACCCATTATTCGGACACAGATCTCCCAATCACCAAATTTGCCCAATTCAGAGACAGTCGGCTTCTTAACTAGTGGTCTTGAAAGTTCATCCTGCAGGGTTTGAAGAGAGTTCGCCTCCTGTTTCTGAATAGCAAACGGTATAAAGGCCACGCCTCCTGGCTCAATTACCCATTGACCGTCATATTGTGAAATCTTGATCTTCGAAGATTCCGCAAACCCATACTGAACAGACTTAGTGCACACAATTGAGGCTGAAAGAAAGCAGTTGAGGTATTGACCGAACTCTTGGGCAGCCTTCTCATCATCGGAACCAATAGAAATGCGGTCATTCTCAGTTAATGAAAGAAGGACTGTTTTCTCGCCTACTTTTCCAATTGGAATAGATAAAACAGGATCTTTGATGATCCCTGATTCAAATTGCTCGGAAACTTCCCCGCCGTCGTCCATAGTTGCAATCACACACTTTGCCAATGCTGGCTTTTCTGTTGATGCACTTTCTGATGTTGGCATGGAATTTCTGTAACGCAGTTGCGACAAATACATGCGAGATTCTGTTGAAAGTTGATGCTCGTACATATCCTTCGATGAATGTCGGAGTTTCCTTCGATGTCCAGATTCGACTAAGGAAAGTAACGACATCATTGCAAAACCTGAAGGAACAAGAGACTGATCACGGCTCTGATGCTTTAGTTCAGTTGCCGTTACACCAACAAGGGATACGTTGCTGTTTTTAGCTTCACCCATACTCTTTGAGCTTGCCTGCGTCGAAAACAGCCACAGCGCTACGACGAACGCAGCTGTTGTTTTTCTGAACAGACGATCAGATTGCTCGATGCTGCCATAACGCTTCAACGCGAAGGATTGAACCAGCACATTTACTACGCCATAGATCCACACTGCCCACAGAAAAATGCCAGCCACACTTCTGATAATTAACTCCGTGTCTTTGATTTGCTGTAGCACCATGAAATCTGCAATTAGTGCTACCGGAGACATTCCACTTGCCAGTAAACACAGTGGGATTCCAACGAGAAATGCAAATCCGATAAGTAACGAGCGCATATGTTTCATGGTGAGGTAAATGGCTTCGCGGAACGCACCGCTGAAATTGATTTCGTCTGAACTCCAAATAGCCCGAGTAGAACCATTTCAAGTTTTATTCTTGTAGTTACCGTCACCGATCCTTGATCAGCAACCACATCTCCAGAAATACCGATGTTGTCTAGAAATTCACTCGCAGTTGCGATTGCCGCCGATCTATCAATTGTTGGATTCCCACTTCTCAGCGAAGCGACCCTCTGTGCCCCTGCTCGAGCAGCGTTTTCTGCTGCATCAGTTGCTTCAGCGCGAGCGGCAACCATCCTTCCTCCGTCAAAAGCAAGGCCAGCACACGCAACGAAAGTCATCGAGAGAATGACCACAAAACCAGATATTGAACCCCGTTCACAGCGAGCAAATCCGCTCATGGAACTCTCCACTCATCGATCACTTCGATAGAAGTTGCATGGACTCGATCTGGAAGCAATCCAAGCAACTGCGTCCCATCAACACGAACATCGCATTCGACTTGAACGCGCACTGCATTTGTCATACCGGTTGCAACAGCACCAACATCAATAGACACCTTGGTGCATGCAATACCTGCGAGCTTTAGATCGTTTTCAACGGCGACGGTTGCAACTTGCGCAATCTTTGACTCAGCGGCCAGCGAACCCGCGCGCGCACCTTGGTCCGCAGCATGCTGAACTTGGATTTTTGCTTCGCTCAAACGTCCTGAGTGAACGCCGAAGAGCACCATGACCATGAGCACGGGGGCGAGTAAGACCAATTCAACTGTCGAACTTCCAGATTCGCTTTTCACCTCTCAACCTCGTACGCATAGCGCTCTAAGGGTTCCGACGCGGATCTTGTTACAAATGCTGGAAATAGTGAAATGACAGTCGGAACACGCAGCAAAACCTCAACCTCAATCGTTCTCTCCCCCATACGCACGATTGGTGTTTTACCTTCTGAGGCGTGGAGCTCGGCAACTGATCTGACCGCAACTGCTAACGCCTCAATCTCATTGCTTCCTGCCACAGCTCCTGCGATTGCAGCTTCTTGAGCAGCAATTGAGGCGATTTGTGCAGTGTGAAAATACAGCGATACCTGAATTCCAAACAGCAGAAAGAGCAACAGCACAGGTACTGCGAGCACCACCTGTGCTGTTGTCTCGCCGCGTTCCATCTTGGTGTTATCCAAGATCTAGGGAATTAGCTTTATCGCGCACGCGCGATGTAATTGTTGCCCCTACCGCTATTGCTAAAGCAATGAGTGCAGCTGCCATGACAACGGTCGTTGCACTCACCTCACCGGATTCCATATCCTGCTCACGCGAAGCTAAGAATCTTGTCCACAAATACTGGAATTGCATTTTCTGAATTGACATACTTTTCTCCTTTTTGGATTGAATTCATTTTGCATTACTCAAATGTGACGAGTTAGAGACCTCCGATCACCAGAGTTACTGCCGGATAACCGATTAACACGATGAATGAAATGAAGAGAAGAACCATTGGGAGCCCCATCCGCTCTGTGGCTGCATTTGCAGATGATTCAACTTCACTCATTTGCCGGTATCTCAAAGATTCGGCACGTGCCGCCAAAGAAGTTCTGATGCGTGCACCATGTTCCCCTGCAAGTTGAATCGATCCAGCAATTTCCTTTATTTGGGGCAATGAATACATCTCGCCTAACCGGGATAGTTCAATCCACGGAGAAGTTCGTGCACTTTTTGCAACAGTGAGCGCTCGACGAATTTGTTCAAATGACCAGCCATCACCAGACTCTGCAGCAGCAATAAGCGCAGTCTCCGTACCTGCACCGCCCGCGAGCAAGATGTTGGTGAGATCGAGAAAGCTTGAAAAGGAATGCAGGAACGAACGACGTCTTGCCTTCGACTGCTGGCGAATTTTGTGTTCTGGAAACAAGAACCCAAACGTTGCAATAAGAATTGGAGTGAGCAACTTCATTCCACTTGAAATTGCTATCCCCGTAGATTGAGCGAGAACTAAACAAAAGCCAGAAGTACCAAACCCAACTACCGCGCCAGTCAGTTTGCTTGCAACCAGTGACGATGCATCAATGTCACAAATAACAAGATCGGAGCTCAAACGAGTACCGGTGCTAAGGCGAATGGCATTCAGGCTCTTACGGACCATTGATGCGAAAACTGACTTGATGTGAAGAGCAACCGAAGGCATAACACACAGCGCAACCCCCACTGCAATAATTGCTCCGAATAACACTGACCTAATCACGAGTTCAAAACCACACGTCGACGAACAAATCGCTCAGGTTCAATGATCTTCGCCATACTTTGCATAAGCGACAGCGAGGATGCAAATACTCCAAGGATTATTGAGAGGACAAGTTGGCCTTGGATAGATGAATACGGCTGCAGGTACGTTCTGTTGAATGTGAAAAGCCCAAAAACAAAAACTGAAATCACTGTTGCGATGATCTTTACTGCACTTCTAGTTCGTGCTCTTCCTACCCACACACGACTTCGCATTTTGCTCTCATCACGAGCACATTGAGCAATTTGAGTAAGAAGCATTCCAAGATCACGAGCCTGATGTTGAGAAGCGGTTACTAATGCTGCGACCACAAAATCCGCCGTCGAATTATTGAGATCATCCCCAAACCGGCGCAGCCCGTCTTCTAATGATCCATAGCCAATAAATGAGGCGAGTTTTTTCACATGTGTCTGAAGCGCAAGCGGAGCATGGACTGACGTAGCGACGATTGCTTGTTCGAGTCCATGAGCGCCGGCCAGTGTGTCTCGTAGTTGCTCAGTCCATGTAGCTATGCCATCTACAAGGTCTTGCTCATTCCTGGTCTGAATATGCGGCCTACCAATACCCGGAATGGCTGCTACAAGAAGCGCAACTGAGCCCGCAACCACAATCCAACCGGTAACCATCATGGTCGCGATAAACGCAAGCGGGATTGCAATTTGTGCCAACCTAAATCGAAATGTCCCGAAGGTCATGAGTGTCGACCAAGTTGACCGAATTCGATGTTTATGGAAGAGAAGAAAAGCTCCTAATCCAAACATTGATCCATTGAGGAGAACAATGATTCCTGTCATCGCAGCATTTCCTCACGAAAACCGTTTTCCTCAAATAGCTCCCGTGTTTCTTCGCGTAGTGGATATCCAAATCCAACATTTCCATTGACGTTGCGTACAACTTCATTCGACATGATTGTTGAGCCATCAGAGTCGACCACTTCTCGTATGGAGCTCACTCTCCGTTGGCCGCGTACGACTTCAATGTGAACGACAAAATGTACAGAACTCGCTATCAGCAAATTCGTTGTCTCGATTGGAAGTGAAGTCGATGACATTGACATATAGGCCGCGAGTTTTGGGAATACCGAACGCGTGCTATCGGCGTGAAGCGTGCACATTGAGCCGTTGTTACCTTGACTCATAGCCATGAGCATCGGAAATGCCTCAGCGCCACGTACCTCTCCAACAATCACTCTGTCGGGGTCCATACGCAAAGCCATTTTTGTGAGATCTGAGAGCGTTATTTCTCCTTGTCCCTCGATATTGGCTGGGCGTGACTGCAACGAGTCATGGTCTGGATGTAGATGTTCAAACCTTTCAAGTCCAAGTTCATATGCATCTTCAATCGTCACAATTCGTTCTTCTGGTGGCACTTCGTTGATCAAAGCGCGCATCAATGTGGTTTTTCCAGAACCTGTTCCTCCTGCGATGATCACATTCCGGCGTGATCGAACCATGGCTCTAAACATCTCTGCGATTCCGTGCGACATCATTCCGCGTGCCTCTAAGTCTTCAAGCGACGAAATCTCGAACTGATGTTTCCGGATTACGAGGCTTGGTCGAGATGACACATCCATTGTCGCGAATAGACGCGAACCATCTGCAAGCTGCAAGTTAAGTTCGGGAGATCCTGCGTCAAATCGTCTCTCGCTTCGCCCCATTCGTGTTGCGGTCCGCCGAATGAGATCTACAAGTTCGTCGTCGCTATCGACAATTGGAGAACGACATTCCCGCTTCCCGCTTCGCAGCTTTACCCAAATAGGTGAATTCCCTCGAACATGGATATCGCTAATTTCAGGGTCATTGAGTGTTTGTTGGAGTAAGCCCATACCGAGCACTTGATCAATTGCTCGACTGATCAGTGCTTGCTCTTCGCTTTCTGTAAATGCAGGCAGGCCCTCTTGCCTGCGCGATGCCGATAGACGCGCACATTCCATTGACGAAACCTGGCGAGCAAAATCTATTTCAGAGTTGCTGCTGAGATATACGTCTCCTCTGTTTTGACGATCTAAACGTTCATCGGCAAGCGCCTCTCCTATGCGGGTTACTAATGCTTCACGTATTCGCTTACTTGCAGGATCAGTTGTTGTATGGGTATTCGAGCTCATAGCAATTTCCTGCTATTCGCTGACCAGTGAAATTCGCACATTGCCTGCTCCTGCAATGGCGAGAGATAAGCGCAATGGACCGCGGAACGTCACAATCACCGCGCTACTTAAATCTGCTGATTGTTCAATTGCCCATATAGAAACAATCTCATCAAACAGCAAAGGTGGTGACGCATTAGTGATTGTTGCGTCAGGGGTGAGTACGAGTCGTACTTTGTCGTTGGCGGCAAGATTTGCTGGAATGTTCCCTACCGGTACTGCAGCAGATGTCAATGCCTCATCAGCTGCAAGTGGAGATGCAGTGCTCACCATGCTTTCTGAAAGCGGCGTGCCGCTCACAACTGCAATAGCAACAGTTCTACCAATTAATGATCCAGCATCGCTTGCGCTTACAAAGAATTGTGCAGTCTCGGGTGATACATGAATTGCTCGTAAATCACCAGTATCGAGAACTTGCCCTCGCTCCAGGTTGCTTGCAGCTCCGACAACCGTGACTGTCGCAGATGCAGACCGATACACAGCTATGGACCCAATGAGCCCAAGTGCGATTAGCGCAATGCCAACCGCCATGTCTGGTACACGCTTCTTCTTCCGTTCACCTTGATCGAGATCATGAGATGTCTCAACATTGTCCGAACTGTTGAGCACCCTTGATCTCGTCAAGGAGTCAATCATCCGTTGTGACACGGTTGCCCCCTTGATCGCTATCAA
>ENA-OUVC01002401-OUVC01002401.1-marine-metagenome-genome-assembly--contig:-NODE-2401-length-10557-cov-2.579485_pt1 | contig 10557 bp, 9 predicted proteins | sample MGYA00248622_ERZ508571 | MGnify/ENA primary metagenome ERZ508571 (study PRJEB26236, sample SAMN06267175) | marine metagenome | isolation source: Columbia River Estuary | place: USA:Columbia River Estuary... | reverse complement strand
CATTGGGGAATGGACACAGAATACACCGGCCCCGTTGAAGTCTGGGGCAAGGCAGATTTCCCCAAATCAGGCCTTTGGAATGTGCATGGATCCTTTACCACCCATGGCAAATATGCCAATGGTGTTACAATGACCATCAGCACAGAATTGCCCAATGGCGTGAAATTTGTTGGATCAGAGGGCTGGATCTTTGTTACCCGTGGCAATTACAAGGCCAGTGCTAATGAACCTGCAGTACCCAACCAAAAAGCACTTTCTGCGAGCAACCCCAAAATCATCGAATCAGTGATTGGCGCCAATGAAATCAATCTTTACCGCAGTGATGAGCACCATGGAAACTGGCTGGATTGCATTACCACCAGAAAACAACCCATCACCCCTGTAGAAGTTGGTCATCGCGGATGCTCTACCTGCCTGATCCACCATATTGCCATGCGCCTGCCGAGGCCCCTGCACTGGGATCCTTTGAACGAGCGCTTCATCAATGACGACGAGGCCAATGCCTTGCTCAACAGACAACATCGATTCCCCTATTTGGTAAAAGGACTATCATAAATTACACATGAAACGCAATTATTTTTCATTTTTACTCCTCGCATGCCCATTGATGATGAAGGCACAGAACATCAAACTAATAACCCTTGATCCCGGACATTTTCATGCAGCATTGATCCAAAAATCCATGTACCCCCAGGTAGACCCAACGGTGCATGTTTATGCTGAAGAGAGCAGGGACCTCAAGTTGCACCTTGAAAAAATTGATGGTTACAACAAAAGGACAGCCGAGCCCACTGCCTGGAAAGAAAATGTGTATACAGGCAAGGATTTTTTTGCCAAGATGATTGCAGAAAAAAAAGGCAATGTGGTGGTACTGGCAGGCAACAACCGGTTAAAAACAAACTATATCCTGGAGTCTGTGCGCAATGGATTCCATGTATTTGCCGACAAGCCCATGGCGGTTGATACCAAAGGATTTGAGCAGCTGAAACTGGCTTTCAACGAGGCCAAGAAAAAAGGGGTTCAGCTCTATGATATCATGACTGAACGTTTTGAAATCACCACCCAATTGCAACGTGCCTTCTCCTTGGACACTGAATTTTTTGGAACCCTTGAAAAAGGAACTCCTGAAGATCCTTCTGTCACCAAGATCAGTGTACATCATTTTTACAAGTATGTATCCGGCAGTGTGCTCACCAGGCCTTCCTGGTTCTTTGATGATAAACAACAGGGAGCAGGAATCGTGGATGTTACAACACACCTTGTAGACCTTATCCAATGGGAATGTTTCCCAGGCCAGGTAATTGACTACAAGAAGAACGTGCGCATTCTCCAGGCAAAGAGTTGGACAACTCCGGTAACCACAGCTGATTTTACCTTGGTAACAAAGGAAGCCGTTCCTGATTATCTCAAGGCCATCAGTGATGCAAAAGGCGACATCCAGGTAAACTGCAATGGCGAGTTCACCTACAACATCAACGGCGTTCATGCCAAGGTTTCTGTGGTCTGGAACTACAAAGCCCCAGAAGGGACTGGCGACACCCATTATTCATTGATGCGCGGAACAAAGGCTTCACTGACCATCAAGCAAGGCAAGGAAGAGAATTTCAAGCCTACCCTTTATATTGAGCAAAGGCAGAAGGATGCTGCATTTGAAGACAAATTGAAGGCAAGCATCCAAAAAATCAGCCAAACATTCCCTGGCATTGCATTGGTAAAAATCAACAATGGTTGGACCATCAGTGTTCCTGAAAAATACAACGATGGACATGAATCCCATTTTGCTCAGGTTACCAAAAAATACCTGGACTATCTTCAAAACAACAACATGCCAGCCTGGGAAGTGCCTAACATGATTGCCAAATACTATACCACAACAAAAGCAAAAGAACTCGCCAACAGCAAAAAATGATCACCAAACCAACTGGATTTTTAATGGGTATTTTGTGTACGTTGGGATCAATGGCCCAAACCACACAAGACATCAGCAGTGGTGCGGCGAGAAATATATTTGACCTCTTGCGCACCATTCCTGGTGTTGAAATTTCCATGAATTCGGGTAGCCTCAAAACCCAACAGCAGGTATACATCAGGGACGCAAGAAACATGAAAGGCAAGGTGCCCGCAATTTTCGTTGTAGACAAAGCCATCTATGATGGAGATATTTCACTGATCAACCCCATGGATGTGGCATCTATGACGGCGCTGAAAGATGAAGCGGCAAAAGCAATTTATGGTGCCCGTGGCTTTGGCGGTGTCATTGTCATCACCACTAAAAATGGTACAGGAACAATCCCCGCTGCAGTGAGTACATATGAGAAGTCTGCTTATCAATACTTCATCAGTAGAGGCATTGAATTGAAGGTTGTTGGAAAAGATGGAAAGACCATTGCCAATGGGGTCATCACCAAAGAAACAGACAGCAGCGTTTTGATGAGGAAAAAAGAAATACTCAAAAAAAATATCGAAAAAGTAGAGATCATAACACAATGAACATGAAAGAACTGAGACAAACATGGAGATGGTTTGGCCCCAATGATCCCGTCAGCCTTCAAGACATCAAACAAACAGGCGCAGCTGGCATTGTTACCGCATTGCACCATGTGCCGCATGGTGAAGTATGGAGCTATGAAGAAATCATGGAAAGAAAGGCCTTGATTGAATCTTATGGGCTTACCTGGGATGTCGTTGAAAGTGTAACCATTCATGAAGAGATCAAGACCAGGACTGGCAATTATGAATCTTGGATAGATAAGTACAAAGAAAGCCTCAGCAATTTGGCCAAGGCCGGGTTAAGGGTCATTACCTATAATTTCATGCCGGTCAATGATTGGACAAGGACCAATCTTGATTATGAAATGCCTGACGGATCAAAAGCCCTTTATTTCAATTGGGTGGATCTGGCCGTATTTGACATTTATATCCTCCAGCGTAAAAATGCTGCAGCCTCCTACCCTGCCAACGTTGTGGCAGAAGCGGAAACCCGTCATGCTTCTTACACACAGGAAGAACTCGATAAGATTGCAGGTGTTGTAATGTTTGGCATCCCTGGCGAAAAGAAAATCACGGTTGATGACATGAGGGAAAAGCTTTCCCGTTATGACAACATTAATGCCGATGTACTTCGTAGCAACCTGGTTTATTTCCTTCAACAGATTACACCCCTTTGTGATGCATTGGGCCTTGAATTGGCCATACACCCAGATGATCCACCAATAGACATTCTTGGTTTACCAAGGATTGTAAAGAACATTGAAGATGTTGAGTTCATCATCAATGCTGTTCCCAACAAGAGCAACGGCGTCTGTTTCTGTACCGGATCTTTTGGCGCAAACCCAAACAATGACCTGCCAGCCATGGCCAAATCTTTGGGGTCCCGCGTTCACTTTATACACCTCAGGAACACAAGGAGAGATGCTGAAGGCAATTTCTTTGAAGATGACCACCTGGGTGGCAATACAGACATGTATGCAGTGATGAAGGAATTGTTGAAAATTCAGCAGGATGCGCCCAACCAAATTTCTTTCCGACCAGACCATGGACACCAAATGATTGATGACCTGAAAAAAGTCACCAACCCCGGTTACTCCTGCATCGGAAGATTGAGGGGATTGGCCGAACTGCGCGGATTGCAATTGGGAATTTTGAGAAGTGGACTTTGATGAAATGGCTTCGGCGCCAATTGTATTGATTCGCTGATTATCCATTGTACTGAACAAGACATTATAAATATGCTGTTGAAAGATGCTGGGCATCATGAACAGTTTGACTAAAAAAACAAAAATGAGTTATTCGACATTGTTTTCATTACAAGACAAAGTGATTGTTGTTACCGGAGGAACTGGTATCCTGGGAAAGGCCTTCATCGAAGGCATCGTTTCCTTTGGAGGCACCGCAGTAATTGTTGGAAGAAATGAAGAGGAAGGAAACAAGCGTGCGGCAGAAATCAATGCCAATGGCGGAAAGGCCCTTTTCATCAAAGGAAATGTGTTGGATGAAAAAGACATGGAAAAAGTCCGGGACATTACACTCGAAAAATTCGGCAGCATCGACGGACTTGTCAATGGCGCAGGCGGGAACATGCCCCAGGGTGTTATCCAACCAGACCAAGATGTATTTGACATGAACATTGATGGCCTGAGACAGGTACTGGATTTGAATCTCATGGGAACCATCATCCCGACAAAAATTATAGGCTCCGCGATGGCGAAGCAAAATGGGGGAAGCATCGTCAACATCTCCTCTGTGAGCGCAAAACAAGTGATTACAAAAGTGCTTGGCTACAGCATTGGAAAAGCTGGTGTAGATTGCTTTACCAAATGGATGGCCGTTGAAACAGCAAAAAGACATGGCGACAAGATCCGCATCAACTCCATCATGCCAGGATTCTTTTTGACAGAACAAAACAGAACCTTGCTGACCAACCCAGATGGCTCCTACACTGAACGAGGAACCCTGGTTATCAAAAAAACACCAGACAACAGGATGGGGAAACCCGATGAGTTGATAGGAGCATTGATTTATCTGTTGAGTGATGCATCCAAATTTGTGAATGGAACGGATATTGGCGTTGATGGTGGGTTTGTGGCGTTTGGAGGAGTATAAAAATTACAATTACATATATGAAGATTAAAATGACAATGCTGTCTTGCCTTTTGTTTACAATGGCAATGGCACAACAAAAAAGCGAATGGACTTCCCTTTTCAATGGCAAAGACCTCAGCGGGTTCAAGCAATTGAATGGAAAGGCCAAATACACTGTAAAAAATGGAGAAATCGTTGGCACAACTGTGCATGGAGAGCCCAACTCCTTCCTGGCTACGGAAAAACTGTATGGTGATTTCATTTTGGAGCTTGACCTGAAAATGTTTGCCGATATGAATTCGGGCGTACAGTTCAGGAGCATCACTTCCAATGAAGGCGCCAACAACAAGGTACCAGACAGGGTAAGGGGTTACCAGGCTGAGGTAGATCCTTCGACAAGGGCCTGGAGTGGCGGAATTTATGATGAAGCAAGGCGTGGATGGCTCTACCCACTGGAGTACAACCCCGCAGCACAGAAGGCCTTCAAACCCAGGGATTGGAACCATTACAAAATTGAATGCATCGGCAACAGCATCAGAACCTGGATCAATGGTATTGCCTGCGCCTACATCATCGATGACATGACACCAGAGGGTTTTATAGCCCTGCAAGTTCATGCGATTTCCAACAAGGCAGACGAGGGAAAAGAAATCCATTGGAAAAACATCAGGATCAAAACCACCAACCTCACCCCTGCCCCATCTGACAACATCTTTGTCATCAACCTCCTGAATAACAATATTTCAACTGAGGAGAGCAAACAAGGCTATTCATTGCTCTGGGATGGCAAGTCCAGTGCTGGATGGCTCTCCGCGAACCTGTCTCCTTTCCCTGCCAAGGGGTGGAACATTGAGAATGGTGAATTGAGCATTCGTAACGAAGAAGAATCCAACAGAAACGATGGTGGCGATATCATAACCGCGAAAGAATATGGTGCATTTGATTTTCAGTTCGAATTCAAACTCACTGACAGCGCCAATTCAGGCATCAAATATTTTATAGCAGCCAGCCCCGAAAGGAAAGCTGGTCTTGGACCTGAATACCAGATCCTGGACGATGCCAAACACCCAGACGCCAAGATGGGCGCAGGCGGCAACAGGACCATGGCTTCTCTGTATGACCTGATTCCTGCAGCGCCAAGCCTCGACCCCAAGGCTGCAAGACGCGACAGGGTTGCGATTGGACAGTGGAACCGTGGGCGCATCGTTGCGCATCCAGACGGCACCATTGAACATTGGCTGAATGGCTGGAAGATGGTGGAATACAAACGGGGTACACCCATTTTCAATGCATTGGTAGCCCGCAGCAAATTTGCCACTGCCAAAGATTTTGGAATGGCTCCCAAAGGCAGAATTTTGCTTCAAGACCATGGAGATAAGGTTATTTTCAGAAGTATGAAGATCAAGGAACTATAAATGCAAGTTGAGAGAAGTGTAGAGAGGTTGAGAGAAGTTTAAAATTCTTCAACTGCTAAATCTACTTCAACCTCTCTCAACCTCCCTAAACCTCTTTCAACCTCTTAAACCCCAAACATGACTCACCGCAGAACATTCATCAGACAAACAGCACAAGCTACAGCAGCCACTGCTTTGGCTTCCATGGGATGGACAGCCAAATCGTATGGAAACATTTTAGGCGCCAATGACCGTGTAAGGGTTGGCGTAGTAGGATTTTCCGACAGGCACAAGCAGTCTCATATCCCCGCATTCATGCAGCATTACAAGGAACTTAATTTCGACATTGTTGCCGTTTCCGATATCTGGAAAGTGCGCAGGAATGAAGGGGTGGAATTCCTGAAAAATAAGTTTGAGCACGACATCATCGGTTGCAAAAACAATGATGAACTGTATGCACTCAAAGACATTGATGCGGTGATGATATCTACAGCAGACTTTCAACATGCTTTGCATACCATTGAAGCGCTCAAAGCCAACAAAGACATCTATGTAGAGAAACCTTTTGCTGAAACCATGGAAGATAACCGTGCGGCCCTAAAGGCTGCAAAGGCGTCTGACAGGATCATCCAGATTGGATCTCAGAGAAGATCTGGAGCCAATTACCATGCAGCAGAGAAGTTCATCAAATCCGGACAGTTCGGAGACATTACCATGGTTGAATTGACATGGAATGTAAACCAACCTGGAAGGTGGCGCAGGCCAGACCTTGTGGCCAAATGCCATGAAGAGGATCTTGACTGGAAACGCTATTTGATGAACAGGCCATTTGAAAAATTCGACCCCCGCAAATACCTTGAATACCGTTTGTTCTGGCCATATTCATCAGGCATGCCTGGTCAATGGATGAGCCATCAAATTGATACAGTGCATTGGTTTACCGGGCTTGCACACCCAAGAAGTGTGGTTGCCAACGGTGGCGTTTACCAGTGGAAAGATGGCAGAAGGAACTGGGATACCACAACAGCCGTATTTGATTATGGCCCGACGGACGATCTTTCCAAAGGATTCCAGGTTGTCTTCATGTCCAGGATGCACAATGGTGATGACAACGCCAGCGAGGTCTATTACAGTGTTGGTGGTGAGCTCAACCTCATCAACAACAAGGTATCTCCCAAAGGTGGACTCATAGAAAGATTTGCCAAGCCAATGGGAATGAAGCCAGTCCTTCTTCCTGAGATGAACCTCACAGAAAAAGTTGTAAAAGTTGAATCGGGTGCCAACACCGGAGGAGATCCCCTTACATCTGCACATGTGCGCAACTGGATGGAATGCATCAGGAGCAGAAAACAAACCAATGCCCCTGTTGAAGCGGGATATAGCCATTCTATTGCTACCATCATGTCCAATGCGGCAGCAAGAACGGGAGAAAAAGTAACCTTCGATGAAAAGACCCAAGAGGTAATGGCCGGTGGAAAAATCTTCAAGTACTAAACATCCACAGCCTGGTAATATGATAATGGCGGCCGCTCTAGCGGCCGCCATTATTTTTAAAGAAAAAATCTGCTATAGAATAATTTTCATCTGCTGCATCCATTTTGTCAGCAGGTCTGTCCATTTCACATCACTGGTTTTGTTGTTCATGCCAAAACCATGACCCCCCTTTTCATACACATACAATTCCCCTGGTACCCCAAATTTTTGGAGCTGAGCCAAATACATTTCTGAGTTCTCGATGGGAACAGCCTTGTCATCTTTGGCGTGCACCAAAAAAGCAGGAGGCGTTTGGGCATTTACCTGAAGTTCATTGGAATAATAATTGATGAGGCTTGCAGTGGTATCGGGGCTCAACAAATTGTTTCTTGACCCCAAATGTGCATGATTACTGAAAGAGATTACGGGATAAATCAACACCTGAAAATCAGGCCTCAATGATGTTTTCCCTTTAAAATTCAGTTTGGGGTCATTGTAATGGACACCAAGGGAAGAAGCCAAATGCCCTCCGGCTGAAAATCCCATGATACCAATTTTATCAGGATCAATGCCCCATTTCTTTGCATTTTTTCTGACCATGAAGATGGCCTGTTGTGCATCTTGCAAGGGGGCAATTTCTTTGTGCTCCTGGTGCTTGGCAGAAGGTATTCTGTATTTGAGTACCACTGCATGAACTCCGATGCTGTTGAAGAACTTCGCAACATCTGTTCCCTCATGTTGGGCAGCGAGAATACCATAGCCACCACCTGGGCAAATGATTACACAAGGCTTTTTTGTTCCATCGTCACCAGCACTGAAAAAAGCGTACCCGGGGATTGAAACTTTTGATATCCTCAGGATACCACCAGTTACCGCTTCAGTTTCTTCATTGGCTGCTTCAATGAAATTGGGAACCTTCTTTTTATACAAAGGTTCATATTGGGCAGTTGCAGAAAATGAAATCATAAGCGCTAAAGTGACGGTGGCAAGAAAAGATTGTTGCATGGTTTGTTATTTAGCCCTGATGGATTTGATCAATTCAAAAACCTGTTTTGCGCTGCGCTCAATCCCATCATAATCGCGGGCTTCCATGAGTTTCTTGCTCACCAACTTGCTGCCCATTCCCACTGCACTTACGCCAGCTTTGAACCAACCTTCAATGCTTTCAAGGGTTGTATCTACGCCACCTGTTGGCATGAATACCAGTTTTGGAAAAATTTCCTTGATGCTGCTCATGAATTCAGGACCCAGCAGGTTCCCTGGAAACAATTTGATGAATTTGATTCCTGCGTTTTCTGCAGCAATGATGTCGGTGGGCGTCATGCAACCGGGGCCAAAGAAAATATCATGCTTTATACAATGCGCCGCAACCTCTGCAACATAACCAGGACTGACCAGAAAGTCAGCACCAGCAGCCAGGTAATCGGTAGCATGCTGCATGTTCTTGATGGTACCAACACCCAACAACATACCAGGCATTTCTGCATTGCGAACCTCAACCAATTTTCTAAAGTTTTGGAGGGCGGCATCACCCCTGTTGGTGTATTCTACAGCTACAACACCTGAACGGTGAAGAGCGCGCAGCACCCCAACACTGATGGCTTCATCAGGATTGAAATAAAGGGGGAGCATTCCTTGCGCCACAATGGCGTCCATAACTACTTTAGCACTTGTCATAATAAGATGTTTACGTGGATCAATGTAATGTTGAAAGTCTTTTAGATCTTAACCTTTATCACCAGCTTTTTGATTTCTCCCTCCCCTATCATGGGCGCATGCACATCTTCTGGAAAATAAATACTAAACATGCCAGCATGCAATTCAAAAAATAGTGTGGGTGCATCGGCATAAAATAATACATCTTTTTCTTCACTGTATTCACCCTTGGGTTCTCTAGAATTTTTTCTAGATCTCCAACCCACGGTTTCTTTACCTTTTAATACAATTTGAATATCTATATAAGTATTATGACATTCAAAACCAGCTAGTGACTCTTCTTTAGAAACACAGTTCCCCTCCATTATAATAGCTTTAATATCTTCCCCGTCTACCAGTACCGTGCTTGGTTCAGCATTTAATAAATTATTGGTTACGATATAATCAATCGCCTTTGCAAAACGCGGATGAAGGCTTGCGTATTTATTAATTTCACTTAATTTATCTATTACCATATTTCTAAGTTTAGGCTATTAATTATTGTTTTCTTCTTGCTTAAATTATTATATCAGTTGTTTCTTTTGATATTTCTATTACCTTCTATTCCCTACTTCTTTTTAACTTCTTCTATTTTCTCCACGACCATTAAATCTTCCAAATCTATATTCATAGGAAGCTGCCCTATTTTCACAATGGCTCTTTTGCCTTTAAAGCCAATCACTTCTCCTACCTGATAATTCTTTTTTAATTTAACCATGGCACCCACTACAATAGGTTGCTTAGTTTCTTTATAATGTTTGTCTACTTTTTTAGCTAATTTATTAATAACAATAGCATCGTTTTTCTTAAAAAGTAAATTGTATAAATTCTTCATTACTTCTTCCTTCTTCTCCGACTTTTTCCAGTCCAGTGCTATTTGCTTTATTTTTCGCTCCATATCTTTCAAATAAGCAAACTTTTCTTCAGAAACCCTATTTTGTTCTTTTAAAATTTCAATTTGTTGAATATGCTTTTCTTTATGAAGCACTTTATCAAGTTCTGTTTTCAGGCTATCATTTTCTTTTAACTTCTTATGTAACTCTTTTCTTTCTTCTTGCACTAATTGTAAATCCTGTTCAGTTCTATTTAATAATTTATCTAATTCAAAATGATGGCCGTCAACTAGTTTTCTAGCTCTATTAATTAAATTTTTAGGTAGCCCAATTCTTTCTGCAATGGCGAATGTATAAGAACTACCCGGCTTACCTATGACTAACTGGTACTTTGGTTCAAGCTTTACTTCATCAAACTGCATGGCTCCATTAATAATACCCTTATTATGATTAGCCATTACTTTTAAATTCAAATAATGCGTGGTCACAATACCTTGCGCATGCCTATTCGATAATTCTTCCAATATCACTTCCGCAAAGGCTCCGCCTAAATGAGGGTCACTTCCACTTCCTAGTTCATC
>ENA-OUVC01002399-OUVC01002399.1-marine-metagenome-genome-assembly--contig:-NODE-2399-length-10562-cov-6.258560_pt1 | contig 10562 bp, 5 predicted proteins | sample MGYA00248622_ERZ508571 | MGnify/ENA primary metagenome ERZ508571 (study PRJEB26236, sample SAMN06267175) | marine metagenome | isolation source: Columbia River Estuary | place: USA:Columbia River Estuary... | reverse complement strand
CGGTGCGCTAAACAACCCCCACGCGTAAGTCTTTTCGAGACGGCGGGCCGTAGTCGTCGATGCGAACGGTCGAAGAACCAACCACAATGACGTCGGCAAGCGAACGCAGACCCACGAGGATTGAGCGGTCGGCATCGCCTGACAGGGCACGCGAATTGCCTTGCACGACGGTCGACCCATCCAGGCTCATGACCATGCATAGGCCGATCGTTGGTCGGCTTGCTGGAGGGTTACCGGCGTTAGTAGTAATGCGGGACCTGGCAACGCCATACGCATCCGCAATCGAAACGGAATCGACTGGTGAAGGAAAAATGCGTCGCACGGCAGTTGAGCCTATTGGTCGGGCGATCGTCGTGTGGCACGATACAGGGATGTCAAAAGTCGACCAAGAACGAGTTGTCTATCGAACATGTCCGCTCTGTGAAGCAACGTGCGGGCTCGAGATCACAGTTAAGGGCGACAAAGTGTCGCGTATTCGTGGAGACCGCGACGACGTGTTTAGTCGTGGATTCATTTGCCCGAAGGGCAGCACACTCAAGCAACTGCACGAAGACCCAGATCGTTTGCGCAAACCACTCATAAAGCGCAATGGAGTGCACGTTGAAGTTTCGTGGCAAGAAGCGTGGGCCGAAGTTGAGCGCGGACTTATGAGTGTGATCAACACGCATGGTCGCGGATCTGTGGGTACATATGTTGGTAACCCAAATGCGCACAACCTTGCACCGTTGTTGTACAACCGTGCTTGGATGCAAGCGATTGGAACAAAGCAACGCTTTAGTGCCTCGTCTGTCGATCAACTTCCAAAGCAAGTTGCATCTGCTTACATGTTTGGCACAGTTGCTTCTGTTGCGATTCCTGACCTCGATCGAACTGACTATGTGTTAATGCTCGGCGCAGACCCGTATGTATCCAATGGAAGTTTGTGCACCGCACCAGATTTTCCTGGTCGACTTGAGGCCCTCCGTGCTCGCGGAGGAAAACTTGTGGTTGTTGATCCGCGTCGAAGCCGCACTGCGGAATCCGCCGATGAGTGGTTGGCGATTCGACCAAATGGCGATGCGTTATTTCTTGCTGCAATAGCTCACACAATTCTTGCGAGTGGCAAAGCCGATGTGGGCGACCACGTGCGCGCACATATTGCAGGGTTCGATCAATTGTCTGGTGCACTCGCACCGTTTGAGCCTGAGGCAGTTGAGCAAGCAATTGGTATTGATGCAAAAACGATTCGCAGAATTGCTGCTGAACTGAGTGACGCTCCAACCGCACTTGTATATGGTCGGATTGGAACAACGACTGTTTCGTTTGGCACCACCGCGTCCTGGTTGGTCGATGTGATCAACACGATCACGGGCAACCTCGACAAGGCAGGTGGCGTGATGTTTCCAATGCCGGCTGCAGGCAACCAAACGACGCGTGGCGAGTCGGGTACTGGTAAGGGTTTTCGCATCGGGCACGGATATTCGCGTGTTCGCAAATCGCCAGAAGCAATAGGCGAATACCCCGTGTCGGTAATGGCTGAAGAGATGTTGACTCCTGGCGAGGGCCGGATCAGGGCGATGGTGACGGTTGCAGGAAACCCATTGTTGTCAACTCCCAACGGCGAGCAACTCGAAAAAGCATTTGAGTCTCTTGAGTTCATGGTCTCTGTCGACATTTATTTGAATGAAACAACGCGACATGCAGACGTGATTTTGCCACCACCGTCGCATCTTGAGCGCAGTCATTACGACATGGTCTTCACTGCATTTTCAATTCGGAACGTTGCCAATTTTTCTGAGGCTGTGTTTGAGCGCGAAGCCGACCAACCAGATGAGTGGCAGATTTTGGCAAAACTCGCCGGCATTGCACAAGGCGCAGGTGCCGATGTTCATCCTGCCGTAATAGATGAATACGTTTTCGGCTCACTGTTGAGCAATTTATTGAAAGACAAATCCTCTCCAATACATGGACGCAGCGAAGAAGAGATTCGTGGGATTGTTGACGCAACAAAACTGTGTGGTCCAGAGCGAATTCTTGACACGTTGTTGCGCACAGGCCCATACGGCGAAGCCTTCGGTGCAAACCCAAAGGGCATCAACTTGCAGACGTTGCGCGACCAACCTCACGGTGTCGACTTCGGAGCACTTGAACCCCGTATTCCAGAGGTGTTGCGCACACCGAGCGGAAAAGTAGAACTTGCTCCACAAGAGTTGCTCGCCGACTTGGATCGTTTGAAAGAAGCAATGCACGAAGTCGATGCAGATGGGTTATTGCTCGTTGGTCGTCGTCATTTACGTTCAAATAATTCGTGGATGCACAACGTTTCTGTACTCATGAAGGGCAAGCAACGTTGCACATTGTTGATTCATCCAGAAGATGCGCAACGTGCTGGTGTTGTTGACGGCGGAAGTGCTCGCATTACAAGTCGTGTCGGAAGTGTTGTGGCAGTTGTGGAACTCACAAACGATATTCGTCCTCGAGTTGTGAGTCTTCCGCATGGATGGGGACATGGAGTGAGCGGAACGAAGATGACGATCGCTGCAGAACGTGCAGGTGTGAACTCAAACGTGTTGACCGACGAAGATCAAATGGATCCACTCTCGGGAACTTCGGTATTAAATGGCATACCAGTAACAGTTGCTGCGGTTATCCACTAATAATCTGCGTTGTGCACAGTGCTGTCCACAGCACAATCCCCAGATAAAACCTGAAAGTCACAGGGTTATCCACTTCCTCCACACAGGGGTATTGCCATACAGTTCGAAGTGCATCTAGCAATGGCGCAACGCAACACGGCAGCTGTGAGACCGCAAGGTTTTGAACCTGTGAAAGGGGGGTGTGACGTTGCTAGATGTTTTTTAATATTTCTTTTTGATGTCATTTTTGAGGAGTCGCCAAACCGTTACAGAGCAAGGAAAACAGAGAAGAAAAAGTTGCCCAGATTTCCACGAGGGTAATTGACAGAAGGTAATTACAATGCTGTAATCAATCCCTACCAGTTGTGGGCAAATCTGCAATGTGGGCGGTTTAGACACAACATCTAGTGGTCTCGAAAGGGACCCCAGATTTGGTGTCCATTACCCCTCATAGCAAGCGTGCCCAGAGCCCGTAGTTATTGAGAAATATGAGTTTTAAGTCGTTTTATTCACCAGTTGTTACGTACCAAAAATACAGAGAGAAGTAATCAAAATGTCAATCGCACCAGAGCGGCTCACCATCGGAATCGGCCGCAAGTTCACCACCGAGGGTGTACACCCATACGACCAGATGGTCTGGGAGAAGCGCGATGCGCGCATCAACAACTGGAAAGACGGAACAATCGCATTCGAGCAACTCGGTGTCGAGTTTCCAGTTGGCTGGTCGCTCAATGCAACCAACATCGTTACACAAAAGTATTTCCGTGGCACACCGGGCACACCAGAGCGTGAGCACTCACTGCGTCAGGTCATCGACCGCGTAGCAAACACCATTGCCGACTGGGGCATCGAAGGCGGCTACTTTGCAGACGCCGACGAGGCCGAGGCATTTCGCGACGAACTGAAGTTTATTTTGGTCACACAACGCGCAGCATTTAACTCGCCAGTGTGGTTCAACATCGGAGTACCAGGAGTGCCACAGCAAGCAAGCGCATGCTTCATTCTTTCAACCGAAGACACCATGGACGGAATTCTCAACTGGTATCGCGAAGAAGGAATCATCTTCAAGGGTGGCTCTGGTGCAGGTATCAACTTGTCCAACATTCGTTCAAGTGTCGAGCACCTAAAGGGTGGTGGCACTGCCTCTGGCCCAGTGAGCTTTATGCGTGGCGCAGACTCTTCTGCAGGCACGATCAAGTCGGGTGGCAAAACACGTCGTGCTGCAAAGATGGTGATCCTGAACGTTGATCACCCAGACGTTGAAGAGTTCATCTGGTGCAAAACCCGTGAAGAGCAAAAGGCTCGTGCATTGCGCGATGCCGGCTTCGACATGGATCTTGACGGCAAAGATTCGTTCTCTGTGCAATACCAGAATGCAAACAACTCAGTGCGCGTCACTGACGAGTTCATGCACGCAGTCAAGGAAGATCGCGACTGGACTTACAAGGCCGTTAAGGATGGAGCACCAGTGCGCTCCATCAAGGCACGCGATTTGTGGCGCCAAATTGCCACCGCATCGTGGGAGTGCGCAGACCCAGGTTTGCAATTTGATACCACCATCAACAAGTGGCACACCGCTCATGCAACAGGCCGCATCAATGGCTCCAACCCATGCAGCGAATACATGCACATCGACAACTCGGCATGCAACTTGGCATCAATCAACTTGCTCAAGTACCTAGACAACACAGACACCTTCGATGTTGATGCTTACCGTCACACCATTGAAGTGATGTTCACCGCTCAAGAAATCTTGGTGGGCAATGCCGACTACCCAACAGAAAAGATTGGTGAGAACAGTCTGATCTTCCGTCAGTTGGGCCTTGGATACGCAAACATCGGCGCATTGTTGATGGCACTTGGTATGCCATACGACTCGACAGGTGGTCGTGCGTGGGCTGCTGCTCTGACATCGATGATGACAGGTCATGCATACGCAACCAGCGCGCGCATTGCTAGCCGCATGGGGCCTTTCTCGGGCTTTGCGGCTAACGAGCGCTACATGCTCAACGTATTGCGCATGCACCGCGATGCCAACAACGAGATCGACAACATTGACGTGGTGCAACAAGACCTCGTTGCTGCTGCCACACATGCATGGGACTCTGCCGTTCGTGACGGCGAAGAATACGGCGTGCGTAACAGCCAAGCAACAGTGCTTGCACCAACCGGCACCATTGGTTTGATGATGGACTGTGACACAACTGGTATTGAGCCAGACTTGGGTCTCGTTAAGTTCAAGAAGCTTGTTGGCGGTGGCAACATGTCGATCGTCAACCAAACAGTGCCACGTGCACTCACTAACTTGGGCTACGAAGGTCCAGTCGTTGATCGCATCATTCAGTACATCGATGTCAACAAGACCATTGTTGGTTCACCAGACTTGAAGGCCGAGCACTTGCCAGTGTTTGCCTGCTCGATGGGTGACAACACGATTCACTACGAAGGTCACGTGCGCATGATGGGTGCGGCTCAGCCGTTCTTGTCGGGTGCAATTTCAAAGACCGTCAACATGCCAGAAGAAGCAACCATCGAAGACATCGAGTCGTTGCACATGTTGGCATGGGAGCTCGGCATTAAGGCCGTTGCTATCTACCGCGACAACTGCAAAGTTGGTCAGCCACTTTCCACCGCCAAGAAAGACGGAGAAAAGGGAACTGCCGATGCCGCAGCGGCTGCAGGTCAGATGACCAACACGGTCGAGCGCATTGTCGAAAAGATCGTGCACCAGCCAGTGCGTCAGAAGTTGCCACGCTCACGCCGTGGTCGCACCTTCGAATTCCGCGTTGCTGATTGCAAGGGCTTTGCAACCATCGGCGAATACGTCGACGGTCGTCCAGGCGAAGTGTTCCTCACTGTGTCAAAGCAGGGAAGCACATTGGCCGGCATCATGGACTCGTTTGCAAAGAGCGTCTCGTACGGTTTGCAGTACGGCGTTCCATTGCGAGCATTCATCGAAGCGTTCATCAACACACGCTTCGAGCCAGCAGGTATGACTGATGATTCAGACATTCGCATGGCATCGTCCATCATCGACTATCTCTTCCGCCGCTTGGCTGTCGAGTATCTATCGGTCGAAGAGCGCGCAGAGTTGGGTATCTACACTCGCGAAGAGCGTTTGCAGCCAACACTCCCTGGGGTCCTAGAGTCGGCAACCGACACTGAGCAGGGCGTCGACGTGATCAGCGATCCGAAGACAGTGCCAACAGTGCAAGAACTTGTTGCACAAATGGACTTCGCAGCACAACAGCCACATGCGCAGGCAACACCAGCAAAAACTGGCGCAATCTGCTCATCATGTGGTTCTGCCAACATGCAACGCGCTGGTGCGTGTTACGTGTGCGGCGACTGCGGTTCTTCGTCCGGCTGTTCCTGATTCGTCAGGGATTAATCCGACACGGCATCCGCTTGATGCCATTAATGAAGTTGCTTTGTAGGTAAGCAGGCTCTCCTGTGATTTGCAGGTTGGGCATGCGAGTATAAATTTCATTAAACATCACGCCTAGTTCGCGTCGCGCCAGGTTGGCGCCCAAGCAAAAGTGGGGTCCACCAGCGCCGAAGCCAACTTGGCCAGGCGCGGGTGCCCTAGTGACATCGAAGATGTACGGATTGTCGTATACCTCTTCGTCACGGTTTGCTGAGTTGTACCACATCACAATTTTTTCGCCTTGTTTGATCTTGACACCGCGAATTTCGGTGTCACGTGTGGCGGTGCGACGAAAGTGAATCACTGGTGACGACCAGCGAACGATTTCTTCAACAGCGGTCTTGGTGTTGGCCTCAAAATTGCCAAACCATTTGGCACGCTCATCTGGCAGGCGAGTCAGTTCGAGCATTCCGTGGCTAATGGCATTGCGAGTGGTCTCGTTACCTGCAACAACAAGAAGAATAAAAAAACTACCGAACTCTTGCGGTGACATGCGGTCGCCATCGACTTCGGCGTGCATCATGATGCTTGTGAGATCATCTTTTGGAGTCTTCAACCGATCTTCACCGAGAGCCTGGGCATAGGCAAAGATTTCAAGCGCAACATTGATCAGATTTTCGAGGGTGCCACCAAAGTCCGGGTCGCCCGCACCAAGGATGACGTTTGTCCAATCAAGGATTTGTTTTTCGTCGCTTTGTGGAATGCCCATCATCTCGCAAATGATCTGCAGTGGAAACGGCGCCGCGATGTTCTCGACGAAATCAAACTCTGAGTCGCCAAACTTTTCAATCACGGTGTCAACAACTGTGCGTGCTTTGATCTTGACGTATTCTTCGATGCGTGCGATCTCTTTTGGCGTGAAGCCTTTGGACACAATGGTGCGCAGTCGCACATGTTTTGGGTCGTCCATGCTGATCATCGACCCAAAAAATTCATTGAGCTCGATGGTCAGGTCGGGGATATTTGTGCCCTTGCCGCTCTGGAATAAGTCGGGATTGCGGCTGGCATGCCAAACGTCTTCATGCTTGGTGAGTGCCCAATATCCAGGTCCTTTTGGAAAATTCATGAGTTCAATTTCGGGAAAGAACTTGACGGGGGCTTCTTTGCGCAATGTGGAGAACACGGATTCACGGTGATCTCGGGGTGCCTTCCAAAATTCGGGGTCTGAAAGGTTGATGTGGTCGGGGTCAATGCGGGTCAGTTGGACTGGGCTTTGGGACATGCCGAAATGGTACCGTTGCGTAACTATTTATTAATAACTCAAACGAAAGACACCCCATGACACAAGCAGTGATCGTTGCAACCGCCCGTAGCCCAATCGGCCGTGCCAACAAAGGAACCCTTATTGACTTGCGTCCAGATGAGATGACCGCACAAATCGTGCGCGCACTCATGGCCAAGGTGCCACAAGTGAAAGGTTCGGACGTCGAGGACTTGATGCTCGGTATCGGTCAACCTGCTGGTGAAGGTGGATTCAACATCGGTCGCATGGTTGCGATTCTTGCTGGCCTCGATGATGTTCCTGGCGTGACGGTCAATCGTTATTGCTCGTCCAGTTTGCAAACAATCCGCATGGCAGCACACGCAATTATGGCAGGAGAAGGCGATTGCTTCATCGCAGCAGGCGTTGAGACCGTGAGCCGTTACCAATATGGTGCAAGCGACATGGCACCAAACCCAATCTTTAAGGGACCAGGCGAGCGCACCAAGTTGCGCAGTGCCGGTGGTCAACCAACATGGACACCTGCACAGGGGATGGCAGATGCATACATCTCGATGGGTCAGACCGCAGAGAACGTTCGCGAAGTTGAAGGCGTAACTCGTGAAGAGATGGATGCCTTTGGCGCTCGCTCGCAACAACTTGCAGTGAAGAACCAAAATAACGGTTTTTTTGAGCGCGAAATAACTCCACTCACATTGCCAAACGGCACTGTGATCAGCAAAGACGATGGCCCGCGCGACGGCACAACTGCCGAAGGTCTTGCAGCACTCAAGCCAGTGTTTCGTCCAGACGGACAAATCACTGCTGGCAATGCATGCCCGCTCAACGACGGTGCAGCAGCAGTCATGGTTATGAGTGACACGAAGGCAAAGCAACTTGGACTCACACCACTTGCACGAATTGTTTCGTCAGGCGTGTCTGGTCTTAACCCAGAAATCATGGGTCTTGGCCCAATCGAAGCATGTCGTCAAGCGCTCAAGCGTGCTGGCATGACCATCGACAATGTTGATCTAGTTGAAATTAACGAGGCGTTTGCTGCACAAGTCATTCCTTCAGCAAAGCACCTTGGCATTTCAATGGACAAGCTCAATATTCACGGTGGAGCGATTGCGCTCGGTCACCCATTCGGTATGACCGGTGCTCGCATCATGACCACCTTGATCAACGGCTTGCAGTCGACCAACAAGACAGTCGGCATGGAGTCGATGTGTGTTGGTGGTGGCCAAGGTATGGCCATGATCATCGAACGCCTTAGCTGAGAAGAGCGAGTTTTTCTCGGCGAGTCAGTCGCCACAACATCACGGCCGCAAGCAGCGTCAGTGATGCCATGAGTAGGGCAACTGCACCGAAGGCAACGATGCCTCCGTTCTGGCTTGCTCCACCAAAGTGGCCATAAATTGCTGGCGTTGTAAACGCAAGCAGCATTGACATTAAGAGACCGGATGCACCTGCAAGGCCTTGGGCTGCAGATGCGCGACCAATTGGTGCGGCAAGTGCAACAGCAGCGGCAGATGCTGGGTACATCAATGCTTGGGCGATACCTTCGAGCACGTTGAGTGCAACAACTGGTGGAAGCGTCCTGAAAAGTCCGTATCCACCAACTGCAGGGACGACGAAAATCATTGCGTACATGGCAACTTTTTGTGGATCGTGTTTATCGGCCAATCTGCCGCCATACGAAGCAAAAACAATGAATGGAATGGTGTACAAACCAAACGAGATTCCAACCATCATGTTGCCGCCACCCAAGTCGGTGAGGTAGCGATCCCACAGTGAGTCAAAGATGCCAACGGGGGCCTGAATTGCCATTGCCAGCAGCACCGCAATACGCACCTGCGGGTAACGCAACAGTTCGATGCTCGCTCGTTGTGAGGTTTCGTTGGTTGGCAACTCGGGAAAAGAGCGAAATGCAATCACCAACAATGTTGCGAGACTGACGCCACCGAAAACGAGGAATGTAGAAGAGAGACCAATTGGGTCAATCAACATTCCACCAAACAGTGGGCCAGCAACAAAGCCGAGCAACTCGACGCCCGCAAGTTTGCCAAGGCGTTCCCCTCGTCGATCTGGGTCAACATCCGAAATGAGTGCGCGCACGGCTGGCATAACGAGACCGAATGAAGAGCCGATGACTGCGCGAGCAACAATGAATTGTGTAAGAGATGTGCTTGTTGACATCAGGATTGCACCGAGTGCACTGACCAATAGACCGAGCATGATCAATCGCTTGGCGTACCCACGGTCGGCATAGGGAGCGATGAACAGTTGCGCCAAAAATCCACTCAGGAAACCGGCACCAGAAATGAAACCAAGACTTGCGGTGGCAAACCCAAACGTGTCTTGAATGTCGCCGAGTGCAGCAAAGATCACGCTGTTGGCGGTGGCAATGCCAAACGAGCAAAACATTAAAAGAAATGCGTCTGCCTTGTGGTCGCGCAGGTCGAGTGTCACTATCGACCTAATTCGTTGAGCACTGCTTCGCCGAATTGTGGCCATGCATCAAGTGCCCAATCACCAAACTCGCGGTTGGAGAGCGCAAAGCATGCAACATTTGCGACAGGGTCAATCCAAATAAAAGTTCCGCTACCGCCGAAGTGTCCAAAGGTCGATGCACTATTGCGTGTTGCCATCCAGTGAGGTGACTTGGCGCCGTGGATTTCTGGGCCAAGACCCCATGGGCACGGGTCAAACCTTCCTACGCCAGGAACAACGCCTTCAAGATCTCCGAACTGCGGTGTTGTTGCTTCGATATATGTACTGCGTGCAAGAAGTTTTGGTGTGCGGAGTTCGGCTGCAAATAATGCAAGATCAGAAATTGTTGAGTGCACATCGGCGGCGGGGGAGCCAAGTAGTTCGCTTGACGACATACCAAGTGGTGCAAACACCGACTCAAATACATATTCGTCAAATTCCATTTCGACTCGTAATGCAACATGTGCTGCAAGCATCTCGTATGCCGTGTTGGAATAGACGCGTTTGCGACCTGGGCTGATAATCGGTGCGCCATTGTCAAACCCGTAACCGCCAGCATGGGCGAGCAGGTGTCGAAGGGTGCATCCTTCTTGACCAACTTGATCGTCGAGCGAAACCGAACCGTCTTCAACTGCAATAAGCGCGGCCCACGCTGTAACGAGTTTGCTGACCGATGCGAGTCGAAATCTGTATTCGGTGTCACCAGTTATATGCGGTGTGCCAGTTTGGTCAATGACGCCGGCAGCAACATTGGACGCACCCCAAGAGTCGGTGAGCGCAAATGATTGCGCCAGTGTTGTGCCCATAGGCACTAATTCTTGTCGCG
>ENA-OUVC01002396-OUVC01002396.1-marine-metagenome-genome-assembly--contig:-NODE-2396-length-10576-cov-3.536242_pt1 | contig 10576 bp, 8 predicted proteins | sample MGYA00248622_ERZ508571 | MGnify/ENA primary metagenome ERZ508571 (study PRJEB26236, sample SAMN06267175) | marine metagenome | isolation source: Columbia River Estuary | place: USA:Columbia River Estuary... | reverse complement strand
AGATGATACTTTTGCAACTGCTCCAAGGATAGGATTCCATTGGGGAGGTAGAGTAGCAGCTCAGATTGCTCTTGCATCTAATGGACGTATTCATATTCTTAATGACCCTGGTACTCTTAACGAAGGTTTTCAAGCTGGTATTATTTACTCAAGCGGATATGGTGATTCTACCCAGTGGAACACAGCCTACGGATGGGGAAATCACGCTTCTGCTGGCTATGCTACTACATCTTATGTAACTACTCAAATTAACAACTTAATTGCAGGAGCACCAGGAGCACTAGATACACTAGATGAATTGGCTGCTGCATTAGGAGATGATTCAAACTTTGCTACCACAGTAACTAATAGTATTGCAGGTAAGGTATCTAAGTCTGGTGATACCATGACTGGCAATCTTACGCTAGCAGGAGGTACTAATATTTTATTTACTGGAGGTTCTCATGCAATTGCTGGAAATAATACAGGCTATCTTCACTTTTATGATTATACAGATGTTTACTTTAATAATCAACTTGTAATCAGAGGAGGTATAAGAAATGACAATGGTAATGTTCTTATTGATGATAACCTAAATTTATCAGGAGAACTTGCTTTTCCTGATGGTGGAGGTGCTTACAGTAATATTATTCGTGCCGCTGCATATCCTACGGAAGGATTTCCTACGGGATCTAATTACTGGATGGAGTATCGTGCTAAGGGAGGCCATCATTTTATACTAAATACAGATGGAGGGGTAGGAAGTGGAGCTAATACAATGGATGACTTTGTTGTTTGGCAAGGTGCAATTGACGGAAATAGATTGTTAGAAGTATCCAACACTGGTAATCTGTGGATTGCAGGAGCACTTACAGAAGCATCATCTATTAAACTAAAAGAAAATGTAGAAACTAGCAAGGGAAATTTGGAAAAGGTAGTAAATTTGAGACCAGTAACTTACAATAAGATTGGGTCTCAGACTACAGAATTAGGACTTATTGCAGAAGAAGTTGCTACAGTCTACCCAGAGTTTGTACAATATGATGAGAGTGGAGAACCTGTAGGGGTCAACTACTCACGCTTAACTGCTGCTCTTATAGGTGCAGTAAAAGAATTAACCCAAAGAATTGAAACACTAGAAAACAATGGCTAATTTATTAATAAATACCACAGTAGGCGGAAATGCCGTAATCACAACAAGTAACATTGGGACTTATGCTTTAACTAGTATACCTGCAACCATTGGTCCTACTAATATTAATATTGGTAATGCTATCTATTTTGGAGGCGGAAACAATTATCTAAACTGGTCAGGAAGCAGAATCAACTCAAATGTAGGTATACAGAGTGCTGTTGATATGGTTGCTCCAATTTTTTACGATTCTGATAATGGAGCATATTACGGAGACTTTGCTTCTACTTCTGTAATGAATGCTATCCGCTTTGGAACTTCTACCAATAACGGAACTTTAAATGGGGCTGGAGATTGGGGAATGCGTCTTACAACAAATCATGGTTGGATTCAATTTGGACCTGCAAATAGTAGTCATGCTCACATTTACACAGATAGACCTAACTTCTATTTTAACGCAGATCTTTTAGTAAATGGTAATACTGTTTTAACAGCAGCTAGTTATAACTCTTACTCTCCAACTTTAACAGGTAGTGGTGCTAGTGGTACATGGGGAATTAACGTAACTGGAACTGCAGCAAGAGCTACAAGAGCCAATGGTAATTTTTATATAGATGATAACTATGGTAATACTATAGTAGGTGTTTATGCTTCTACTAGATACCAAGGCGTATTTGCAATGGGAGATTCATACAAGTTACCTGCTGACGGTACTAGTACAGGTAATCTTTATGGTCTTGCATGGTCTCACCCTAACGCTGGGGGTGTAGCCAGTAACTTAAATGATCACGGTTTACTTGTTATTAATAATGGAGTATTTGCTGCTGCAATATCTAGTTCTATAAGAGCTGCTGCTGATATGCGTGCACCTATTTTTTATGACTCTCAAAATGCTGCTTATTACTTAGATCCTAACAGTACAAGTAATTTAAATATAGTAAACTTAAGTACTTTAAATTCTAATACTCTAAATACTAGTGATGTAAATGCAAGATACTTTAGCCAAAGCACAAACGGAGTTCCTTCAAATAACTTAGGTAGTCCTACAGTTACAGAGATGGCTTTGTTTGATGAACAGTTTAATAACAAAACTGCTTTTTACAATCCCGCTTCTTTATCTTTCTGGACATCTTCTGATGGAACTAATTACACAGAATATACAGGGTTTGATACTACTATAAAGAAAAGATTCTTAGGGGGAGACAGTGACTCAGGAGTATATATTCCTAATCTTACAAATAGATTTAGAATTGAAGTAGAAAATAGTGCAGGATATGTATTCTTAAATCAACTTTATATTTACTGGAGTTCTAACTCTCACAGTACAAAAGTACATATTTGGGTAAGACGTTGTGACAACAATCAATGGTATCAGTGGACAGATAGTAATGTACAAGTATCTTCTTGGCCTGGTCACCTTTACTTGCCTTTTGGGGGTATTCCTTTCTACCCTGGATATTTAGATTCTACTGGTCACTATAATAGAATCCGTATTGAGTTTATTCCTACCTGGGCTGGTGGAACATATTCTTACACTGGTATTAACCTCATGCGTATGCAGATATGGGGTGGATATCCTGCAGGTAAGCGTAATATCTATAGTACAGATGAGAATCAGAATGTTTCATTTCCTGCTATAATAAGTGCTACTACATTCAGTGGAGCATTATCTGGTAACGCTACTACTGCAAGTGCTTTAACTAGTATGAATATCTCTCAGTTCACAAATAACTCAGGGTATATTACAGGTTATACAGAAACTGATACTCTAAATTCAATAACTAATAGAGGTAATACCACAAGTAATAGTGTAAGATTTGGTTCTTATTTAGATATAAGTCCTACTACTAGTGCTTTTAGATTTTATGATGGCACTACGTTTAGAGGTGGTTTTGGTTTAGATAGTTGGGGTCATTATGGTAGTGATGCAAACTTAGTGTTATATGTAAATGGTGATAACACGTTATTCTTTTCTACAAGTGGTACAAAAAGAGCTAGTCTCTCTAGTTCTGCTTTTAACTCTTTAGTAGCTTTACAACAAAGTGGCAATCAAGTTCTTCACGCAGCTAACTACACTTCTTACTCTCCAACATTAACAGGTACAGGAGCAAGTGGAACATGGGGCATTAGTATTAGTGGTAGTGCTGGAAGTGCAACAGCATTAAGTACAGTAACAAATTATAGTGCTTATAATTCTGCTAATGCACTTCTTGCTACACCGTCTGGACATAATATGTCTGCGGCATTTATTAATTTTACTGGTGGAAATTCAATAGCACCATTTTCAATGTATAGAACTAGTGGTGATTGGCCAGCACCATATGGAATTGGTTGGGGAACTGGTGGAGAATCATCTGGAATATTTCAAAGATTTTCGGTTAATGGAAGTTCATTAGGTAAAATGACTTCTTATATTAACAATGATGGTTTAGGAAGTTTTGTATGGGTAACTGGAACATGGGAAGCAACAACATATCAGGGAGCTGGTAGTAATCATTATGCTAATGAAATAATGACATTGTCTAATGGTGGTAATTTATATGTTGCAGGAACTATAACTGGAAGTAACTTAAGTGGTACAAATACTGGTGACCAAACAAACATTAGCGGTAATGCTGCTACTGCTACCAACGTAGCATGGACAGGAGTAACTAGCAGACCTACAGCACTTTCACAATTTTCTAATGATTTAGGTAATTACGGAGGATGGATTACTTCAAGTGGAAGTATTTCTGGTAGTGCAGGTTCTGTAAGTGGGTTAACTTTAACTTCTTCTGCTAACGGAATTAATCCTGATAGTGTTACACAAAACCAAATAGGTTACAATACAAGTGTAAGTTTGTTTGGTCAAAGTGATGGAGGTCTGTATTCTTCTGCTTATAGTAGTAGTTGGATTCACCAAATCTACGGTGACTTTAGAACAGGACAGATTGCTATTCGTGGTAAGAATTCTGGTTCTTGGCAATCTTGGAGAACAGTACTAGATAGTAGTAACTACACTAGTTATGCTCCTGGATTGACAGGCAGTGGAGCAAGTGGTACATGGGGTATAAATGTTACAGGTAGTGCAGGAAGTGTTGCTTGGACTAACGTATCTAGTAGACCAACAAACTTATCACAGTTCACTAATGATCTAGGAAACTATGGTGGTTGGCAATCAGCTTCTACTGCAATTACTACTTCTAATATCGGAAGTCAAAGTGTAAGTTATGCAAGTACAGCAGGATCTGCTCCAGCTAATGGAGGTAACTCTTCGACTGTAGGCGGTTACGCAGTATCAGGAAGTGTAGGTGCAAACACAGTAGTTATTAGAGACTCAAATGGTTACATCTATGCTCACTACATTAACTCAAACGTATCTGAGTCTGAGAATCCAACTATTAACTCATTCTACACAAGTAATGGAGATGGTTGGTTAAGAAAGTCAAGTGTTGCTCACGTTAAGTCTCAATTAGGATTAGGGTCTATGGCTTATGAGTCTAGTGGCACTTATCAAACTGTATCTGGAGCAATTAACACCGGAAACATTGGTAGTCAATCAGTTAGTTACGCTACTACATCACAACAGCTTACTAAGTTTGGAGATATCTATGGACAAGACTGGAACAGTTATTATATAAACGGTAAGATGATTGTATCTTCTGTTTACGGAGGTTCTGGACCCAACTTCCCAACAGGTGCATATAACTATGGAGCCATGTTATCTTATGGAGTTACAGGATCAGATTTCTTCCAAGTTTACTTTCCTGAAAATGGAGCTCTTCAAGGAGGAGCATTTAGAAAACTTCACTATAGAACTGGGTGGAATGGTTCTTGGAGTGCATGGAAATCTGTAGTAGATCAAGAAGGTCAAGTATGTACTATTGCAGGATCTAATCAAACAGGTATTGAAATTCACTCTAACGTAGGTTACAATCAAGATCCTTTGACTTACTTCTTGATGAGAGGTCAAGCAGATACTAGTTGGAAAGCACTTAAAGTACGCTTAACTGGTGATGCAGGTGGACAAGACATTGAGTTCAGACGTATAGCAGAGAATGGTACAGACTCTAGAATGTGGTATGTACCTAGAGGTGCAAACACTGTTAACTTTGATTACCCGATTGTTCAACCTTCAGATTCTAGACTTAAGGATAACATCACTCCTATCAGCACTCCTGTAGATAAGATTAAGTCTCTACGTGGTGTAGAGTTTGATTGGAACTCAGGTGAGCAAGTAGGCACACATGACGTAGGTCTTATTGCTCAAGATGTTGAGGCAGTTCTTCCAGAAGCAGTTACTACTCAAGAAGATGGATACAAGAACTTGGCTTACATTAAAGTTATCCCTCTACTAGTAGAAGCAATGAAAGAACAACAAACAATGATCGAGGCTTTAAGAGCTGAGATAGAACTATTAAAAAACAAGTAACTTGACAAAATAAACTTTATTGAGTATATTTGTTATGTATACAAATCTAAAATTATAATTTTAAAACAATGGCACTTAAAATCACAAAAAGCATTGGTACCGATAAAGGGATAACCCAAAATGCTTACGTCCGTATTGCTGACTACCAAATTTCTAAATCTGGTAACGCTAACTTCCGCATTCAACTTTACTTAAGTGAAGAAGATGCTACTCCTAACAACGCTTCTATGGGCCCTATGGGTGGAGACCAAGCACGTAACCAAGCAATTGGTGAGTACTTGTCTATCCCTTTGACTAAAGAAGTTACAGAAACTAAGACTCGCACTATGATGCAGCCTGTAGAGAAGGACGTAGTTAAAACTCGCACTATCACTAACGAAGAGGGTGAAGAAGTATCAGAAGAGTACACAGTAAAAGAGTACGTAACTGAAGAAGTTACTAGCGAATACACTGTTACTTTAACTGTTCCTGATTTGTCTTCTGCTGAAGGCGTAGACATTTTTGCATTTGGTTACACACACTTGAAAGCAAAACTTGTCAGCTTATTCTCTGCTTCTAAAGTAGAAGACTGCTAATTTGGCAGGATTTATAGGTATTTACAAAAAAGCATTATATTTGCATAAACCAACTAAACATATAAATCATGGCAACTAAATTAAACGAACAAGAAATTGAAGCAATCAAAGGCTTCCAGCAGAAGACTCAAAACGTAATTATGGATTTGGGTAAGATTGAACTCCAGATGAATGACTTGCTTTCTGTAAAAGAGAAGGTAAAAGAAGCAATGGCAGAAGTAGTAAAAGAACAGAATGAGTTCTTCCAATCTATTGAAGCTAACTACGGTAAAGGTCAAATCAACTTGGATTCATTTGAGCACATTGCTGCTGAAGCTCCTGCATCAGAGACCCCTGTAGTTCCTTTTACTCAGGCAGAAGTATTGTAATAATAACTATTACGCAACAGAAACCCTCAGAGAAATCTGGGGGTTTTTTTGTTTAACTACTAACTAGTTGACTTATTTTTTTAAAGTTTTATCTTTGTCTCAACCAACCTTTTCTCACCTAAAGTATAGTCTATGAAAGTCCGAAGTTGCTTTGAACATTCTATCAGATATCGTTCTTATGGTGAGTTTTTCTATATTCCTCACACTGCTGCTGTCTAAGTGGTTGCTAGAGGATTACGGGATTTTACTATTAACCAAACTAAAAAAAGGTAACTATATGAAATTTTTAAACTTTATCGGAGGCCTCTTCAAAGATGAGAAGGGTGTTGTCTCTATGAAACGTCTGTGTGGCTTAGCATGCACAGTGACTTTATGCGCTACATTGTACGCTAACTCTTTTACCGAAGCACACTTTGCTCCTTCTGTTCCTTTAGTGGACGCTGTAGCATTGCTTGCATTTGGTTGTTTAGGTTTGACTTCTGTTGAGAAAATCATGAAGAAGCCAGAAGCACCTAGCGAAGATTAATTTACTATAAACTATAAACTATAAATTATGAGCTACACTAGAGAACAAATCGAAGCTGCTATGAAAGCCAAAGGCTACAAGTACTTTGAGAACGGTGATTTTAACGTAAACATTATTGGAGTACGTAACTCTTCTACTGGTACTAAAGTAACCAACGTATTTGACGATCACTTGACTCTTTCTTACAAAGAAGGTGGAGAGTGGAAATTTAAAATCTGGCCTGCTACTACAGATCCAGGAACTAAGGGAGTTAAAGAATTCCATAACGCTGCAGGTGTTGCACGTTTGGTACCTGGTCAATACTCAGGTTCACACCATGTAGGATTGCACCAAGGTAAGTACGAAGCCCTTAAACAAAAGGCTAATGTTAAAGTTTACCGTGATGCTAACAAAGACATGAACTATGACGAGTCCAAGATACAAGAAGGCATCTTCGGTATTAACATTCATAAAGCTGGTGCAGACTCTACCTACGTTGAAAACTGGAGCGAAGGTTGCCAAGTGTTCAAGAAGTCTGCTGACTTTGATGCATTCATGGTTATCTGTAAGAAGGCTGCGGCATTGGGTGGTAACTCTTTCACTTATACTCTTATTGAATCTAAAGATATCAAGTAAATGAAAGGACTTCTAGTAAGTCTTTTTCTAATTCTCTCTATCCCCTGTTTTTCTCAAATCAATGTGATGAAGGCAGGGGATGGTTGGGATTTAAAGGTAGACTCGGCCTTAGCATTAATTGCTCAAACAGATGTCAACACGTATACTAGAGTGATAGATGTCGTAGACATCATAGACTTTTGGATAAGTCCTTATTCCTCTAACAACGTCTCTCAAGATGGTAACGTAATCTACATTGCTACAGGAGACATAAAGATTAACTCAATACCTAACCTAGCTTGTGTTATAGTACACGAAAGTCTTCACTTATACTACAGATTGCATCCAGTGGAACAATCAGATAGTGAAGAGGAACTTAAGTGTTATATCTACGAGGTAGGCTTTATAAATAAACTACCAACCCCTGAGCCATGGTTACTGGCAAACGCAATAGAACAAATACACAAACTAAATAAAAAATGAATAAACTATTTAAAGTTATCATCGGGGTGTTGACATTGTTGGTTGGCAATGCATCAGCACAATCTTCTGCTACTTCCCCAGGTACAGGTCATTGGGTCGTAATTGACTCTGGTTACCAAGTTGCTACCACTACTGCAGGGCAGACAGTAGCACCTTTACACTTCTATAACACTTCTACTTCAGAGAAGATCACAGGTATGCAATTCCGTGTATTCTACGATAACACTGCATTCACTGCTGTAGTTCCTTCTTTGAAGATCTCTACTACAGATCAGTATCTTCAGTACGTAGATAGTAACTCACAAGGATTCTTAACAGTAACTTTGGCTTACACTGGATCTAGCTCTACTTACAACTATTCTAACGGAGCTACCTTTGATTTAACCTTCACGCACGCAGGAAGCTCAACATGGAATACTTTAGATTCTATTAAAACTTTGAAAGTTGCAGGTGTTAAATCATTTGCTAACAAAGCTGCTACTAACTGGGGTAACGATACTACTTTGGTAGTTTACTCTTATGGTGGTCGTTTCAACCAAAAAGTATTAAGATTTGCTGCTAAGTTTAAAAACGTAACAGGTTCTGACGCTAAGAACTTGTGGGTGTCTTTAGAGAAGAAAGCTCCTAGTGGATCTTGGACTCAGGTAGAAGCTAAAGCAACTAACTCTAGTGGTGTTGTAGTATTCCGTAAATTCTTAGATACTACTTACTGGGATGTACGTATGGTAGTTAAGGGAGATACAATGACTCCTGGTAACGTATTCTCTACTGCAGATGCACAAAAGATTAACCAATCTATCTTAGCTCAATACACTCCCTCTGGTTTTGACTTCTACACAATGGATGTAAACAACACTGATGGTTCTATCACTATTGCTGACGTATATTCTGTTTACGGTCGTTTAGCAGGTAGATTCTCTAGTTGGCCTAATTCTAAAAAGGATGTAATGTTCTTTACAGTTGCTGAATATAATTCAATTAATGGATCAGCTACTAACTTAACTTCTACTTACTCTACTATTAACAACTTTGATTACACTATTGATGGTCGTGACTCTATCACTTACTACGTAGCTGTTAAAGGAGATGCTAACGCTACAGGATTTAAGATGGCTCGTTTGACTCCTATCAAGATTACTAACCCAGCTAATGCTAAGCGTTACATCATTGATGAGACTGTATCTTACGATTTCCCTGCAGAAACTATCGAGATTAACATGCCTAAAGTAACTGTAGATGAAGGTAACTTAGTTAACGTTCCTGTTAAAGTTCTTACAGATGGCAAACAGTTGGGTGCACTTCAATTAGACTTACGTTATGATACTGCTTACTTAGAGTTTAAGAAAGTAGAGAACACTGAAAAGATGATGAAGTGGACTTCTTACTTAAACCCTTCTAACGGTACAGTATCTTGGGGAGCAGCTGACTTAACTAATGAAAACCTCTTAAATGACGGAGACCAAGTATTTACCCTTCAGTTTATCGCTAAGAAGCCACAAGACTCTTGGGCTACTGCAGCTTTATGGACTGGTGCTAAATACGTAGGTGATGCTAAGTCTAAAGACATGAACATCACTCCTGCTATGGGTATCATTGAGGTACGTAGGATTAACAAAGGAGTTGTTTCTTTAAATGATCTTAACTCTATTATCGTATTCCCTAATCCTACAGATGGAGCAGTACAGATCCAATTCCAGATCAAACAAGATGCTGACGTAGACGTAGCTATCTCTGATGAGGTAGGAAGACGCATACAGACCATTTTAAACGAGAAGATGCCTGCAGGTAAGTACAAGTACAATACAAACCTAGATCGTCTCCCTAATGGCTTCTACGTGCTTACTGTTGTAACAGAGCATGAGACCTTACATTCTAAAATTATCGTAACTAAATAAAACTATGAACATTAAAAAAACGCTTGGTTTTAGTCAAGCAGAACCAGTCCCAGTAGATCCTAAGAATAGATTCTATTACATGCTGCAGCAAATGCAGGCTAATCGTTGGAAGATTACAGCTATCGTATTAGGTTTGTTCTTCTTTATTATTCTTGGTATTAACTCTGCAGTATTTTTTGGAATAGAAATCCAAGAGAACTGGAAAGAGATGTTACTTATTCTTTTTGGTGCCTTTGTAGGTAACTTGAACAAAGTAGTTGACTACTGGTTTAACTCAGAAGACCGTGACAAAATGTTAATTCAGAAGGTCGATGAAGAGGACGGTGAATCATTATCTAACCCAAATAACTCCTAATACTATGTCAGAAGAACAAGAAGAAAGCGTAATGTCTGCTACTAAGAAAGCAATCATTGGCGCAGTCACCACTGCTGTAACTGCAGGAGGTGCATGGTTTGCTACTCAATTCGGTGGCGGTGAAGAACCTAAAGAAGAGGCTAAAACAGAACAAGCTGCTCAGCCTGTAATTAATGTAAACCTAGAGAACAACAACACTAACCAACAGAAGCAATCTAGCGGAGGTACTAACACAATCATCAAAGAACGTGTAATTGA
>ENA-OUVC01002395-OUVC01002395.1-marine-metagenome-genome-assembly--contig:-NODE-2395-length-10577-cov-1.988952_pt1 | contig 10577 bp, 8 predicted proteins | sample MGYA00248622_ERZ508571 | MGnify/ENA primary metagenome ERZ508571 (study PRJEB26236, sample SAMN06267175) | marine metagenome | isolation source: Columbia River Estuary | place: USA:Columbia River Estuary... | reverse complement strand
GGAAACCGACGCGGCTTTTCTGTCATTTTGTACACAGCTTGGTCGTGGTACATCCGCACATTCGGACCAATCAGATCAGCACAAATGCCAAGAATTTTTGCATTCCGCACGAATGGACGAATCTCTGGCTTTCGTCGCACAATCTGGGCAGCAAAAGTTATTGCACCATTTTCTGAAATAAGAAACCGCTCATCTGCTTGCTTCTTTAGTTCGGCAATTGCTTCGTCTTCTGCTTCATCAGTGATGCGCGTCAATTCGGCTAGCTCTTCAGGTGAATAGATGTCGTTCAGCACAAAGAAACCCAACTCATCGAATTGATCAATGTGAGCCTGCGACACTGCCCCGCTCTGCGCCGTATGGCTTTCCCACACGAACGACTTATTCCACGGATGAGACTTCATTCACCGATTATGTCACGGTGAGTTGCGTGTACATGCCGTTGGCGTAGTGGCCAGCGATATTGCATAACAGTTGATAATTGCCCGCATCGAGTTTCAACGTGACAGTCCCAGTGGTTTTAGGATTCCATTCTGAAATCTCACCTGGAACAGACACCCCTTCTCCTTCTTCGTCGAAACGATTATCAGGACCCAAAGGAATCTTGCCCGCCGCAAACTCTGTCTTCACAATGATGAACTCATGAGGAATCGTCCCTTGGTTCTCCATTGTGAATTTCACGTCTCCGGCTTTTGCTTCGTGGGCACTAACGCCGACCGCCCATTCGTGCACACTGCCCGTGATGTCATTACTGACAACTTCAGTTTCGGGCACTGTTGACTCTGTCACTGATTCTTCCGCTGGCAGAACAGTGAAGCTGGTGTGCATTCCATTTCCGTAATGCGCCTCAATATTGCACAACAACTCATAGGTCCCCGCTTCAAGATTAACCTTCAGTACCTTCGATTCATTCACGGCCCACTCAGGAATTTCATCGACAACCGAAAGACCCTTGTCTTCTTCGTCAAACCTGCTGTTTGACCCAATAGGAATCTTGCCCGGCTCATACGAGGTCTTCGTCACTAGGAACTCATGCTGAATTGACCCATAGTTGGCAATTGCAAAGATGACCTCACCGGCTTCTGCAGATTGCGCACTGACGTTCACCTTCCACTCTTCGACACTGCCCGTGATCTTGTTAGAAACAACAGCCACCGCTTCCGTTCCACCAGTTGCATCATCTGAGGGGTCCGTTCCACAACTGACTAGTCCGAGCATTGAAAAAGCCAATGCGGCTGTGATTGTGAATTTGAGAGATTTCATTCTTCTTCTTTGTTAAGTGTGACTAATGCCACACTAACCCCATACCTCTCCACTATTTCCTAAACGTCCGAATTGCACCTACTGTCTAGAGATACGCCAAATCAGTTGGCGAAGTAAGGGATGCTTAACATGAAGAACTACGACAAGATTTATATCAATGGCCAATGGGTCGCTTCAGAGGGTTCAAAAACAATTTCAGTTTTTGACTCAACCAACGAAGAAGTCATGGCGACAATTCCTGAAGGAACCGCCTCAGATGTAACAAAAGCAGCAGCTGCAGCAAAGGCCGCATTCCTTTCATGGAGTTCCTTGCCAAAGGCTGACCGCGCAAAGTACCTCAACGCAATTGGCGATGCACTCGTCGCTCGCATGGACGAAATTTCTTCTGCAATTTCACGCGAGACCGGAATGGCCAAGATGTTGTCGAACATGATTCAGGTGGGACTCCCCATCAACTCGTTCAAGCAGGCAGCAGCTCTTGCAGAATCATTCGAATTCGAAAAAGAAGTCGGCACTTCATTGATCGTTCGCGAGCCAATCGGCGTTGTCGGATGCATCACACCGTGGAACTACCCATTGCACCAAATCGCAGCCAAGGTTGCATTCGCCATGGCTGCAGGTTGCACCGTTGTATTGAAGCCAAGTGAAGTTGCACCAATCGATGCATTCATGCTCGCTGAAATCATTCATTAAGCCGGCCTTCCTGCTGGCGTGTTCAACTTGGTCACAGGAACTGGCCCAGTTGTCGGAGAAGCAATTTCAGCTAGCCCCGACATCGACATGATCTCATTCACAGGATCAACTCGCGCCGGAAAGCTCGTCATGCAGACTGGTTCAGAGACTGTAAAGAAAGTTGCGCTTGAACTTGGTGGAAAGAGCGCCAACATCATTGGTGAAGACCTTGACGAAGCAACCTTTGCAAAAGCAATCATGGGTGGCACTGGCCAGGCTTTCCTGAACAGTGGTCAAACATGTTCTCTACTCAGTCGCATGCTGGTGCCACGTGCACGTCTTGCTGAAGCAGAAGGCCTTGCAGCCGCAGTTGCTACTGGCATCAAAGTTGGAGACCCCTTTGCTGAGGGCACAAACGTTGGACCACTTGCCTCTGCTGCGCAACGTGACCGCGTGCTCGGTTACATCAATAAGGGCATTGAAGAGGGTGCAAAGCTCATTGCGGGTGGCCTCGGCGCACCTGAAGGCCTCGAAAAGGGCTACTACGTAAAGCCAACCGTGTTCTCTGAAGTCAACAACAAGATGACGATTGCTCAGGAAGAAATCTTTGGCCCTGTGCTGGTTCTCATTCCTTACGACGGAATCGACAATGCAGTCGAGATTGCAAATGACTCTCCGTACGGACTCGCAGGCGCCGTGTTTGCTGCCGACAAGGAAACGGGAATTGCAATTGCTAAGCGCATTCGCACCGGACAAGTCACCGTCAACGGTGGCGCCTTCAACCCAAATGCACCTTTTGGTGGTTACAAGCAATCAGGCGTCGGCCGTGAACTTGGAGAATACGGTTTCGAGGAGTTCCTTGAAATCAAGAGCTTGCAGCTCTAATCGTTAATTCATTTCTTGAATTATCTCTGACAACTCAGATTCACTAATCACCCCAGTGCGTGTGGTGGCGGTTCCGTCTGTGGCTACAAAAACCCATGCAGGCTGATACGGCACTTTGTATTTGGAGTAGATGTCGCCGGGCGTGTCGTCGAGATTAACAAGCGTCAGTCCATGACGATCGACAAAAGATTGATACGACGCGTTGTCGCCTGCCCATGCAACACCGACGACACTGACTGATTCAGCGAATTCTTTGTTGACCTCCTCGACCGAGGGGGCTTCAGCATTACAAGTGCCTCAACCAGGCGCCCAAAACCACAACACCACAGGCTTGTCAGCAAGTGCTTTCGACAACACAAATGATCCACCGCATACTACAGGTGATGTGAAGTCGTCGATTGCTGCATTTTCACTGGATGCAATTGAGCTTGTGGATTGTGATGCATCTGAAAGCGAAGAAGTCGACGTGGTGGCATCATTGCCGCAGGCACTTATCGCCACCAATAAGGCGACAACACTGACAGATCGCCAAATCTTCATTGCCACAGCATAGAGGCTTGCCTAACCGACAACCGCCACACCATTTTCCAGCACTGCAATGCCGCGAGGCTCATCGCTGATTGCATGCGACCCGGTGGCATCTCCAATTTCAGCACTGCCTTCCAATACGCGCGCATCAGACGAGGCATATTGCACGATGTAGGCCTTACGTGTGGAGTTCGTGAAGTTAGGACCAGTGAGGTGTGGCGTCAACGATGAGAAAAACACTGCACCGCCAGCTTTTACTTCCGCCACTAGTGGCTCCGTCGGAGGTTCCTCAAAGCATTCATATCCGAGAGTGTCCACGTAATAGTGAGCAAGCGTCCCTTCTTTATGAAGCCCGGGAACGACTTGCGGACAACCGTTATCAATTGTCGCATCAGTAAGAGCAATCCAACACGTGAGGTAATGCTGTGGTTCAACAAACAAATACCCATTGTCTTGATGCCATGGAAACCGTCGTGGCTTCTCAGTCATCTTGTATACAGCTTGGTCGTGATACATACGCACGTTCGGACCAATGAGATCTAAACAGATTCCAAGAATCTTTTCGTTCCTAACAAACGGTCGTATCTCTGGCTTTTGTCGAACCAACTGCCCAGCAAAAGTAATAGCCCCATTTTCAGAGATCAAAAAACGTTCGTCGGCTTGCCTCTTTAGTTCGGCGATCGCTTCGTCTTCTGCTTCATCGGTAATACGCGTTAACTCGGCCAATTCTTCAGGCGTGTACAGATCTTCGACTACGAAGTACCCCAACTCATCAAATTGATCAATCTGAGTTTGTGTCACTGCTCCACTTGCTGCCGTGTGCGACTGCCAGGTAAAAGACTTGTTCCAAGGATGCTGAGCCACTTAGTCAGTCTTACATTTCTAGGCGAACATCGCCATAGTTCTGTTCATCTTCTGTGGGACGCATCAAAAACTTGTGCGATCCTTCGCATTTTTCAATAACCGGGATAAGCACAGCATTTCATCGGCTACAGAGTTCAGGATTTGCCCATCTTCCTCAATGTCTGTGGGTACTTGGATGAATTCTCGGATGTCGTGCTTCGGACTGGCAGTTCGAATCACCTTGGCAGAGCCCACCACGGCCTCGTGCGACGTATAGACCTGCCCATCCACTTCAGTTGAGATAAGTACTCCAGAAGCAATGTTGTAGGACACGCCCTCCGACTTCACAACTAACTGCGGATGAGAACGAAGTTTCGTTGCTAAGCGGTGTCGCTCTTGCACTGTTTCGAGCGCAAGCAAACGATCTCTCACTTGTGCAGCCTCTTCGAAGCGTTGTGCTTGCGAATGGGATGCCATCTTGCCATTTAGGCGATCAACTACTTCATGTGAAGTCTGAAGAAGCGTGTCACGCACCAGATTGACAACCTGCTCGTACTCTGCCGGTTCTGCTGTGCCAGAGCACGGACAGTATGCAAGGCCAAGACGCGCGGCAGAACACACGGGGGCGTCCTGCGGTGCCGAGTAGTTCTTTGTCATTCGCACAGTGCAACGCCGAAGCGGCACTACTGATTCAATTGCATCAATGATGTCTCTTGCCATTGATCGAGAACGGATGGGCCCAAGTGACACGCCTTTTGAAGTGGGAGTCTTTGCTACGACTAGACGTGGCCACTCCTCTTCAGTAGTAAGACGTACATAGCAATACTTCTCAGTCCGTGTTCCCATGTGGTTATAGCGAGGACGCACTCGGCCAATGATGCGTGACTCCCATACCTCGGCAGTAAGCGGATCAGGTGTTTCTATGTATTGAATGCCTTGAACCAACTTCAGGAGTGACCCCACTTTGCGGCGAGATTCGCCCGAACTGAAATAACTACGAACTCGTTGTCGCAAATTGGTGGCCTTACCGACATACAAGATCTCACCAGACGCATCAAGAAAGAGATAAACGCCCGGAGTGCGCGGAATACCATCTGTCATTTTTAATTTCGAAGCTTCGGGGTGCGAACTGACTTTCGGGAGCTCAATAAAATCCTCTAAATCGTGCACTCCAAACCCAGAAGCACGATCAATAAGCAAGTGCAGCAGATCACCCGTTGCCAGCACATCGTCCATGGCGCGGTGAATTGGTTGATGAGGAAAATTGAAGTGAGATGCAAGCGTTGACAACTTGCAGTTCGGAACTTCACTACGAACTAAACGGCGGGCCAATGTGACAGTGTCAACCACAACATTAGAAAGCACGTCATACCCATGACGCTGTAACGCGGCATTGAGGAAGCCCACATCGAATCGCGCGTTGTGGGCGACCAACACGGTGCCTTCCACGAAGTCCAGAAATGTCTCTAGAACGTCTTCGATTCGAGGAGCATCGGCAACCATGGAGTCTGAGATACCAGTCAACATGACAATGTTCGCGGGAATGGCCTGACCCGGATTAACAAGCGTGCTCAGGCGAGAGACTTCCTCGCCTCCCTTGTACTTCACGGCACCGATTTCAGTGATACCACCGTAGGCGCTGGAACTTCCTGTGGTCTCGAGGTCGACAACGCAGAAGGTGACCTGAGAAAGCAGGGTGCTTTCTGAGGTAAATGACCAACCTTTATTCACATCATTCACTGTAAACGACAGGTGCTTCACCCTCATTCACTACGCTTACGAAACCAACGCAAAGGGATACTCATGATTCACTCAGTTATCGAACAATGGCACGCACACATGCGTGGGGAACTAAAGAACGGGCTCGACATCTTGCTCGACGACGACTGTGTTTTCTACTCCCCCATTGTGTTCACCCCACAAGTCGGCAAAGAGATCACCAAGATGTATCTCATGGCGGCTGGACAAACCCTGCCAGGCGAGAAGAGACCAGACGGTCCGTCAGACAACAGCGGCAAATTTCGATACACCAAAGAAGTCCTCGATGGAAATACAGCAGTGTTGGAATTTGAAACGACGATTGAAGGCAAGTACGCCAATGGTGTCGACATCATCACATGCAACGATGCAGGAAAGATCATCGAGTTCCGTGTGATGATGCGGCCGCTACAAGCAATCAACGCTGTACACCGTCAGATGGGCGAAGCCCTCGACAAGATGAAATAGTTGCATCTCAGAGAGCCGAAGAACGTCCACGTGAAAAAGATCTTGACGGCATCAGCCATTATCGCTAGCAGTCTCTTGCCCATCACGGCGGGTAACTCCACAGCCCAGTCCGTATTGACGGCTCCCGCTGGCCCTTCGAATGTCTATTTGATTGTTCTTGACGAAGCGCCTCTCTTTGCCATCGTCAAGAAGGACGGAACGATCAATGACAAACGATTTCCCGGCTTTGCTGAGTTGGCGCGACACACAACGTGGTATCGCAACACTTTGACAACTGCTCAACGTACAACCGAAGCCGTACCTGCATTGCTTGACGGGAATTGGCCCACTATCCGTAACTACCCCGTTTACCAAGACCACCCGAACAACTTGTTTTCGCTATTTCTTGGTAAGAGGAAGATCGACGAGTATCAACCAGTGACCCGGTTGTGCCCACCGGATACATGTCGGAACGTTCCCGTCGATAATTCACGCAGTGTGCCCCTGCAGGTTTCTCAGTTTCGTTCAGGCGTGAAAGCAGCTGCAGGCGCCACCGAACCAACGTTGGTTTTTCGACATGTACTTCTCCCCCACCGACCATGGCTCTTGTCAGTTGACCTTCGAATTTCAAATGAAACCAGTGCGGACCCGCGAACAGGGCACAATTTCGAAAGACGTAGAGACAGTTACCAGAGAATGCTTATTCAGTTTGTAGCAACAGACAAACTAATTACCGAGATGCTTCGGACAATGAAGAAATCTCCAAATTGGAACAAGACAATGTTGATTGTCACTGCTGACCACGGACTCACCTTTGTCCCTGGTCAATCGGAACGGATCAGAGTGAACCCAAACAGCACCGACACACTCGAGGATTTGTACCGAGTTCCCCTTTTTATCAAGTACCCGGGTCAATCAGTTCCAGACGTGAACGACTGCCCCGTCAGTTCCATTGATATTCTGCCCACCATTCTTAATGTGGCGAAGATTTCACATAAGGCCACATTTGATGGAGTGGATATTTCTGAATCGTGCCCACAGCGCGACACCCGCACCGTTGCATGGCCATACTCGAAGGCGAAAATTGCAACGGGTACGGATGCGCTGTTAGAGCGAGTGCGCTACTACGACGAGTGGATACCGTCCGATGGAAATGTGACCGATATCTTTCGCATTGGGAGAAGTGCGCAACTTCTTGGCACCATCGTGCCCAAAACGGCTCCAGCGAGAAAAGGAATCACCTGGTCACTCTTTAAGGGGAATTCATTTCAGAAGATTGGCCGAGATGAACTCATGTACGTGCCCACCAAGGTCACCGGTTTTTTGAGAACCTCATCCTCCATTTGCGCGGCATGCGAAGGACTCATCGTGGTCGATGGACGCGTGCTGGGAATACTGCCAGAGCTTGCAGATGTGCAGCCTTCAACAAAGAAGCAGTACTTCACTTCTGCGCTTCTCACTCGCTACATAACACCACAGACGCGGTCAGTTGAGTTGTGGCTTGCGGACTGGACCCCTGGCGAAGCCACATTCACGAAAGTCGGCCCCCCTCAAATTCCGTGACGGATTCATACTGAGACAGAAAAAGGCCCCCGCGAGCGAACTCGCGGGGGCCTCTCTCAGTACTAGTTGAAGTAGTTAGTTCTTCTTGCGGTTGTATGCGTATCCGCCACCGCCAAGCACGACAGCAGCAAGGATCAGCAACCACCAGAGGTTGTTTGAATTGCTTGTTCCGCCACCTGTTGAGGTGTTTGAACTTGCATCTTTTCCTGAACGATTCACATCAAATGATTTCTGCTGAACAGCGTCATCGACGAGTGTCATGAATGTGAGTTTCTTCGCATCCTTGCCAACGGCGATCTTGCTGAATGCAGCACCATTAATGTTGATGCGTTCTCCACCGTCAACACTTGCATAGACAGGACCAGTAGTAGCACCAAGCGATGCTGCAATTGCGTCGAAGCAAGCCTGGTCACAATCAATGAATGTTGCGTCTGTGGTTACTGTGACTGTTTTGTCGTCATTGTTAAATGATGCATCGCTCACAACTACTTCTGCAACAACCGTGGTTGATGTGGTTGAAGCAGGTGCGACCGGTGTTGTCTTAACAATTTCTGACCAATCAGAGATAACTCCGTCGGCTTTGTTCTCGGCAGCAACACGGATTTCATTTTCTTGGTCATTTGCAAGTCCAAGAGCTAATGCTTCCGTTGTATCCACTCTGATTGTCACTGAGTTAGCAAAACCATCAGAAGATACCTGCACTAAGTAACTGGTTACTTCGGTGTTGCCAGTTTCTGAGGCATCCCAAGTAATTGTGGCCGAACCATTACCTGCAACTGCTGCAACATTTTTAGGCGCTGCAATTGATGCTGGTTCCACGGTTGTGGTCGGTGATTCTGATGCGACATAGTCCGGATCGTCAATCAATGACATCACGACTTTTACGTACTTGTATGTGCCGTAGCACGGATCACCATATTCACCGTTTCCAGCTGGAATGGTTCCTGAAGTCTTGTTTGACAAGGCCTCTTCAACAAGTGCCACTGAAGTATCAGAATGACACCAACCAATAGAGACCATATTTCCGTCGAGATTTTGAATGCCGTATGAAGCAAATAGAACCTTGTCGAACTTCTTGCCCTCAGGTGCGATTGCAGTCTCTGGGTAGTGCTCAGCTGTTTCGAAATATGCAGTATTTGGCGCATCAATAGCCACACCAGTACGCATTGCGTTTGCAACATAGTTCTCATCATCTACCAAAGTGATAAGCGCCTTTACGCGCTTATACGTTCCGTAGCACGGATCGCCGAAATTTTCATTTCCGGCAGGGAGTACAAATGATGTATTTCCGTTAGCTACTTCTGAAACAACACTCAGCGAAGTATCTGAATGGCACCAACCGAGTGTCACAGCATTTCCTTCAACGGTTGGAGTTCCATATGAAGCCCACAGGACTTTCCCAAACTTCTTTCCAGCAGGAGCCAAGAAAGTTTTGTTATTTGCTGGGTCGTAGGTTTCATCGCCTTCAACCAACATTGTGTCTGATTCTTCAATTGATTGACTTGACACCATTGGCGGCTGAGTCGTGGTTGGAGTATCGACTACATCGACAGAGGTCGGAACATCTGCTGATGTCGATGGTGCTGAACCAGGAGTTCCAGCCTGTGAGTAGTAATAACGCTGAGCGTCATAGTCACCAACGAGGTAACGCGCATTGACATGGTCATGTGCAATGTAGGTCGCGTTGCTGAAGCCGGATGGGTTGATCGGACACATTGTTCCTGATTCGCCACATTCTCCAGAGCCACTGCCATTGAAAATGACAGGCACTGTTGTACCAGCTGAAAGATCCCAGACTCGGTAACCCTGGTTGTAATTGATTCGGTACAGATAACGGCCATCGGTAGCAATACCGTGGTCGTCGTTTGGCCACACTTCTGAGTCAGTAAGGATGAAATCCTGGTCCCAAGAAATTGTTGCAGAAGTTCCAGTTCCAGAAACGTTGTACACGCGTAACGTGCTCTCTGCCCCGGACTCTGTGGAACTTGGGTAAGAAATTCGTGCAATTCGGCCATCTGGGAAGTCAGTCATGTCGCTGTACATCCAGAATGCACCTGCAGGCAGCGGCTTATCTTCAGGAACTGCAACTGGAGCAGCTGACCAATCAGAAGTTGCTGTGCAATACAGGTTTCCGCTGTGTGAACTGGTCCAGATACATCCGTGACTCATCGCAAGGTTTGCCTGCGCGCTGTCCACATCTGTTGGAGCGTTAGAAACCTCGTGACGAACAGTGTTCTGTCCATCAAAATCAGTCTCGTAAATCACGCCATTTGCATTATCGCTTGTACGAACAAATAGTTTTGATCCGTCTGTAGCGATTCCTCGAATGTTGCCAGAAAGGCCCGAGATTTCGACGATTGTCTCACCTGAACCCAGAATGCGTTCGGGCACTGCGAGAGCCGCATTTTTGGTGCGACCTCCGTCGGATGATGAGCCTGATCCGCCACATGCCGAGAGTGCAAGCACCCCGACTGTGGCCAGAGCAATGCCCAATTTGGTTGATATACGCATGTATTCCTCTTTGAAGTGGTGCTGATTGCGCATTTTGTCTATACAGACAAAATGCCTTATTGGACAAAAAATCCAACGACCGAGAGAACCTAACAGAGAAACTCATTTGT
>ENA-OUVC01002391-OUVC01002391.1-marine-metagenome-genome-assembly--contig:-NODE-2391-length-10579-cov-4.039135_pt1 | contig 10579 bp, 8 predicted proteins | sample MGYA00248622_ERZ508571 | MGnify/ENA primary metagenome ERZ508571 (study PRJEB26236, sample SAMN06267175) | marine metagenome | isolation source: Columbia River Estuary | place: USA:Columbia River Estuary... | reverse complement strand
GTAGGTTTCTACTCAAATTTAGTAAAACAAACCAATCATTTGCTGTGTTGCCCATAGATGTTAACAATATTTTCTCTTCGGAGCCTGGTTTGTTTAACCAAGGAGCACTAGACCTCTTTGCCTATCAGTACAGCGGGAATGCGGTGTACCGGCGTTGGTGTGATCTTATTGTTCCGGCGGATCATCCCAAAAATGCAGCGGGCCTGCCTTTATTTGAGCATTATACGAGCATTCCGGCCATGCCCATTGGGTTTTTTAAAACCGAAACGGTGCAAACCGGAAATTACGAGCCTGCACTTTTTTTTGAAAGCAGTGGAACCACCGGAACAGAGCAAAGCAAACATTACCTCAAAGACGAAGCCGTTTATCAGCGCAGTTTTTTTACAGCTTTTGAACAGGTGTATGGGCCGGTTACCAACTGGTGTATTATTGGGCTCTTGCCTGCTTATTTAGAGCGGCCACATTCGTCGCTGGTATACATGGTGGAGCATTTGATTCAAGCATCTAACAATGCGCACAGTGGCTTTTATTTATACGATCATGAGGCACTAGCAAAAACCTTAGAGGCCAATGAAGCAGCGGGGCAAAAAACGCTTTTAATTGGTGTTACGTTTGCACTTTTAGATTTTGCAGCACAATATCAGATGCCTTTACAACACACCACTATTTTAGAAACTGGTGGTATGAAGGGTAGACGAAAAGAACTAACCAGAGCGGAAGTGCATGAAACATTAATGAATGCTTTTCTGGTACCTACCATTCATGGCGAATATGGCATGACCGAATTATTATCACAAGCCTACGCCACTGGAAATGGTATTTACAAATGCCCGCCATGGATGCGCGTGCTTGTCACCGAAGAAGAAGATCCACTTACCGTGAAAACCAGTGGGAGAGGCACTTTACAAGTTATTGACCTTGCTAATATCCATAGCTGCTCATTTATTGCCACAGAAGATGTGGGCGCCGTTTATGCAGATGGCAGCTTTGAAGTTTTTGGCCGAATGGATCATTCGGCCCTACGCGGTTGCAGTTTAATGGTGATCTAAAAATTTTGCGCGAACGCAAAAAGCGTTTTACACACTTACATTAAAATCACGAAGCGCATCGTTTAAACTTGTTTTTAAATCGGTGCTTGCTTTACGCTGACCAATAATTAAAGCACAGTTTACTTGGTATTCACCAGCGTTAAACTTTTTAGTTGTGGTACCCGGAATTACTACAGATCTTGCTGGTACACGTCCTGTATATTCTACCGGAGTAGAACCGCTTACGTCAATAATTTTTGTTGATTGTGTGAGTACCACATTGGCACCTAGTACGGCTTCTTTTTCTACAATAACACCTTCTACCACAATGCTTCTGCTACCTAAAAAACAACCGTCTTCGATAATAACAGGGCTTGCTTGTAATGGCTCTAATACACCGCCAATACCCACGCCACCACTCAGGTGTACGCCTTTTCCAATTTGTGCGCAACTACCTACTGTTGCCCAGGTATCAACCATGGTACCCGCATCAACGTACGCACCAATGTTTACATAACTAGGCATGAGTACTACCGAGCTAGCAATATAAGAACCATAACGTGCCACAGCTGGAGGAACGGCTCTAACGCCTAATTCTTTGTAGTTACTTTTTAATAACATTTTATCGTAAAACTCAAAAGGAGGGAGCTCCCATGTTTGCATTTGTTGAATACCAAAATACATCAAAATAGCCTGCTTAACCCACTCGTTTACCACCCACTTATCTCCTTCTGGAGATGCTACACGTAAACGACCTTTGTCTACATCTTCAATCACGGCTCTAACGGCGTCACTGTAGGTTGCTTCTTTTAATAAATCTCTATTTGACCAGGCTTCAAGTATTAAATTTTGTAAAGACATGCTTAATTTTTTTGCAAACATAAGCAACACATCTTTAACTACCACTAACTAGGTTAATTCTCGTTAACAAATTGTAATTTGCCTGCGTGACCCCACTATTTAATACAGATATAGAAGCCTGTTTGCGCGTTTTAGAAAGCGGCGGTCTTATTTTGTACCCCACCGATACCATTTGGGGTATTGGCTGCGATGCCACAAATGAAGCAGCCGTAGAAAAAATATTTACTTTAAAAAAACGCATCGAAACCAAGGCCCTTATTGTGCTCATTGCAGACGAGCGTTCACTATTACAATATGTGGCGAGCCCGCATATTGAGGTGTTTGATTATATCCAAGGTGTTTCTAAACCCACCACTATCATTTATGAAAATGCCATTGGACTTGCCGGTAATTTACTAGCCGAAGATGGCTCTGTGGGCATACGCATTTGTGCCGATGAATTTTGTAAGCACCTCATTAAGCGGTTTAGAAAACCCATTGTAAGTACCTCTGCTAATGTATCTGGCTTTCCACCACCCAAAGTATTTTCAGATATTGATATTGCTGTTAAAGAAGGCGTGGATTATGTTGTCCATTACCGTCAAGATGATACTATACCAGTTGAGCCCTCTGCTGTGGTGAAATGTAATAAAGACGGGCGTTTCACAATTCTACGTCCGTAATTGTTTCCTTTTGTTTTCTTTTGGTTAAATTTGCTTTATGCACCGCATACTCGTTATTCAAACTGCATTTATTGGAGATGTTGTACTCGCAACAGCCATGCTTGAAAATTTGCATGCAGCATACCCATCAGCGAAAATTGATATTTTGGTAAGGCAAGGTGCAGATGAACTTTTTACAGATCATCCCTACATTAACGAGGTGCATGTATGGAATAAAAAGAAAAACAAATACCAGCATCTTTTTCAAATCATACAAACCATTAGGCGTATCAATTATGACGTTGTTATTAATGTACAGCGTTATTTAGCCACTGGCATCATCACCGTTTTGTCGGGTGCTAAAAAAACAATTGGCTTTGATAAAAATCCACTCAGCTTTTTATTTTCGGTAGTAGTTGCGCATCAGTTTGGTGCAGCCGCGCAAGCGGCTGGGGGCGCAGCTGAGGCGGGCGCGCGCGCTGCAGCGCAAGATTCAAACAGCGCGTCTTTGCACGAAACCTCACGCAATCATGCGCTGCTGGCATCACTCACAACAGCGCCAGTTGCAAAGCCAGCACTCTATCCATCTGCTGCAAATTTTGCAGCGGTGCAAAAATTTCAAGGCGCTCCTTATATATGTATGTCGCCGGGGTCGGTGTGGGAGACCAAAAAAATGCCTGCAAAAAACTGGATCGATCTTATTAACGCAGTGCCAACAAACTATACCATTTATTTAATGGGTGCGCCTAACGAGAAAGATTTGTGCGCGGAGATACTCAGTGGTTCATCGAGAGAGGGAGTGATCAATATTGCTGGACAACTAAACTTGTTAGAAGCAGCGGCACTTATTAAAGGCGCCCGTTTAAATTATGTAAACGATTCGGCTCCTATGCATTTGGCGTCTGCAACAAATGCACCTGTTGCTGCCATTTATTGTTCTACGATTCCGGCATTTGGATATGGTCCATTATCGGCAAAACAGTTTATTATAGAATCTCTAGAACCCTTAGCCTGTAAGCCCTGCGGCCTGCACGGAAAAAAGGCTTGTCCACTAGGTCATTTTAACTGTGGCCATAGCATTACAACCGCGCAATTACTAGCGCCTCTTTCGCTTATATAAATGAGCAAAGCGCTACATTTGCAGTGCATGGAAATTAATTGTTCACCACTCGAAACCCAACTCTTTAAAAAAATAGGTGCCGCAGCAGATAAGCTGGGTGTACCTGCTTATTTAATTGGTGGATTTGTGCGTGATAAAATTATTGGACGTCCTACCACCGATGTGGATGTGGTTTGTATTGGTGATGGTATTGCATTAGCACATGAAGTAGCAGCACTTTTTTCACCAAAGCCAACGGTTGCATTTTTTAAAACATTTGGAACCGCTCAAATAAAAATTGATGATTTTATTATTGAATTTGTAGGTGCGCGCAAAGAAAGTTATGCTTCCGATAGCCGAAAACCAAGTGTTAGCCCAGGCAGTATCGAAGATGATCAAAACAGAAGAGATTTTACCATCAATGCACTTGCCATTGGACTCCATGAAGCAGCTTTTGGAAAATTAGTAGATCCATTTGGTGGACTTCAGGCGATTCAGGATAAAATAATTAAAACCCCTTTAGCGCCACATCAAACCTTTAGTGATGATCCGCTGCGCATGTTAAGGGGGATCCGCTTTGCGTGTCAGTTAGGCTACACCATTGTGCCTGAAACATTGGATGCGATAGCAGATAGTGCACACCGCATTAGTATTATATCGCAGGAGCGTATTACCGAAGAACTGAATAAAATCATGCTCTGCGATAAACCATCGGTAGGATTTGATTTGCTTTTTAAAGTAGGTTTATTACATAAAATATTTCCGCAGCTTGTAGATTTATACGGCGCCGAAAATATAGATGGCATGGGTCATAAAGATAATTTTTACCACACACTGCAGGTATTAGATAATATGGCCGAAAGCACACCTGATTTGTGGTTACGCTGGGCCGCATTATTACATGATATTGCAAAGCCGGCTACTAAAAAATTTGAAGAAGGATTTGGATTTACGTTTCATGGTCACGAAGTAGTGGGTGCGCGCATGGTGCCTAAAATATTTACCAAACTAAAACTTCCTTTAAACGAGAAAATGAAACTCGTTCAAAAATTAGTGTTGTTGCATTTAAGGCCCATTAGTTTAACCAAAGAAAATATTACTGATAGTGCCATTAGGCGTTTAATTTTTGATGCCGGCGAAGACATAGAAAGTTTAATGCTTTTATGTAACGCCGATATCACCAGCAAAAACAAGCAAAAAGTAAAGCGCTATTTGCAAAATTTTGAAATGGTGCGCGCCAGAATTCAGGAGGTAGAAGATGGGGACAGGCTCCGCAATTGGCAGCCGCCAGTAACTGGAGAAATGATCATGGAAACCTTTGGTTTATCGCCTTCCAAAGAAGTGGGACTATTAAAAGACGCTATTAGAGAAGCCATTTTAGATGGTATTATTCCAAACGAGTTTGAGGCTGCCACAAAGTTTATGCTTGAAAAAGCAGCTACTTTAGGGCTTCGCCCCGTATAAATAATTGTATTTTAGCAAAATAAACAAAAGAGCATGGCTGTTTTAAAATTTAGGGTGTATTTAGAAGAAGATGACGCGGTGTACAGAGACATTGCCATTAAGCATACACAAACTTTTGCGGAACTACATTACGCTATTTTAAAAGCGTATGAATTTGATACCAAACATCAGGCTACTTTTTATAGAAGTAACGACAAATGGTTGCAAGGCCGCGAAATAAGTTTTGAAGTCTACGATAAAAAATATGTAGCACCACCATTATTAATGGCTGACACAGCTATTGGAACTGAAATTATCAATACCAATCAAAAGTTTGTATACGAATATGATTTTGCAAAAGGCTGGTTGTTTTTAATTGAGCTGATTCATGTAAGTAAAGAAACCGATGCTACACTTACTTATCCGCTCGTTACACGCACCGAAGGTATTGGTCCACAACAGTACGGTACCAAAAGTTTACTGGGCAATAAATTTGCCGACATCGAAGAAAAATATGATTTATCAGAAGCTGCAGATGGTTTTGGTGAAGAAGGCGATGAAGAAGATAACGGTAGTGATGATGCAGATGACGATGTGGTAGACACGCAAGATGAGTATGGACAAGACGAATATTAATAAGGTTGTAGCGCTACTTGCTGCAAGTGATTTTGATGCCAACATACCCACGGTTATTGTTATAGTAGGTCCTACGGCTGTAGGTAAAACAGCTTTTGCCATTTCGCTTGCACAGCATTTTAATACCCAAATTATTTCTGCCGATTCGAGGCAGTGTTACAACGAACTTTCTATTGGTGTTGCTAAACCCACAACTCAAGAGCTTGCTGCAGCAAAGCATTATTTTATAGGTACACATTCTATAAACGAAGAGGTTAATGCAGGTGTTTTTGAAAAATACGCACTAGACGCAGCGGCAACAATTTTTAAATCAAATACAGTAGCCGTAATGGTAGGCGGCACAGGCCTTTACATTAAATCTTTTTGTGAAGGCATAGATGCCATGCCATCAATTAGCCCAGACGTAAGAGATCGTATTATAGCGGATTACGAAAAAAATGGACTCGAATGGTTGCAAGAACAAGTAGCCGCTAACGATCCCATTTATTGGGAAAGCACACATGAAAAAAACAATCCGCAGCGCCTTATGCGCGCACTTGAAATGGTGCTTACAACTGGTAAATCCATTACTCATTTTCAGTCAGCACAAAAAGTGATAAGGCCTTTTAATATTTTAAAAATTGGGCTATCCATGCCCCGTGAAATACTCAATGGTCGTATTAACGATAGGGTGGACGCGATGATGCAAGATGGCCTACTCGAAGAAGTAAAAGCGCTTTTTCCCATGGCACACTTAAATGCATTACAAACAGTAGGTTACCAAGAAATATTTGCACACCTCCGTGGTGAAATATCTTTACAAGATGCTGTACAACAAATTAAGCAACATACCAGACAGTATGCCAAACGTCAAATGACTTGGTTTAAAAAAGACAGTCAAATAAACTGGTTAGAACTTAATACCAAAAGTTAGCATCACCGTTCCTCTTGAACCTGTTTGTGCTGCAAAAGTATTAGGCTTGTCGTTTAAGCGGTAAGCAAATTGAACGTCTTGGTTCATGATATGCGCATAGCTTAAGTCAATAAAAATACCATGGTCTCTGTAGCCAATACCACCTGTGGCAAGCATTCTACTCGCATCTAAAGCTTCGTCGGCGTAGGGGCTACCGTAGTATGCGCCACCTAATCTAAACATCACGGTATGGAACTTTATTTCACCACCTAGCTTTAGATTAAAATTGCCTTTGTAGTTTTCTTTAACGGCTTCATTAAGCTGGGTGTAGTAATTTGATAAACCCATATCGTTGGGGTCTGCAGATGAAAACCTTGAAGCTTTATAATTCACATACTCAATATCGGCACTTACAAAAGCACGTTGCTTGCGGGTATCTTTTACTTCTCTAAAAACATAACTGGCACTAGCTGTGGCTCTCCAAGGGGTAATTAAGGTATAATTGCTTTGACCTGGGTTACCACTATTGAGTGCATTACTGTTTGCCGATCTAGTGCGTGCATACGATTCTGTGTTGGCAATCATGGAAGCCCTTACTTCATCTTTAAATCCGATGATTTGAGGGGTATGAAAGGCAACGCCCACACGCCAAAATTCGGTGGGTTTATAAATGGTTCCGAGTTTTAAACCCATACCAATACCTCTTGAAGAAAAACTTTCTTGGAAGGTGAAACTTTCAAATTGGTTATTGGGGTTATTGGTGGCGTCTTTTTCGGTGTAGGTAAGTTCGCGATTGTAATTGATGATTGGAATGGTTAAGCTTCCGCCTACATACATTTTGTCATCCATATTGCCTGCAAGGCCAAGCGCTAATTCGTGGTAACCTCCGTTTGTGTTTGCATCATAGCTTTGGTTAACACCTGTAGAAATAGGCACCATGCTTTGGTATCCATCAAACCTACCTTGTGCGTTGTTAGACGTATCAATTAAAAAAGTTCGGAAGGCAAGTGATGATCCAAAAATATAATTACTAAGTGCAGCATTGGTATCCGCTAAATCACGGGTAAGTTCTTCGAGGTATTGCTCCGAAAAAGAACTCATATTATTAAAGCCTTTAAATGAAACTCGGTTGTTGTAATTGGCAACTTGATTGATAGAAATGGCAACGGCATTGCTTGTCCACTTGCTTCTTTTGTTGTTGCTAAATCCAAAAATAAAACCACTTGTTCCGTAGAGCATATTGTTTTTTGAGCTGCTACTATCGGAACCTCTATAATTAAACTTGTTGTTGTTGAAGTTCATGCCTGGCGACAAAACAAACTCAGATGTTTTAAACAAACCAAGTCCTGCAGGGTTAACGTGGTTGGCTGTAATATCTCCCCCTAATGATCCCATCACACCACCCGTAGCTATATTTCTGGCAGAACCATTTTGAGTAAACCAAGCAGTGCGAAGTGCATAATCTGGTTGTTGAGCAAATAAGTTTGTAGCAAATAATATTGCGACAGCGAGTATGGTTACTTTCATAAATGTTTGATTGAATCCTTTACAACTAGTTATCTCTTCCGCCTCTACCACTTGTTGCGCTAGAGCCGGTGCTTTTTACACCACCACTATTGCCACCTGCATTGCTAGAAGGCATAGCGGGTGCGCTATTGTTTGAGTTTGAAAAACTTCTGGAAGGTCTGTCCCAACTATTGTTATTTACAGCACCTGCAACTGTTGTTGCGGTAGAAAACACGCGTTTTACAAGGTTCCCAAAACTATTGCTATTGTTTCCTGTTTCAAAAACACCCGTTTTTGGATTGCGGTAACCCAAATTAACGTTGCCGTAGGTTTTATTTTTAAATGCAGTTACATTCGATCCTGCACCTCCGCCAATATTTACCCTTGGGTTTTTAAAAGCAATGACAGTACTAATTGGGTTCATAAAAGGATTGCCCCAGCCAAAACCTGGATTAAATCCAAAACCACGATTAAAACCAAATGCTGGATTAAATCCAGACCATTGATTAAATCCATTCATGCATCCGCAATTAAAGTTGTACCTGAAATTGTTGAAATTATTATTGAACCTATTGCCCATAAAATCAAAGCGGCTATCGTACCAATAATCAAAATCATCGATACAATTAAAACGGAACCTGTTATTTAATTTAAGGCGTAAAAAACGGTCTTCCTGAACCTCGGTATAACGATCAAATTGCTCTTTGGCCTCTTCTTCACGCTCTAATTCTTTTTTATTGACACCGTTGGCAGGCGAATAGTAAACGTCGTCGGGGGTTTGCCCGGCTTCATAAATAGTGCCGCAACTGGTTGCAAAAACAAGTAAAACTGCTACTGTTAGGAGGTTAGTTTTCATGGCAGATAGGTATTAAGGTGTACTATTATGCGAAGTTACATACATTTGCGGTGCAGGCAACCACAATTACAGGATTGGTATCTAATATCTAAACTAACGATTGTAAGCCTATTATTTTGTTAAGAATATTGTAATTCAACTATGAGCAAGGAAATAACCCCAAGAGCCCAGGATTATTCGCAGTGGTACAACGATTTAGTGATTAAAGGAAGCCTCGCAGATCATAGTGCGGTTAGAGGCTGTATGGTGATTAAACCCTATGGTTTTGCACTTTGGGAAAACATGCGTGATGTATTAGACAAAATGTTCAAAGACACGGGTCACCAAAATGCATACTTCCCTTTATTTATTCCTAAAAGTTTATTTGAGGCCGAAGAAAAAAATGCAGAAGGTTTTGCAAAAGAGTGTGCGATTGTTACGCATTACCGTTTAAAAACAGATCCTAATAATAAAGGAAAATTAATTGTAGATCCAGAAGCAAAACTAGAAGAAGAACTAGTAGTGCGTCCAACATCGGAAGCGATTATTTGGAATACCTATAAAGGATGGATTCAGTCGTATCGCGATTTACCAATACTTGTAAACCAGTGGGCCAATGTGGTGCGCTGGGAAATGAGAACCCGACTTTTTTTACGCACTGCCGAGTTTTTATGGCAGGAAGGACATACGGCGCATGCTACTAAAGCAGAGGCTGTAGAAGAAACGACTAAAATGCTAGATGTGTACGCCGATTTTGTAGAAAATTGGATGGCACTTCCAGTAATTAAAGGGGTAAAAACGGCTAATGAACGTTTTGCGGGTGCCGAAGATACCTATTGTATAGAGGCTATGATGCAGGATGGTAAAGCGTTACAGGCAGGTACCTCACACTTTTTAGGACAAAATTTTGCGAAAGCTTTTGATGTTAAATTCTCTGATAAAAACAACAACCTAGAATATGTGTGGGCTACTAGTTGGGGCGTGAGTACACGTTTAATTGGTGCACTTGTGATGGCGCATAGTGATGATCAAGGGCTTGTGTTACCACCAAAAATTGCTCCACTACAAGTGGTGATTGTTCCAATTTTTAAAGGTGACGAACAAAAAGCAGCGATCGATGCAAAAGTAACGGTGATGATGGCCGAATTAAAAGCGCTTGGTGTTTCTGTAAAATATGATGATAGTGATAATGCAAGACCAGGATGGAAATTTGCAGAATATGAAATGAAAGGGGTGCCTGTAAGAATTGCAATTGGTGCAAGAGATTTGGAACAAAATATTGTAGAAGTTGCGAGACGTGATACCAAAGAAAAAGCAAATGCTTCGATTGATGGTATTGGACTTCACGTAAAAAATTTACTAGACGAAATTCAGGCAAATATATTTAATAGAGCCAAGGCCTTTAGAGATGATCATATTACAGAGGCTAATACTTGGGACGAGTTTGTTCAGTTACTAGATAACAAAACCGGATTTATATCGGCACATTGGGACGGCTCACCTGAAACGGAAGAAAAAATTAAAGAACAAACCAAGGCTACCATTAGATGTATTCCTTTAGATAATAAGCAGGAAGCGGGCACTTGTATTTTATCGGGTAACCCTTCTACACAGCGCGTTTTATTTGCGAGGGCTTAT
>ENA-OUVC01002385-OUVC01002385.1-marine-metagenome-genome-assembly--contig:-NODE-2385-length-10600-cov-2.725173_pt1 | contig 10600 bp, 7 predicted proteins | sample MGYA00248622_ERZ508571 | MGnify/ENA primary metagenome ERZ508571 (study PRJEB26236, sample SAMN06267175) | marine metagenome | isolation source: Columbia River Estuary | place: USA:Columbia River Estuary... | reverse complement strand
ATTCTCCTTTGGCATATTTACCTTGTTGATGGTAATAAAGACTCACTGCTTTCTCAGTGCCATCGTACATTATTGATTCTACTATAGTGCTCACCTTGTCAGAATCCATCAAATCATTTGTTTCTTCACTTAGTACGGCGCCACTTGGAGTTATTATTCTTACTCTAATATTTCTCACCTCTTCTTTCGCATATTCTGAAATGAGTACTTTAAAGAATACTTTAATTTGCTCAACTTTGGATGCATGATCTTCAACTGCTACTTTACCATTTCTTGTTCTTATGGGCTCCACATTCAAATTGCCAATCTTAAAACTTCCCGTTCCTTTAAGTTTTTTTGATAATGAATCATTTACAATTACGAGACGATCATTGTCTACTTTTAACGTAGATACTAGGTCAGAATATTCAGCTGATTTTGATTTTGCAATCTCATATTCTTTTTGCAAGCCTTCAATTTGACTCATGTAAGAGTTGTTGCTTTGAGTTAATCTAGCTATTTCTCGTTTTGCTTCCAAAAGATTTTTTGGTTCAGCTCCAGAAGCAATACCACCTTTCTCTTCGCCAGTGATTAAATTTTTGATTCGCGTATATGCAGCATCTAACGATACCTTCTTAGCTTCGAGTTGAGATCTCAACTCACTATTTAAGTTGCCTTGATTAGCAAGTTCAGTCATGCGTGCATCCAACTCCTGCTTTGCTATATCTAACGCATTTCTCAATGAATCCGCATTTAAGTTTAGCACTTCATAAGCTAACGAAAGTTCATCATTTTGACTCTGAATTTTTTTAGCATTTTCTGTATACTTTAAAAATAGGTACCCACTAAAAGCAAGTGACCCTAAGAATAAAAATATAAATATAAATAAAGATCCCTTTTTAGATTTGTTTTCTTCTTTTGGTAACGATTCTGTTTCTTCCATAAGTTTTAATGGTTTTATTTTGACAAAAGTAAAGATTTTTTTAACAATATTAAAACATTAGAAATAAGCATTTTATGTATTAGATGTATGCTCATCATCATCAAAACAAAGTTAAAATTGATTAGCCAAACTAATTCATAACGCTTTCTGACAGTATTTCTCTGTTCAGATTCAAAATGTTCAACATAGTTTAAGAAGGATTGTACACCGAGGCTAATTGTCTTTTAGCATATCCAAAGCAACATCTACTATCATGTCTTCTTGCCCGCCTACCATTTTACGCTTGCCCAATTCTTTTAGTATATCGGCTGTATTCAGTCCGTATTTTTGTGCAGCACGCTCGCTGTGAAGTAAAAAACTAGAATATACTCCTGCATAACCCAAGCTAAGTGTTTCTCTATCCACACGAACTGGACGATCTTGTAATGGACGAATAACATCATCTGCCAAATCCATCAATTGATATAAATCTGAATTATGCTCTACGCCCATTCTATTGAGTACTGCAACTAATACTTCCAACGGACAATTACCTGCCCCTGCTCCCATTCCAGCAAGTGATGCGTCGAGCCTAGTGGCACCGTGTTGCATAGCTACTATGGTATTGGCTACTCCCAAGCTTAGGTTGTGATGACAATGAATACCAACTTCGGTCTTACTATCTAGCACATCTTTAAAAGCCTTCATTCTATCAGCTACATCATCCATAAGCAAGGCCCCTGCACTATCTGTAACATACACACAGTCTGCTCCATAACTTTCCATTAGTTTGGCTTGCTGAGCAAGTTTTACGGGCTCATTCATGTGTGCCATCATCAAAAACCCACCTACATCCATTCCTAGGTTTTTGGCGGCTTCTATATGCTGTTTACTGACATCGGCTTCTGTACAGTGGGTTGCAATACGAACTGATTTTACCCCTAGTGCATGTGCTTTTTTTAGGTCTTCAATAGTCCCAATGCCGGGTAAAAGTAAGGTAGTAAGAATGGCATGGTTTAACTCCTCCGCTACACCTTCCAACCACTCCCAGTCGGTATGTGCTCCAAATCCGTAATTAAAACTTCCACCACTTAAGCCGTCTCCATGTGCTATTTCTATCGCATCTACTCCTGCTCTGTCGAGCGATATGGCAAGCTCTTTCAGTTGTTTTTTATCGTATTGATGACGTATGGCGTGCATGCCATCTCTTAGGGTTACGTCTTGTATGTACATTTTATGCATAAAATCTTAACTATTTGAACTTCCTATTATTTCGCCACACCTACTATTTTCTCTCCCACCGCTAATGCTGCGCTGGTCATAATATCTAAATTTCCTGCGTAGGCTGGTAAGTAATGGCCTGCGCCAATAACTTGCAGTAACACTGTTGTTTTAAGTCCACTTTTAAGACCTACTCCTTCAATAAACACCGGTTTATCCTCGGGTATATCATCAAATTGTACCTCTTGATGAAGGGTGTAACCGGGTACATATTTTTGTACTTCTGCTACCATTTCGTGTATGCTTTTTCTAATCATTTCTCTATCTGCCTGCTCGCTAAGCGTAAATACCGTATCACGCATAACCAAAGGTGGTTCTGCCGGGTTCAAAATAATGATCGCTTTACCTTTGGTGGCGCCTCCTACTTTTTCTATGGCTTCTGACGTTGTTTCTGTAAACTCGTCAATATTGGCGCGTGTACCAGGTCCTGCAGATTTACTCGCAATACTCGCTACAATTTCTCCATAATGCACTTTTGCCACTCTACTCACCGCTGCTACAATAGGAATTGTGGCTTGACCACCGCAGGTAACCATATTAAAGTTTAAACCTGAATCTAGGTTCACAGCCAAGTTTAGTTTTTTACTCAGATCAGCATCAAACGATACAGCAGGCACCACATATGGTCCTATCGCCGCTGGAGTCAGATCTACTACTTTCTTATTCGGGAAAGCCTTTATCTTGTCAAAATTATAGAGATGCGCCTTCGCACTTGTCGCATCAAAAATTACTTCAATGTCATTCCATATCGGCATTTCTAGTAAGCCGTCAATCCCCGTGCTGCAAATTTCCACGCCCATTCGTTTGGCACGCGCTAAACCGTCAGATTCGGCATCAATTCCAACAAAACAAGCCATTTCAAGCACTTTGGATGTTCGTATTATCTTGATCATTAGGTCTGTCCCAATGTTGCCGCTACCTATTATTGCTACTTTTTTCAACGTTAAAACTCTTAAATTATCTCTAATCTTACTTCTCCTAATCCTTCCACACTTGCCACAAATTCATCTCCTTTTTCAATAACCACCATCGGCCCTAACGCTCCTGACAACAAGATGTCTCCTTTTTTTAACGGATTGCCCTGTTCTACCATTTTTTGCGCTAACCATAAGGCAGCATTAAGCGGATTGTCCATACATGCTTTCCCACTTCCTTGTGAAGCTATTGTTCCATTTTTGGTCAATGACATCTGGCAATTTACCAAATCAATGTCATCCAAACTTACCTTAGAGGTTCCTAAAATGTAATGGCTTGCACTCGCATTGTCTGCAATGGTGTCTGTAATTTTAATGTTCCAATCGGCCACTCTACTCCCCACTATTTCTATGCTTACCGTAGCGTATTCTACGGCATCTATAAGATCACTAATATTGATGTCGCCATCCAAATCTTCTGCCATCACAAATGCTATTTCTGCTTCTGCTTTGGGCTGCACCAATTCCGAAAAAGCCAATTGATGGTTCTTAACCTCCATGGTGTTAAATAAAATACCATAATCGGGTTGATTTACTCCTAATTGTTCTTGAACTGCAAAGGAGGTTAAGCCTATTTTTTTGCCTGTTACGACTTCGCCATTTGCTTTTCTGCGATTTATATTTATTTCTTGTACCGCATATGCCGCATTTAAATCTTCTGTACCAATCAATTCTCTAACCGGAGGTATGGTACTTTTTTGATTGTGCGCTTCCCACAACAGTCCCGCAGCTTCTTGTATTTCTTTGTTCATTTCTTATGATTAATAAAAATGGCCGAAAGAGTTCTTTCAGCCATTCAGATACATTATATTTTTTTATTGTTTTTCAATTATAGCGTGCCTCTTAACTCTTGCTCACGTTCTATGGCTTCAAAAAGAGCTTGGAAATTTCCTTTACCGAATGAAGTGGCTCCTTTGCGCTGTATTATCTCAAAAAACATCGTTGGACGAGGCTCTATTGGTTTAGTAAATATTTGAAGCAAATACCCTTCGTCATCTCTATCTACAAGAATACCTAGTTCTCTTAACGGTGCTATGTCTTCGTCTATATGCCCCACTCTATCCAATACCACATCATAGTAGGTGTCTGGTACGCGCAAAAATTCAATCCCGCGTGAGATTAATTCTCTCACTGTGCCGATAATATCATCCGTAGCTACGGCAATGTGCTGAACGCCAGGGCCTTCATAAAAATCTAAATACTCTTCAATTTGCGATTTCTTTTTACCGTCCGCTGGCTCATTGATAGGGAATTTAATTCTACCATTTCCATTACTCATCACCTTACTCATTAAAGCTGTGTATTCGGTAGAAATATCTTTATCGTCAAAGGAAACTATTTGAGCAAAACCAAGTACGTCTCTATAAAAATTGCACCAGGTCATCATTTCACCTAATTCTACGTTACCCACCATGTGGTCTACATATTGTAACCCGACGTGAGTAGGATGATACGAAGATTTCCAGGCTCGAAATCCTGGTAAGAAAACCCCACTATATTCACTTCTTTCTACAAAAATATGAACTGTTTCGCCATAGGTGTAAATACCTGAGCGAACTACTTTACCGTGTTCATCTTCTTCCGTTACAGGAGCCATATAGTGTTTTGCACCTCGTTTTATAGCCTCGTTATACGCATTGGTTGCATTAGGAACCCATAGCGCAACGACCTTTACCCCGTCTCCGTGAGCTTCAATGTGCTTACCTATTTCTGTTCCACTTTTTAATGGTGAGGTTAACACCAGCTTAATTTTATCTTGCACCACAACATAACTTTCTCTGTCTGTTAAACCAGTTTCAAGACCTGCATACGCTAAATCTTGAAAACCAAAAGCCGTCTTGTAAAAGTGAGCAGCTTGTTTACTATTACTTACATAAAGCTCAATATAGTCTGTCCCCAAAAGAGGCATAAAATCTTGCGCTTCATCGTATATTTTAGGAAGATCGAAGGTATTTGTATTCATTTTTTTGATTCTAAAGATGTTGCAAATCTACATTTTTTAATACATGCTGTGCTGAGCTATATCAACTTATGAAATGCTTTTTAACGGCAAGCGCTACTCCGTGCTCCTTGTTAGAAGCCGTAATATAATTGGCTAAGGCCAAAACCTCTTCTTTGGCATTGCCCACTGCTACTCCCATTCCCACGGCTTCCAGCATTTCCATATCGTTATAATTATCTCCAAAGGCAATGATATGCTCCCAATCTAGGTCTTTGTATTTATGCGCTAAGAGGGTTGCAATAGCTGACTTTTTAGAAATCTTTTTGCTCGCAATTTCTAAGTATGTATCCTTAGACTTATAGACATGTAAATCATCATTCAAATCTTCTATTAAACCAGCATATAAAACAGCTATTTCCTCCGCCGGACCCATGCACATTACTTTGTGAGCACCTTTATTTGTCTTTGCGTAATTGGATAAGGTATCTTCTAGAGACTGTACAACAGGAACTACCTTGGTGTTGTTAGCTTCCCTGTTTGCCCAATAATCCATAGCAGGCACAAACCACTCATCGTGGTGGTAAATACTAATATGAATCTCTGTGTTTTTGCTAAGCTCCACAATTTTTCTTACATCGTTTAAACTAACTTCTGTGCTGCTCAGCACTTGGTCTCCGTCTAGCACTAAGCCGCCATTATACGCAATCATGGGTAAATGTAAAATGTCTACTTCCACTTGTAAATGCCTCATAGCCATTGGCATACGAGACGATGCTAAGATAATTTCACAGGTTTCTTTTATTCGTTTAAACTCTGCAATGGTTTCCGCAGCTAGTTCTCTTTCGGCATTGAGCAGTGTACCGTCTATATCAGTACACAACAGTTTATAAGACATGGTGCAAGGTTAAGAAATTTAGATTAGAGACAGATAGCATTGTGGGTAATGTGGTGAATGCTTGATTTGTGTAACTTTGTCGAGTACTAAATTTTATTTTTATGAAACTAAAAAACTACGCCGAAGGACGTTGGGTAGAACACAAAGGCTATGGCTTTGAACAATACAACGCCATAACTGGAGATCTTATCAGTACTGCCAGCAGTGAAGGATTAGATTATGAGGCCATGACAGACTATGCACGCAGGATAGGCGGCAAAGCACTTCGGTCTATGACTTTTTATGAGCGTGGTTTTATGCTTAAAAAATTAGCCTTACACTTAGATAGTCTTAAAAAGAAGTACTACCAAATTAGCTACCTTTCTGGAGCTACCAAAAGCGATAGTTGGGTAGATATAGACGGTGGAATTGGGACCCTTTTTACCTATGCAAGTCTTCGACGTCAACTAGGTAATCAACGGTTTTACGTAGATGGAGATACCGCCAAAATAAGTAAGAATAACACCTTTGTGGGTCAGCATATTATGAGCCCCAAGCAAGGTGTAGTGGTTCATATAAATGCATTTAACTTCCCCATATGGGGGATGCTCGAAAAGCTAAGTGCCAACCTGATAGCCGGCGTTCCAGCTATTGTAAAACCTTCTGAAATTACTTCGTACCTAACACAAGCCATGGTAGAAGACATTATAGCGAGTGGCATAGTACCCGAAGGCGCAATCCAACTGGACTGCGGCAAAGGACATGGAATTCTCGACACATTGGGATCACAAGATTTAGTTACGTTTACCGGTTCAGCTACAACAGGTAGAATGTTAAAAAGCTTACCTCATATCATTGAAAATTCCATTCCATTTAACATGGAAGCCGATAGTTTAAACGCAGCCATTCTTGGGGAAGATTCTGCTCCAGGCACCGCAAACTTTGATATTTTTATTAAAGAAGTGCGTCGGGAAATGACCACCAAAGCGGGTCAAAAATGTACTGCTATTCGCCGAATAATGGTTCCTGAAAACTACTTGGAAGATGTGCAAATTGCACTCGGAAAAAGTTTAGCGCAAACAACCATTGGTGACCCTGCTAATGAAAAAGTTCGCATGGGCGCTATTGTCAATAAATCTCAAGTAGACGTTGTACGGAACCGTGTTTTAGAAATGTCCCAAAAAACACCCATTGTATTTGGTGACTTAGATAAATTTGAAGTAATAGGTGCAGATGCCAACAAAGGATTTTTCCTGCCACCTATTCTTATGCTAAATGAAAACCCACTTATCAATACAGACAGTCATGATATTGAATGCTTTGGGCCTGTAAGTACACTTATGCCTTACAATGGTATTGAAGAAGCGATTACCTTGGCTAAAATGGGAAAAGGTTCTTTGGTAAGTACTATTGCTACTTCCGATGTACATATAGCCACCGAATATGCGATAGAGGCCGCTTCTTATCACGGAAGGATTTTAATATTGAACGAAGCATCGGCACCAGAAAGCACCGGTCACGGATCTCCGATGCCACAGCTTATGCACGGTGGACCTGGAAGAGCTGGAGGAGGAGAAGAGCTAGGCGGAATAGGCAGTGTAAAGCACTATTTACAACGAACCGCTTTACAAGGACACCCAAGTATGCTTACCGAAATAACCCAACGCTATCAGTATGGTGGAGTTTATAAAGAAAAAGATGTACATCCGTTCCGTAAGTATTTTGAAGACCTAGAAATTGGTGATACGGTAATTACCGCTAAGCATACTATTACCGTGGCAGACATCGTAAACTTTGCCAATGTGAGTGGAGATAATTTTTACGCGCACATGGATGAAACCTCTCTTGAAGGGACCACTTTTGAAGGTCGTGTAGCTCATGGTTATTTTGTACTAAGCAAAGCTGCAGGACTTTTTGTGGACGCTAAAAAAGGCCCTGTTCTTTTAAACTACGGACTAGATGAATGCCGATTTACCAAGCCCGTTTATCCAGGAGCAACTATAGGTGTGCGTTTCACTGTGAAAGAAAAAGTAAACCAAGAAAAAAAATCGGAAGATGATGTTGCAAAAGGAATTGTGAAATTCTTAGTAGACGTTTATGACGAAACCGGAGACACGGTAGCCTTGGCAACTATTCTTACCATGGTAAAAAAACGTAACCAAGAGGATGAGCTCTAAAAACGTATAATGAACTTAGTTGAGTTAGCCACTTTTATGTATCCCCACGAGGCACATCTAGCCAAGGGGAAGTTAGATGCACATGGCATTGAAAGTATTATACTGGATGAGCTAACCATACAAACCAATAATTTTTACTCGAACGCTTTAGGCGGCGTGAAACTTCACGTACTTGCCGAAGATTTGGATAAGGCAAAAGAAATTTTAGCGTTGGATTATTCTGCCGAACAAGATGAAGATGCAGATCAAATTACAGAAACTACATCGGAAACCAACGCATTTCAATGCCCAAATTGCAACTCATGGAATGTAGGAGAACCAAGGCTCAAAGGTCCATTTGCATTACTTTCAACGCTTCTTTTAGGATTTCCCTTCCCGCTGGTATCCAAGCAATCTTGGTGTTTTGACTGTCACACAGCATTTAAGGTGAAGTAAGAGCGGAAGATCATCGTTTACCAAAAATAAACGTAGTGTCTACATCCAATTACCTGAATGTATCCTTTAGCAACTATACGTTAAACGCTTCAGCTACGATAGTCTCTTGCTCTTTTTTGTGCACAGATGCATATCCAGTAGCTGGACTTGCACTGCTTTTTCGGGTGATTTCTTTAAACCCTCTTGCCCAATCGTAACGCAATATATGCATCCATGCTCCCATGTTCTTTGGCTCCTCTTGTACCCAACAGAATTGCGCATTTGGATATTTTTTAAACAATGCCTCCATCTGCGTTTCTGGCATTGGGTAAATTTGTTCTAAGCGCACAATTGCCACATCTTTACGCTTATCTGTTTGCTGTCTATCGAGCAAATCGTAATAGATTTTACCGGTACACAGATTTACACGTTTCACACTTTTTGTGTCAACGTAGGTATCGTCTATTAACTCTTGAAAAGCGCCTTTGGTAAAATCATCCGTAGTACTTACCGCCAATGGATGACGAAGTAAACTCTTTGGGCTCATGATTACCAGAGGCTTACGGAAATCTCGTTTTACCTGTCTTCTAAATGCATGAAATAAATTGGCAGGAGTAGTAATATTCATTACCTGCATATTAGCCGCCGCACACAGTTGTAAATATCTTTCTAAACGGGCACTACTGTGCTCTGGTCCTTGTCCTTCATATCCGTGCGGCAATAACATGGTTAAACCACTAAATCTGCCCCACTTTGTTTCGCCACTGGCAATAAACTGGTCTATCATCACTTGGCAACCGTTACTAAAATCACCAAACTGAGCTTCCCAAATAGTTAATCCATTCGGAGAAGTCATTGAATAGCCATACTCAAAACCGAGTACCGCATATTCCGATAGAAGCGAATTGTAGATTTCAAATCTGGCTTGTTTGTCAGAAATATTATCTAACGGAACGTATTCTTCGTCTCCATCTTCTGTTTTTACCACCGCATGTCTGTGTGAGAACGTACCACGCTCCACATCTTGACCACTTACACGCACCGCATGACCTTCTTGCACCAATGTTCCATAGGCCATAAGCTCACCCATTGCCCAGTCGTAGACACCATCTTCTATCATTTTTTGGCGATCTTCGTAAAGCTTGGTTACTTTTTTAATCGGTAAAAATTTAGACGGAATATCACTTATTGCTTTAGCCACTGTAAGCAATTCTTTTGCACTAACAGCCGTTTTAACCGCCTTTTCAAAATCCTCTTTAGTACCTGACTTTAATTTACTCCATGTATTTCTGGGTAAGTTGTTATTTATGGGTTGCACATTTGCACGCACATCTTCTAAGTCTTTTTGCAAAAGTTCTTTAAAATCGTGCTCCATTGTTTTAGCCAAATTGGCTTCAATGCTTCCTTGCGCACTCAATTTTTCGGCATAAATTTCACGTGGATTGGCGTGTTTAGCAATCGCTTTGTAGAGTGAAGGTTGCGTAAACTTGGGCTCATCACCCTCATTGTGTCCATATTTACGGTAGCCTAAAATATCAACAAACACGTCTGTATTAAAGGTTTGTCTAAATTCTAGGGCCAACTTCATGGTATAAATAAGTGCCTCTACATCGTCTCCATTCACATGAAAAACAGGGCACTTGGTTGTCTTTGCAACATCAGTACAGTAAATAGATGTTCTCCCGTCTGTGTAATTCGTCGTGAAACCAATCTGATTATTAGTTACAATGTGCACGATACCGCCTACATTGTAAGATTCTAAACCAGCCATTTGAAGCACCTCATACACAATACCTTGACCTGCTATAGCCGCATCTCCATGTATTAAAATAGGCGTTATTTTACTTAAATCATTTCCGTATTTACGATCTAGCTTAGCTCTAGTAATTCCTTGTACTACGGGATTTACCGCTTCTAGATGACTTGGGTTTGGACACAGGTTAAGTTTTACTTTTTTACCTAAGCTTGTTTCTATTTCACTGGTATAGCCTAAGTGGTATTTTACATCGCCTTCAAAAATAGAATCTGCGTATGCTT
>ENA-OUVC01002383-OUVC01002383.1-marine-metagenome-genome-assembly--contig:-NODE-2383-length-10601-cov-3.125713_pt1 | contig 10601 bp, 12 predicted proteins | sample MGYA00248622_ERZ508571 | MGnify/ENA primary metagenome ERZ508571 (study PRJEB26236, sample SAMN06267175) | marine metagenome | isolation source: Columbia River Estuary | place: USA:Columbia River... | reverse complement strand
GCGGTGGTCAAACCACCACCGCACCCCGACAACCCCATGACATCATGAACATGACATCATGAACAATCATCACGACGTTCTGGTCATTGGTGCCGGTCCCGCAGGGGCCGCCGCTGCCTATTGGCTGGCCAAAGAGGGCCTCGACGTCGTCATGATTGACAAGAGGGTTTTTCCACGCGAAAAGACGTGTGGTGATGGTCTGACTCCGCGAGCAGTGAAGCAGATCACCGACATGGGACTCGGCGATCAATTGACCCAATTCCATCGTTACGACGGACTGCGCGCTACTGGCCACGGTAAAGCACTTGAACTGCACTGGCCGACGCATCCGATGTACCCGCAACATGGTTACGTCGTACGTCGTCGCGAACTCGACACCATGGTTGCACGAAACGCTGTAGCTGCTGGCGCAACGTTGCTTGAAGGTCACGAAGCACTTGCACCCGTTCTTGAACGCGGATTTGTACGCGGTGCAACAGTGCAAGCAAATGATTCTGAAACTCCATTCAATATCACCGCGCGTTATGTGATTGTTGCTGATGGAGCGAACAGTCGATTCGGTCGCGCGCTCGGAACATTCCGCACTAAAGAGTGGCCCTACGGAACTGCAATTCGTACGTATTGGGAAACACCCCGACACGCCGAACCATGGATCGAGTCTGTACTAGACGTGAAAGATCGCCAAGGTAATCCGATGCCTGGTTATGGATGGATCTTTCCGGTTGGCGATGGCACTGTGAACATCGGTATTGGTTTGTTGTTGTTCGGCTAGCGCAAATGCGAGTGCGGCGTTGAAGAGCTCGGTTTTATTTCCGTACCAGTTGTAGATAGCGCCAACTGTGAGATCGGCTTTCTCAGCGATATCGACGAGTCGTGCTCGCTCATAGCCACTCTCGGCAATCTCTGAAATGGCTGCCCGGAGCAGATTTTCCTTGCTAATGAGCGCCCATGGCCGACGGTCTCTGCCATCGACATTGACAACATTGCCCGAAACTTCCGTCATAGATGCCCCCTCGTCATAGTACCTATTTTGGGTGACACGAGAAACAAGACTGTGTTTTTTAAGGCCTGAAAGGGTTACCCCGTGAGCGACCGTCGATGTTGCCGATTGAGTCTGGCTGCTCAGGAATCGTTAATTCAAGTTAAGTGTTTTGAGAACTTTCTGTGCAATGCCCTCGGCATCTAGCCCCAATTTGGCCAAAATAACATCGGGTTTGGCATGGGGAATGAACTGCGTTGGCACTCCCAACACAGAAATATGTGGGTGCTTCGTTGTGGCTGCACCGTGGATGCGATCCTCTAACGACATACCGATGCCGCCGTCGCGGATGCCGTCCTCTGCAGTTACTACAACATCGTGTGATGCGGCATCTGCAATCATGTTTTCGTCGAGTGGCGAGCATGAACGCACATCCCACACGGTTGCGTCGATGTTCTTTTGTTGAAGAAGTTCGGCGGCCGACAATGCAGCGCCCACCATTTTGCCAACGGCGAGGATGCACACCTTTTTGCTGCTGCCGGTACGCAATTTACGGGCTGCAATACCAGAGCCGATGTCGGTTGCGTCCACGCTGCGGGCAATGCCCTTGGGGTATCGAATAACAACCGGCCCTGTATCGGAAAGCGAAAGCGCATCACTGAGCATCTGTTGCAATTCTTGAGTGCTCGATGGTGCAAGAACGCGCATGCCTGGCACCTTGGAAAGCAGCGCCATGTCGTAGATGCCGTGGTGGCTTGGGCCGTCGTCGCCGGTGATACCAGCGCGGTCGAGACAGAAGATGACGGGTAGGCGATGCAACGCAACGTCGTACACCACCTGATCCCACGCGCGGTTCAAGAACGTGGAGTACAGGGCAACAACAGGGCGCATGCCGCCCATGGCCATGCCCGCTGCGGCAGTGACTGCGTGCTGCTCGGCAATGCCAACGTCGAAGAAACGTTCGGGGAATTTCTCTTGAAAGTGAATGAGGCCAGTGGGGCCTGGCATTGCTGCGGTGATTGCAACAACGCGAGGATCTTTTTCGGCAAGCGCAATGATGCCGTTGGCAAAAGCTTCCGTGTAACCAGTTGGGCCGGACTTTGGCGGGCCGGTAACAGGGTTGAACACTGGCGCATCATGCAAGTGCTTTTCGTCGTCATCTTCGGCGGGCGAATATCCGCGACCTTTTTGCGTGATCACATGAATGACGATGGGGCCTTCTTCAACACGCTGTTGAGCGGCTGAAAGCGCGTGCTCTAATGCTTCAACGTTGTGCCCATCAATAGGCCCGATGTAGCGAACACCTAGCGCTTCAAAAAATGCGGGCGGTTGTAGAAATTCTCGTACGCCAGCTTTGAATGCTTCGAGGCCACGTTCGGCCTGTGGGCCGATGACCGGAAGATCTTTCAAAAACTTTTCGAGTTTGCGTTGACGGCGCACATACACCGGGTTGAGGCGGATGTCGGTCAGTTTGTGCGAGAGCGTTTCGGTGAGGCGTTCGACAGGGCGGGGGATGCTGGCCGACTCGTCGTCGGGAAGGCCACCCTGCGAAAGATTGGAAATGGTTGGCGCATAACTGCGGCCGTTGTCGTTGAGAACAATGATGACGCGCTTATTTGAGTGACCCAGGTTGTTGAGGGCTTCGTAGGCCATGCCGCCGGTCATGGAGCCGTCGCCGATGACAGCAACGATGTGCCGACGATCTGGTGTTTGGCCGCTATCGCGGGCAACCGCCAAGCCGTATGCGTAACTCAACACCGTCGAGGCGTGACTGTTCTCGATGAAGTCGTGCACGCTTTCTTCGCGGCTTGGGTAGCCCGAGATGCCGCCGGCTTGGCGTAACTTGCTGAAACCGCCGCGCCGCCCGGTCACAATTTTGTGGATGTACGCCTGATGGCCCGTGTCCCAGAGAATTGCATCGCGTGGCGAATCAAATGTGCGATGCAAAGCAAGCGTGAGTTCGACCGCGCCAAGATTGGAACCTAAGTGGCCGCCGGATTCGGAAACTGAATCGACAACAAAATCTCGGATTTCTGCGGCGAGTTCGTCCACCTGAGCCAGGCTGAGATTTCGCAGATCACTAGGTTGTCGAATATCTGCGAGCGCCATGGCCCTTAACGCTATCCGCGCTACTGGGCGGGGTGAGAAGCCATACGGGCATCTAAACGGCGGTGATTGGCGTTATGCAGATATGTGCCAATGAAGTAGCCCACTACGAACACCACGAGGCCCCCAAGGCCGTCGAGCCAGAAATGGTTGCCTGTCACAACGATGCAGAACAGGGTGGTTGCAGGATATAAAAACAGCGCAATTCGCTTCCAGCGTTTTTTAGCAAGTGGCCACAGCGCAAACACGCACCACGTGGACCAACCAATGTGCAGTGACGGCATTGCTGCGTATTGATTAGAAAGTGATGCTGCCGGGCCTTCGTTAAATGCCCATGGCCCTCCAAATTCGGCAACCGTGTCCACAAAACCAAAGTTGGTGGCACCGTTGTAATTGCGAAGTTCGTGTTCGATACATGCCCCACCAAAACCACCGTTGGCGGATGGGCAAGGTGCATCCAGTAGCCGTGGCGGCATCAGCGGGAAGAGAACGAAACCAATAATGGCAAGGCCCGTCATTGCGGCAAGTGTGTTTCTCCATTGCCCAAAAACATCGGGCCTGCGTTTGAAGAGCAAGATGAACACACCAAGGGTGACAAAAAAGTGGGCTGTGCCGTAGTAAGTATTCATCGCCTTAATCAGCCAAAGATGCGGAAGGAAGAAGTCTTGGATTGATTCTTCGTGATACAAACCAAGAGCTCGCTCAATTCGAATAACGCGTACCGCATTGGTGAACGAATGCAAGGGGACATCAACGCCGTTAACGAACGCTGAGCCAAATTGATTTCGGATCATGGTGTAGATCGCGTAAAAGATGGAGACAATCAGCAGTTCTTTCCACCACAGCGTGCGGTGGTGGCGGGGAATAGCAACCACGCGAGGGGTCTCGGCGCTGTTTGTCACAAGTTAAATCGTAGGCGTTTCATATGGCTCCACAGACCTCACAAACTTCGTGTTCGGTAGGCTGTGCAGATGGCTATTCGCGAAGAAACCCCACTTGTAGATGCCGATGTAATCGCCAAGGTTTTGGCCAAAGGCAGGGCAACCGGCGCCGAGTTTTCCGAGATCTATATAGAGGACAAACGCTCGACCTCTGCCGCCCTCGACGACGGCAAGGTAGAGCAAGTAACGAGCGGGCGCGATCGTGGTGCAGGCATTCGAGTGGTGGCTGGCGAGACAACAGGTTTTGCCCACACATCAGACTTGTCGGAACGTGGTTTGTTGGCAGCAGCCGAGGCCGCGGCAGCCGCAGCAAAGCAAGGGGACGGCGGCGTGCACACCATTGCGTTGCAACAACTGTTGCGACACCCCGTCAACAACGTGCGCGTTAACCCAGGCGATGTGCCAAAGGCCAGCAAAGTGGAGTTGCTCAATCGGGCAAATGCCGCAGCACGTTCGGTAGACGGCGCAATTGTGCAGGTGTCGGCAGGTTACGGCGATTCGTTCAAGCGCATTCTCGTTGCAAACAGCGACGGCGTGTTCAGCGCAGACGATCAGGTGCGCACATTGTTCCGTGTCAGCGTGGTTGCTAGTGGCGACGGCGGCATGCAAACCGGTTACGACTCGCTTGGTCACACTATTGGTTTCGAATTGTTCGACGACAACGACGTAGAAGAGATGGCTCTTCGCGCAGCAAAACAAGCAATCGTCAAATTGAAGGCACGCCCAGCACCGTCTGGTGCATTGCCGGTGGTGATTAAGCAGGGCAGTGGCGGAGTGCTCTTCCACGAAGCATGTGGTCATGGTCTAGAAGCCGACTTGGTTGGCAAGGGCGCAAGTGTGTATCGCGGCAAGATGGGCGAGATGGTTGCATCACCGCTCGTCACATTGATTGACGATGGAACCATGAGCGGCGAGTGGGGCGCAATTGGCATCGACGATGAAGGCCACCCTTCGCAGCGCAACGTACTGATCGAAAACGGAATCCTGACCGACTACATGTGGGACTTTCTGCGTGCACGAAAAGAGAATCGTCGTCAGAGCGGTAATGGTCGGCGCCAGAGTTATGCCGACTTGCCAATGGTTCGTATGACCAACACATTTGTCACCAACGGAACCGAAGACCCAGACGACATTGTGCGCGCAACCGAGCACGGTGTGTACGTTGCCAAACTTGGCGGCGGCAGCGTGGACACAGCAAGCGGCGACTTCGTGTTTGGCATGGTCGAGGCGTACCTCATCGAAAACGGTGAAATCACCGAGCCACTTCGCGAAAGCAACCTCATCGGCAACGGCCCTCAGGTACTGAAGGACATCGACTTGCTCGGAAACGATTTCGCGATGGGCAACCCGGGCACCTGCGGCAAAGACGGCCAAGGTGTTCCAGTGGGCGATGGGCAACCAACATTGCGCGTTAAATCAATGACCATCGGCGGCACGGCAGCATGAGCACCACAGTTCCCGACTTGCAGGCAATGGTCGACCGCGTTGTTGCGCAAGCCAGCAAGGGCGAACAAATCGAGGCCTATGTCAGCCGCGGCGGCGAGACCGCAGTGCGCGTATATGAAGGTGAAGTAGAGCATTTTGTTTCGGCACAAAGTGAAGGCATTGGCATCCGTGTTATTAAAGACGGGCGCACCGGCTTTGCGTATGCAGGAACCCTGGACGCCAGTGCAATTGCTGAAGTGCTTGCCGATGCCCGCGACAACGTTGCTTTCGGTACTCCCGACGAATATGCCGGCCTTGCAGAACCAGACGGCGTTCCTCAGATTCCGCAAAAGTTTTGGGACGACGACCTTGCCGCATATTCCACCGAGGCAAAAATTGCGCTAACGAAAGAGCTGGAAATACTCACACTCGGTATGGATTCGCGAGTGCGTGTTGAAGAATCAAATTACGACGACGGGTGGGGCGAAGTTGCAGTTGCAACCACCACCGGCATCCGCGAAAGTGGCCGCGGCAATTCGTGTTACGTATCGGTCAGCACGCTGGCCGACGACGGCGACGAGACCCAGACTGGCTACGGCTTTTCTGTGGCCGATTCGCCGCAAGAATTTAAGTTGTCTAAGGCCGCGCGTGAAGCAGCCGACCGCGCAACACGTTTGCTTGGCGCAATTAAGCCACCAAGCAAGCGCACGACTGTGGTGCTCGACCCATTTGTTACGTCACAGTTTTTGAGCGTGTTATCAAGCACGTTGAACGGTGAAAATGTTGCCAAGGGCCGAAGCTTCTTTGCCGACAAATTGGGCGAAGCAGTTGCCGACCCGCGCATCACATTGGTGGACGACCCAACCAACCCGAAGGCCTACACCGCAACAGACATCGACGGCGAAGGCTTGGCAGCGCGACGAAATGTGCTGATCGAAAATGGTGTGCTCAAAATGTTCGTGCAGTCGAGTTACAGCGCGCGCCGTAACAACACCAAGAGCACTGGCAACGCAACGCGTGGCGGCTTTGCCAGCACCCCGGGCGTTGGCTGTATGGCAATGCAACTTCAACCAGGAACTTTGAGCCAAGAAGAATTGATCAAGGGCGTAGACGACGGTGTCTGGATTCAGATGGTGCAGGGTTTGCACAGCGGTGTGAACCCCATCTCGGGCGACTTTTCTACCGGCGCTAGTGGCATGCTCATTCGTAACGGCGCAATTGCCGAGCCCGTGCGCGAGTTCACTATTGCTTCAACTCTGCAGCGAATGTTGCTCGACATCGTTGCCATTGGTGGCGACGTCGATTGGTTGCCATCGCGCGCTGCGGGCCTGACACTTGTCATTCGTGACGTGACGATGAGCGGTCAATAGCAGGCCAATAACCCTGCAATACCCCTGCTGTAGCACATGTGCTACAGTTCAGGTATGGCCGAAGTTCCTTCCCGCGAATTGCGAAATAACACGCGTGACCTCATCACGCGCGCAAACAAAGGAGAAGCGATCGTGATCACCGTCGACGGCATACCAATGGCAGAGTTGCAACCTGTTTCCACAAAGCGTAGGTGGGTGCCGAAGGCAGAACTAGAGCACATCTTTTTTTCAATTGACCGCGGATTAATTGACGAACTTAACGAAGGGCTTCTGACGATGGCAGAGCTTGATCAACGATCTGATGCCATGTGGGATGGAACAAAGTGACACGCGGGTTACTCGACACAAACATTTTTATCTCGCTTGAACTAGGTCGCAGCATAAATAGCCAGATGATTCCGGACGAACTAGCAATTTCTGTCATCACACTTGCTGAACTTGAATTTGGCGTCTACAGCGCTACTGATCAGCAAACGAGAGCGAAGCGCATGGCGACATTTCGCAAAGTAATGAAGTTCGAAACAATCGAGATTACGAGTGACATCGCAAGCGTTTGGGCGGCAGTGCGAGCATCAGGTCAGACAAAAAAATCCAGTCTTTCAGAGAACGATATTTGGATTGCAGCGACAGCAATCAACCAGGGGGTTCCACTCGTGACTCAAGACAGAGCGTTTACGAGCATTTCCGACCTTGAAACCATTTTGGTTTAACTCAATCAATTAAACCTTTACTCATGCCGATACTTCACGCGATCATCCTGGGGCTTGTTCAAGGATTTTCCGAATTTCTACCCATTTCGTCAAGCGGGCATCTTGCATTAGTGCCGTGGCTGTTCGGCTGGAACGACTTTGCCGACGTCGCCAATGGTGATTCAATCGAAAAAGCATTCGACACAGCGCTTCATCTTGGAACGCTCGTTGCGGTGCTGTTTTATCTACGTACCGACCTTGTTGGTTACGTGCGCGAGGGTATTCGCATTGTTGTTTCACCGCAGCGAGCTAACCGCCAAATGGGCAAGCGCGCGTGGCTGTTCGTGGCATCTGCAATCCCTGCAGGTATTGCGGGCGCAATCGGCCAGCAGTGGATAACCGACAAACTTGGCACTCCCGTACTCATCGCTGTTTCGCTGGTGGTGTTTGGTTTGGTGTTGTTGTGGGCCGATCGTCAGCAGGGAACTCGCGACGTAAGCACGTTCACGCGTAAGGATGCTTTGCTTATTGGTTTGGCGCAGGTGTTGGCACTTAACCCAGGTACGTCGCGCTCCGGCATCACCATTACCGCCGCACGCAAGTTTGGTTTTTCGCGCGATGCAGCCGCGCGGGTCAGTTTTTTAATGAGTGTTCCCGTCATCGGTGGTGCAGTGTTGTTCTCGTTGGTCAAATTGGTTCGCGACGGCATTCCCGACGGGTTGATTGCCCCAATGATCGCTGGCATCATCGCGGCGGGCGTTTCGGGCTGGGTTGCCATGTGGGGCATGATTCGCATTCTGCGCACCCGCAACTTCAACATGTTCGTGATGTATCGCGTTGCTGTCGGTTTCGGTGTGCTTTCTATTGCCGCGTCTTCCTGGCGCTAACTAGAAACAACCAGCGTCGCGTCGCCGATCGCGGCGGCACTTGCAACAGCAGGCGACACCGCCGACGGCACAGCAACAACCACCGTGTTCGATTCGGGCAACACATAGAGAACTAGTCCGTCTGCTGCCAAGAGCACACCATTTGCAATGACATCCACGGTGTTGCCAGGTTGCATGTTGGGCAACACGGTGCGCAGAACAATCGCTACTGCACGAAAATCCTGCGGCAAACGATCGGTGAGTGCGCTTGATGCGCCAACGTTGGTAAACGACAACACGTCGCCTGCCGCAACACGTTGCTGAACCACCATGCCATCGGTAATTGCCCGCAACGCCGACGGGGCAACAAACGTGCGCGGTATGCGTCGCGTAGTAAAAGTTGCACCGTCAACAACATCGCCGGGCTCCAAGTTCTGGGAGGCAATAAACACCGAAGTGATCTCGCCTAATTGGCGTTGTCGGTTATAGGTGTTGAACGAAGCAACAACATACGCAAGCACCGCAATAGCAACGAGTGCTGTAATGGTTCGGCGACGAAGCTTTTGATGGCGACACAGGAGCAGATATTGCTGCGCCACCCATACACGCGCAGTTCGAATTGCCGGCCGAAGAAGTTGGGCTAGTTGAGTGATGCGTTGGTGCATACACGCAATGTGTACGCCGTTAGCGCAAGGTGCAGCGAAACTACGTTGTGGCAGCAGGCGACGGGCTTGCAGCAGGTGCTGCTGGCGCCGCAGGTGTGGTTGCAGCAGCAGGCGCGGCCGTGTCGGCTGGCTTGCTGGCAGTGGTGGAAGCAGACGAAGTGCTGGAACCAGAGCGGCTATCGGTCTTGTAGAACCCGCCACCCTTAAACGACACACCAACGGGCGTAAACACCTTCTTCACTGGCTTCACCACGCCATCAACTGGGTGGGCCAATTCGGTAAATGGGTCGTCGGTAAAGGCTTGCTGCACTTCGATCGTTTCGCCCGAATCAATGAACTTATAGACATACGTTGGCATCAGACCGATAATTCTAGGATGCAGGGGTGCCTCTACACACCGCCGTCATTCCCGCCGCTGGCATGGGCACCAGGTTCCTGCCCGCCACGAAAGCAGTGCCGAAAGAATTGATGCCAATTTTCGACACGCCGGCGCTGCAGCTGGTGATGGATGAAGCCATTGGCGCGGGTTGCGACCACATCGTGGTGGTGTCGAGCAAGGCAAAGACTGGCATCGAGGCTTATTTGGCGCCTTCGCCAGACGCAGTGAAACGTGTGCGCGACAGCGGCCGTACCGAACTTGCCGACCGACTTGCTCGTATCGGTTCAGATGTGCGAATCAGCGTTGTGTACCAAGACGCACCAAGAGGCCTCGGCCATGCCATCGGTTGTGCCAGGTCGGCAGTTGGCAACGAACCGTTTGCTGTGTTGTTGCCCGACGAGCTGATGGGCAGTTCTTCGCTGCTCAAACAAATGTCCGACATGTTTTTACAAAACGGCAAAAGCGTTGTTGGCTTGAAGCAAGTGCCAATGAACGAAGTGTCGGCCTACGGCTGCGTCAAGACAACTTCCGCACCTACCGCAAGCGGGGAAGTGACCGTCACTGACGTTGTTGAGAAACCAGCAATGCATGAGGCGCCAAGTGATCTCATCTTGATTGGCCGATATGTATTGCACGCAGGCATGTTCGACATGTTGGATGAGCTGAAGCCCGCACCAAGTGGAGAAATTCAATTAACCGATGCATTGCTCATTGAGGCGCAAGCTGGCGATCTCTTTGGTGTCGTCAGCAACATCGCCCGGTTTGATACGGGAACACCAATGGGCTGGTTGCAAGCAGTGATCGAACTTACGTTGCAACGAAAAGATGCAGGTGCCGAACTTGAAGCATGGTTGAAAGGGAAATACTCATGAGCGAATTACAGGTAACAATCGACCCCAAAGAAGTGGGTATGAGCGCCGAGCGCCTCACCAACATCGACAAACATTTCAAACAGTATGTAGATGACGGGCGCTTGCCCGGTTATGCATGCACCGTTGCGCGCTATGGGCAACTTGTTCATGTCAGCAAGTACGGCAACCGTGACATCGAGGCCGGGCTGCCAATCGAACTCGACACCATTTATCGAATTGCATCAATGACAAAACCGATTACGTCAATTGCTTGCATGATGCTGGTGGAAGAAGGCAAGTTGCAGTTGACGGATGAAGTGAGCGCATTCA
>ENA-OUVC01002376-OUVC01002376.1-marine-metagenome-genome-assembly--contig:-NODE-2376-length-10623-cov-2.463304_pt1 | contig 10623 bp, 11 predicted proteins | sample MGYA00248622_ERZ508571 | MGnify/ENA primary metagenome ERZ508571 (study PRJEB26236, sample SAMN06267175) | marine metagenome | isolation source: Columbia River Estuary | place: USA:Columbia River... | reverse complement strand
TACCTCGGGTACGGGTATTTGGTCGGCAGGATACCTGAGCGTGGAGCTTCCAGTTCTTTGACTAAAATAATCAACCGATTGAATCCCTTTGTCGACATGGTTTTTAGGCTTGAGAAAATGTTTTAGCGTAATGGCTAATCCTTTAAACAAACCTTTAATTAATAGATATGTATTTTTTTTCTTCCTCAATTGAGTATAAATAATTTCCAAATTCCAGAAAATAAAACCAACACAAATGAAAGTGGTATCAATACTTTCCAACACAATGTCATGAGCTGATCCATACGATAACGCGGAAAAGTCCAACGAATCCAAACCTGTAAAAGCACTAAACTAAGGGCTTTGAGTAATATCCAAACAATCCCCCAATAAGTTCCAGTTGTATAATCTGCTAAAGCAAACGAAGCCAAATTAGGTAAAGGCGTATTCCAACCACCGAAAAATAATACCGCTGCAATCATCGATACCAAAAACATCATCGCATATTCTGCTAAAAATAATGCTCCGAATTTAAAGCCGGTATACTCCACATGAAAACCTGCTACTAATTCCGACTCAGCTTCTGGTATATCGAAGGGTGTTCGATTACATTCTGCCAAGGATGCAATAAAATAAATTATAAATGCAATCAATAAATGTGGTGCTTGAAAAATAGTCCAAGCAAATATGCCACCAATTTTACTTACCTCCCAAAAACCAAAAAAGTATAGCTTTTGTTTGCTCAAAATTCCTTGTTGCATGCAAATCTCTTGCAGATTTAAAGTTTGAAAGAGCATGATTACCGCAAGAATAGCCAAGGCCGCAGGGATTTCGTAGGAAATAATTTGAGCAATGGATCTAATAGATCCTAATAAAGCATATTTATTATTAGATGCCCAACCCGCCATTAATATGCCAAGTACTTCAATCGAAACAATTGCTAATAAATAAAATATTCCAATATTGATGGAAGAGCTGATATAAGTTGGCGAAAATGGGATGGTCGCAAAACCCATAAAGACCGCTGTAAATACAAGTATGGGCGCTGCAAGAAATAATTTTTTATCGGCTGATGTTGGAGTGATATCTTCCTTTTGAAACATTTTAAAAATGTCGGCAAATGTTTGCAATAAACCGTATTTACCAGTCACAACTGGCCCTACCCTATCTTGAATCCAAGCAGAAATCTTCCGTTCTGCCCAAACGGCCATTAATGCATAAACTGCAATAAAGCCTAATAAAACGATAGAAATAAAATAGAAAGCCATATTTTTTTACAATCTATCAAATGTAGGAAATTTGTGCATAAAAAAAGCCCCTTATCGGAATAAGGGGCTTTAAAAATGGTGATTTTAATTACTTTTTAGGCATCATTGGCTTTACTGCAGGTGCAGCCATTACAGGCGCTGCAGCAGGCATAGCTGCTAATTTTTTCTTTACAATATCCATTACATTGTCTGAAGTTTGCGCATAAACAACTGCTCCTGCACTGGTATCAAAAATATATGCATAGGTGTTTTCTTTAGCCACTTCTACAATTGCGGCTTCTGCTCTTTTTAAAATTGGAGAATATAATTCTTCTTTCTTTTTAGCAGCAGACTCCTGTGCAGTTTGTTGAAACTCTTGAATTCTAGCTTCGAGGTCTGTGATTTCTTTTACTTTAGCTTCTTTAATTGGATCGGCCATGGCAGCTTGTTGTCCTTGATAAGCTTGAACTTTTGTTTGATATTCTGTTGTCATGGTTTTCAATTGCGCCTCTAAAGTTGCATTGAAATCTTGCAAAGTTTTATCTGCCACTTTAATTTCTGGCATAGATGCTAATAATTCTGCAGAATTGATGTGCCCAAACTTAGTCGATTGTGCATTTAATGACAAGGTGCCTAACAGGCAAATTGCGCTTACTAATGTGATTTTAATAAATGGATTCATATAGATTTTTTATAATGATGCAATATACAATTTATTTTTTCTTAGGATCAATGGTCTTGCCCTTTTCTGATGGTTTTTCGTTTGGTTTTGAGCCAGATTGGTCGCCTGGCTTATAGCCTAGGGCAATAATGATATCATTGCTTTTATCTAATTTACCACTAGTATATAACATAGTAGCATCTCCTGCCTTATCGAAAATTGCACCATAGGTATATTGTTCTGCGTATTTATTTACCGCCTCAAAAACTTTATCTTGAATTGGTTTAATTAATTCTTCTCTTTGCTTTGATAATTCGCCTTGAAAACCAAATTTTGCTTTCTGAAATTCTTTGACTTGCTTTTCTTTATCTACAATTTCATCCTCTCTTTTTTTACGCAAATCATCTGCTAATAAAACCTGTTCGGCTTGATAAGATTTATATAACTTTTCGATTTCTACGTATTTGGCATCTACTTCTTTTTGCCATTGTGCAGATAGATCATCTAATTGCAATTGTGCTGCTTTGTATTCTGGAATATGTTTTAAGATATAATCTGTATCTACAAAACAAAATTTTGTTTGCGCATTTGCAAATGCGGCTGTCAACAAAAAGAAAATAATTAATACGCTTTTTTTCATGTTATTTTATGTTTAAAACTGTTGTCCAATAGAAAAATGAAATTGCCCGCCATTCGCTCCAGGATTGCCTGGAATGTCATCAAATCCATAACCATAATCTAATCCAAGTAAACCAAAGATTGGCAGAAATATTCTTACCCCCGCACCTACAGAACGCTTGAAATTAAAAGGACTGAAGGATTTAAATGCTGCATAGGTATTACCACCTTCAGCAAAAACTAAACCATATATGGTAGCAGATTGATTCATTGTAATAGGATGCCTTAATTCAATGGTAAACTTATTAAAAATAGGTGCACCCACCGCACCATAATTTGCAAAAGGTACAATTGAATTATTTTGATACCCTCTTAATCCAATTACCTCGGAGCCAGCTAAAAAATCAAAGCCTGTTAAACCGTCTCCGCCTAATTTAAATCTTTCGAAAGGAGATACGCCAATTTGTTTGTTATAAAAACCTAAAAAACCAAATTGCGCTTTGGTATTCAACACTAAATCGCCTACTAATTTAGTAAACAAAGAAGCATCAAATTTCCATTTATGGTATTCAATGTATTTATACTTTTCTGTTGGACTTGCATCTGTATAATCTTTTGTGGAAAATAAAGAAAATGGCGGTGTAAACTGAAGCGATAAAGAAATGTTTGAGCCCGAACGAGGATAAATGGGTTGGTCTACCGAGTTTCTAGAAATCACATTCGTAAAACTAATACTTTTGGCAACTCCACTTTTAAATAAAAAACCTCCGTAATTGGTTAAATCGTATTGTTGATAGGCCACCGAATTATTAATCAAGAAAAAGTCGTCAGGCCATTTTAATCTTCTACCTAAACTCATACTCACGCCATTGATTATAATAGATGTATGCTTCGGATCAGTTTTGCTCAATCCATTTGACTGGGTTGTTCTGAAAATACTTGCGGTAAAATAATTAGGTTTTTTACCACCTAACCATGGCTCCGAAAACGATAAACTATAGGATTGATAAAACAAGCCATTCGTTTGTCCACGTACTGTTAATTTTTGACCATCTCCTGTAGGAATTGGATCAAATTTACCTTTGGCCATATTTCTCAAGGAAATATTATTTAAAGTCAAACCTAAGGTACCTACTGCTCTTCCTCCACCAAATCCACCCGATAATTCTATTTGATCGGAAGGTCTTTCTACTACTGTATATAAAATATCAACGGTTCCTTTGGCTGCGTCTGGCTTGGGTTCAATTCCGATTTTTTCTGGATCGAAATAGCCTAATTGCGATAAATCTCTTTGCGAACGAATAATGTCTTGACGAGAAAATTTTTGTCCTGGTTTTGTTCTAATTTCACGATAAACCACTTTGTCGTTTGTTTTATCATTTCCTTTTACAATCACTTTGTCGATAATAGCTTGCGGGCCTTCTCTTAATACCAACTCCATATCTATGGTGTCGTTATAAACTAATTTTTCTACTTGCTCTACGTTAAAGAAAAGATAACCATCATCTAAATAAAGCGAAGCCACATCACGACCGCTTTGATTCATTTCTAGTCTAGTCTGTAAAACTTTTTTATTGTATATATCGCCCTTCTTAATTGCTAAAATTGCTTTTAACATTTCGGTGCTATATTTTGTATTGCCAATAAAATTAATATCTCCAAAATAATACTTAGGGCCTTCGTGAATAGTTAGGTCTATATTGATAGATTTATCATCGAACTTATAAACAGTATCGAAAGTAATTGAGGCATCTCTAAAGCCTAATTCGTTGTATTTTTCGACAAGTAATGCTTTGTCTTCTTCAAAAGTTTTTTCTTGAAATTTAGAAGAACTTAAAACATTCCAACTCGATTTCTCTTTGGTTTCTTTCAATGCCTTTTTTACTTTCTTTAACGAAAGACTCACATTTCCTGTAATGTTAATTTGGTTAATTTTTACTCTTTGATTTTTATCGATAATAATTTTCAATAAAACAGAATTCGATAAAATACTATCCGGAAACTCTTTGATAGATACGGTTGCATTTAAAAACCCTTTTTCGTAAAAATACTTTTTGATATTATTTTTAGTATTATTAATTAAATTGTCGTTTACTACTTTGCCAGAAATTAATTTTATTTTTTCTCTGATTTCGTCTGCTTCTGATTTTTTAATTCCACTAAAAGAAAAGCGAGATAACCTTGCACGCTCTTTTAACACAATATCGAAAAAGATTAAATTACCTTCTACCCTCGAAACATTTACCTGCACATCGTCGAACAAACCTTGTTTCCAAAGTTTATGAATAGCACCAGACATTTTATCGCCAGGTACTTGAATTTTATCGCCAACTGCAATGCCTGTTAATTTAATTAATGCCGAATTATCTAAGAATTTTACGCCACTAATGGTAATCCCTCCTATTTCGAAATCTTTCGGTTTCGAATAATCTAATTCAAAATTTTCTATTTGGCCTGCAGTTCTTATTTGTGCAAATGATGCACTCATTGCAATTAAACCTATAGAAATTAGTAATAGTATTTTTTTCATCATAATTATTAAACCGAAACCTGCTCACTAGTCATTCCAAATCTTCTTTCTCTATTTTGAAAATCTACTATTGCATCGTATAAATCTGTACTTCTAAAATCTGGCCAAAGTTTGTCTGTAAAATACAGTTCGGCATAAGCAATTTGCCACAACAAGAAATTACTGATACGGTACTCTCCGCTTGTACGGATAAGTAATTCCGGATCTGGGAAACCTTTAGTTGTTAAACTATCTGCTATCACATTTTCGTCAATATCTTCTATCGCTAATAAATTGTCTTTTACTTTGGCTGCAATTAATTTTGCTGCATTGGTTATTTCCCAACGGGCACTATAACTTAAGGCTAAATGCAAAGTCATTCTACTATTGTCCTTTGTTTTTTCCATTGCAACTTGCAATTCATCATAACAACTTTTAGGCAATTGCGATAAATCTCCAATGGCATTTAAACGAATATTATTTTCCATGAGTGTTTTGGTTTCTTTACTAATGGTTGCCACTAATAATTCCATCAAAGCACTTACTTCAAATTTAGGTCTATTCCAATTTTCGGTAGAAAAAGCATATAAAGTAAGGTGTTGAATTCCCAACTCCGCCGCTGCTTCTACGGTATCTCTTACCGCTTTCACTCCATTTTGATGGCCAAAAACCCGAAGCCTTCCCTTTTCCTTAGCCCACCTACCATTACCGTCCATAATAATGGCAATATGGCTAGGCAAAGCATTCATCTTTATTTGTTCTTTGCTACTCATTATTTATTGCTAAATGGTGGACACTTAATTGGTAAAAATGCATAAGAAATACTAATACCAGAAAACATATAAAAATCTCTTCTGCTTAAATCTCCTCTTTGCAAATCTGCTTGTCCAATGTACACCCCTTGATTCACATCTGCCGATCGGTCTGCTAAAGCTGCTGCTATAGTTCCGTTAGTAGATGTTAATGCTGTTTTATTTACATACTTCCCACTCACATCATCGAGGTAATCGGTTAGCGTATTTCTATACCCTAACTCAAACCCAATGATAAAATTTCTTTTAAAAGAATACTTTAAACCCAATCCAAAGGGAATGGCAATAGCAGCTGATCCATATTTTTTAGCTGGATTCAAACTAGTGCCTTGACCCTCGGTTCCCAAATCTCTTAAATTATATGTATTCCCATTGTAACTTGTTTGTGGGTTAAAGGTAAAATAAGAAATGCCAGTAAAGGCGTATGGGGTAAAATTGTTTTTTCTTTGCCCAGGAATAAATTCAAAAAAATTAAACTCATATAATAGGGCTAACTCTGTTATGGCAGAATTAAAGTTTAAATTTCTTTGTTTTTGGCTTGCATTCGAAGAGTTTGCATCATTAGCTTGAATAGCCGCTTGCGTAATGGCAATTTTATAGGCACTTAAGCGAGAATAATTATATTTCAAAAAGAAGGAGTTTGCCTGGTCTGTAAATTTGAAGGGATTTCTTGGATTTAGGTCTCCAATATAGCCCGAAGTGCCTGTAAATGCACCAAATTCCCATTCCTGCGCAAGTAAATACTGCGGGGAATAGCAAAAAAGCAATAAAAACAAGCCGATTCTTTGGAACATATTTTTTTTAGAAGTGCTAAAATAACGAAATAGATTAATTTCTGGTATCTAAACCCCACATCAATTTATTTCGAAGTGTGCCAAGGTAGTTTTCTGAATGTAACCTGATGAGATTGATTTGAAAAGCTGCTTTTCTTACAGCCAATTGAACCGTAGACTCAATGGTTTCTGTTCTAGCGTCTAGGGTTGCTAAAAATTGAGCGCTTCTGCCTTCTACTTCAAAGGTAATTACTTGATTATCAGAAATAATAATTGGTCTTACATTTAAATTATGTGGCGAAATAGGCGTAATGACAAAATTTTCGGAGCTTGGAAAGATAATTGGACCTCCGCAACTTAAAGAGTAACCAGTAGAGCCCGTTGGCGTTGCTATAATTAAACCATCGGCCCAATAAGAGTTTAAAAATTCTCCATTCAAATACGTATGAATGATGATCATGGAAGAAGTATCTTTTTTATGAATGGTTAAATCATTCAAGCCATAATTTAGTCCATTAAACAATTCAATATTTGATTCTAATTTAATAAGCGAACGTTTATCTATGGTAAAATGTCCTTTCACTAAACTATCTACTGCAGTGGCAATTTCTGTTTTTGCAATACTTGCTAAAAATCCTAAGCGGCCCATGTTTATACCTATTACAGGAATGCCCGAGTCTCTCACCAAAGTGAGGGTATCTAACATCGTACCATCTCCTCCAATACTTACCAAACAATCAACTTGGTTCACTAAATCTTGGTGTTGGGTAAATAATTTAACACTATCAGGTAATTGAATTCTTGGAATGAGGTAAGCATGAAAAGCAGCGTATATAGTAATTTCCACCTCGTGAGCAAGAAAACTATCAATTAATTGTTGAACGTGTTGAATGGCTGAATCGTTGAATTTTCTGCCGTATATTGCTATTCTCATGTTAAATATTTAAATAATTCATCAATGAATTAAATCGATCCATCGAATCTTCAAATAGTTTGTGTTGATTAAACGATTGAACCACTCGGTAATTATATCGCTCAAAAGAAAGTATGATGCTGGATAGTTCTGTCTTATCAATTTTTAAAGTAATTTCTAATTTAACAGAATCTGGTTTTGAACTGATATAAGAACTTAAAATATTCGCATCGTTTGATTCTACAATTTTTGCAATTTCTACTAAAGAATAATCTCTTTGTCCAACCTCTAAAACAATGATTCCGCCTGGGTTTGAAAGCGATGCTATTTCTGAAAAAAAGCTTAGAAATACCGCTGGCGTAATTAAACCAAGGTAGTTGTTTTCAGCATCTACCACTGGCACAATTGCAATTCCCAAATCCGACATGATGCCAATTAATTCGTAAACATGTTGTGTGCTTAAAACAGATGGATGCGAAAAAGCCAATTGATAATCGGCTATTTTATGGTTTAGTTTAGCCGAAGATAAAATAGCTTCTTCCGAAATTAATCCCTGTAATTTATTTTTACTCACCACAGCCAAATGCGAAATTTTATAATCTTGCATAATAGCCAATGCCCTTGCAGTACTATCTGTAGGTTTTAAAATTGGAATATGTGCATTAACTATTTCGCTTGCTAACATGTATATTATTTTTTTTTATTTATATACCTGTGTTAAAAAATCACTTAATAAAACATTAAATTCTTCGGGCCTTTCCATCATGGCTGCATGTCCACATTTATCAATAAAATGTAAAGTGGAATTAGGTAACAATTGATTGAATTCTTCTGCAACCGCTACGGGTGTTATGTTGTCTTGATTTCCCCAAATAAGTATAACTGGAATTTTTATCGCTGGAATTTCATTTCTAAGGTTATGTCGCATGGCAGATTTTGCCATCGAAAGTATTCTGATAACTTTAGAACGATTATTCACCACTTCGAAAACTTCATCTACTAATTCTGTTGTTGCAAAAGCAGGATCGTAAAAAGTATAGGCAACTTTTTCTTTAATATATTCGTAATTTTCTCTTTTAGGATAAGATCCGCCCATACCTTCTTCGTATAAACCCGAACTACCCGTTAACATCATGGAATGAACAAATGTTGGATGTTTTAAAGTATAAACTAAGCCAACGTGTCCACCTAATGAGTTACCTAAGACGGTAAACTGTTGTAGTTTTTTAAAAACTACGAATTTATGCACATGATTTGCCAAGGCTTCTACATTGGCATTTAGTAGCGGTAAATCGTAAATAGGCAGTAATGGAATGATCACTTTATAATGAGTGCTAAATTTATCAATTACATGCTGCCAATTACTCAATGCTCCAAATAAACCATGCAATAATAATAATGTAGGACCTTCTCCTTCTTCAACATAAGAAAATCCCTCTTCTACTTTTACGCTTAATGCCATAATATTAATTTGCTCTCAGCTAAAATAATAAGAATATGTCTAAATACTATATTATTTTATTAACAGTATACAATTATAAAAATAAGCTGATTAGCTAATAAAATAAGCTATTTGAGGCCATTTTGCTGCAACCAATTTCGAATAATTAACAAGCCGTTTTCGGATAGTATGGACTCTGGATGAAATTGTAAACCCCAAATAGGTAAATCTTTATGCGCAAAAGACATGATTTCTTGCGCCGCGGTTTCTGCTGTTAAAAGTAAACATTCGGGTAAATTTGATAAAATTAAAGAATGATAGCGCATCACATTAAAGGGTAATGGCATACCTTCATACATGGGCAATTGGGTATTTATTAATTGGCTGGTTTTACCATGCATGATATGTTCTGCGGGATTTAATTGAGCTCCGAAAAATTCACCCAAAGCTTGATGCCCTAAACAAACGCCTAAAATTGGAACTTGCGCGTGATACTTTGCGATCAAATCCATTAACATGCCGGCATCTTTAGGTTTACCAGGGCCCGGAGAAATAACAATTGCTTTGAAAGCTAATTTTGAAATTTCTTCCAAGGTAAATTCGTCATTTTTAACAACGATACAAGAGACACCCAATTGCGCAAAATAATCGAGCAGGTTATAGGTAAACGAATCGTGGTTGTCAAATAATAAAATCAAAATAAATTAAATTTCGGCCATTACTTTCTTGACCATTTCGGCAATTGATTTTCCATCAGATTTACCAGCTAATTGCTTGTTTGCTGCACCAATTACTTTACCCATATCTTTTGGATCTATCACTTGTAAAGTTTGTATAATTTCTTTAATGGCAATAGCCAATTCTTGAGCAGATAATTGTTTAGGTAAAAAATCTTCGAGTACTGCAATTTCTTCTAATTCTATTTTCGCTAGATCGGCTCTGTTTTGTTGTTGGTAAATTTCAACCGCATCTTTTCTTTGTTTAATTTGCTTCTGTAAGGCTTTGGTTTCGGCTTCTTCAGACAATTCTACTTGTGCGCCTTTTTCTGTTTTAGCTAATAAAAGTGCTGCTTTTATTGCACGCAAACCCCTTAATCTTATTTCATTTTTTGCAAGCATGGCTTGCTTTATTTCTTGATCTACTGTTTGAATTAATGACATTTTTATTAATTTTTATGATTGACGAAAAATGGTGCCCGCATTTGCCTGAGCAGTTGGCATAATAATAATTTCATTGATATTTACATGCGCAGGCGTTTGACTTGCATAATAAATTGCATCGGCAATATCTGATGGCCTTAGCGGCTCAAAGCCTTCGTATACTTTATCTGCACGCTGTTGATCGCCTTTAAATCTTACCACAGAAAATTCAGTTTCAACCGCACCCGGATGTATAGCCGTAACCCTTATGCCACTTGTTAATAAATCTAAACGCATGGCTTTATTTAAAGAATCTACCGCATGTTTGGTGGCACAATATACATTACCATTGGCATAAGTTTCTTTCCCTGCAATAGATCCAATATTAATAATGTGTCCTGTTTTATTTTCGATCATCCAATTGCTTACTATTTTACTTACATATAATAGGCCTTTTACATTGGTATCAATCATTTGTTCCCAATCGGCTAGATTAGCACGCTGTATTGGGTCTAAGCCCAAAGACAAACC
>ENA-OUVC01002374-OUVC01002374.1-marine-metagenome-genome-assembly--contig:-NODE-2374-length-10624-cov-3.114914_pt1 | contig 10624 bp, 8 predicted proteins | sample MGYA00248622_ERZ508571 | MGnify/ENA primary metagenome ERZ508571 (study PRJEB26236, sample SAMN06267175) | marine metagenome | isolation source: Columbia River Estuary | place: USA:Columbia River Estuary... | reverse complement strand
AGCCAACATTAAGAAGCTACTTCGCAATGGCCGTGAAAGTTTTACTTGTCGATGCGATATGTAAGGGGCTATCCTCTTGCAGCGGTTGTATTTTTTTAGGGTAGTCCGTAAAACCAGCGTAATGCTCAAAAAGCACATGACCGCCTTTTGCGACTAAAATTCCACCACTGAATATACCCTCATAGCGTAATAGCGATTCTTTGAAATAAGAAGCAACCCGATTACTCAACTGTTGTTTTTCAACCGGATTGATATTGAGTAGAGGAGGGGCAATGTAGGGTAGTGGATGCGCTACCGAGTTCTCCTTCCAAATACAGGAACTGAGCAAGCTGAGTGAAATAATCAGCACGATGCTTACACTGCCAAAAAAAGGGTTGTTTTTCAAACGGTTCAAAGGTAGGGACTCCTATTTTTTGTAGGTATATTTGTTTTATGCAGAAGGAATCTTTAACCAGCTATCCTAAAGAAAAAATTAAAATTTTATTTCTGGAGAACATTAGCGAAGCTGCTGTTCGAAATTTTAAGCAACAGGGATATGTGCAGACCGAACGTGTTAGTAAAGCCTTATCAGAACAACAATTAATCGAAGCGATACGAGATGTTCACATATTAGGAATTCGTTCTAAAACTCGTATTACAAAATCTGTACTTGAAGCAGCACAAAAACTACAAGCCATTGGTTGCTTTTGTATTGGAGTCAATCAGGTTGATTTAGCTGCTGCTACCAGCCGCGGCGTAGCTGTTTTCAATGCACCGTATTCAAATACCCGATCTGTGGCTGAGTTGGTGATTGGCGCATCAATTATGCTGATCAGAAGAATTCCAGAAAAAAACAAAGCAGCTCATGCCGGATTATGGTATAAGGATGCAAAAAACAGTTATGAACTAAGGGGGAAAACCTTAGGTATTATTGGATATGGAAATATTGGAAGTCAAGTAAGTGTCCTTGCTGAATCGCTAGGGATGCGTGTCATATATTATGATATTGAAAAAAAGCTACCGCTCGGCAATGCTATTGAAAAAAGAACTCTTCGGGATCTGGTAGGCCAGGCTGATATAGTCACCTTACATATACCTGCTACTCGACAAACAGAGCAATTAATAAATAAACAGCTCCTCAAGAGCTTTAAAAAAGGCGCCATTCTCATCAATTTTGCCCGGGGCGAAGTGGTTGACTTGATTGCTGTTGAAAAGGCTTTAAGAGATGAACAATTGGGAGGAGCTGCCATTGATGTTTTTCCGGAAGAGCCTGAAAAGAATGGCGACTACTTTAAAACTCCGCTCCAGGAATTACCTAATGTGTTGCTAACACCTCATATCGGAGGTAGCACCGAGGAGGCGCAACAGAATATTGGTGAGGATGTCAGCAACAAGCTTTTCAATTACCTGGAAAAAGGAATCAGCTTTGGATCTCATACTGTTCCTGCATTAGCATTACCGCCTCAGGAAGGCGCCCATAGAGTTTTACATATTCATCGAAATACTCCTGGTGTTTTATCTGCAATCAATACCGCCCTTTCAAGTAATAATATAAATATTGTTGGCCAATACTTGAAAACCAATGATTTAATCGGATATGTTGTTTTAGATATAGAGAGTAAGCTTTCCTCAAAGGCTCAATCCTTATTACGAAAAGTGCCTGGCACCATCAAGTCCAGACTCCTTTACTAGTTCGATTTATTCTTATAATTTATATTATGTTAAATGATTAGTTCAAAAGAAAACCACCCTTGTGTGGGTGGCTTTACTAGTATTAGTTCTTTATCGATTCGTATCGGTCATTCCATTTCTTCTCCTCAGCCTCCCATTTTGCTTTATCAGCTAGATTTTTTGCCTTGTTGGCCATTACCTTCTTGAGTCCGTAGATTTCAGACAAGTAGCTGGTTACTTTTTTATACTGTTGCTTGTCCCTTGCTTCTAATTCCCCTTTTGTTACTCTATCTGCAAAAATTGAGGCCGCAGCTAAATATGGTTCACGAGCGCCATCCATGGTATCCCAATATTCTTTATCTAAAGCATCTCTCTTGGCCACATCTTCTTTTGAAGCCATTGTTCCAGGTTTAGTACGTGCTTTCATATCCTGCGCATGTTTATTTCGTTTTTCATCAACACGGCTAGCCTTATTTATGTAATGATCCCCGATGTATAAAAGAGGTATTTCGTACTCAGGTTTAACCTTAGAGGAACGGGTGAATGCATCGACCATTTTCTTCTCGAGTTCATTGTAATTCTCTGGTAAGATTGCGCCCTCTTCATCTCTGGGGTTTAGTGTGTCATAAATGATCTCTCCTAGTACCTGATTGGCTTTGAAATTAGTAGGATCACTAGCTAAAACCTCGTCAATAGCTTTTAATTTTTCTGCAAATGTGTTGACCAACCCTACAGCAAAATCAACTTTATCGAAATCAAAATAATCGCTTTTAGGAAATACTTCTTTACCCAGGTTTTTGTATTTCTCAAAACCTTCCATGTTCTTTTTCCCAAAATTGTAAGTAACCAAATAACGGTAAACACCCTCGTAGCCCTCTCCGCCTACTTTAGCATCTGCCAGTTTTGTATAATATGCAGCGGCTTCATCCTTATAACCACCCGTTTCAGCTGTGATGGCTGCCAGAATAAGCACATTGGTGTCCAATGTTGAGGTTAATACTTTTTGCTTGATCAATAAATCGGAATATTGAATTGCTTTTTTTAGTTTTTCTAGCGCTTTATCGTAAGATTTATTATTGTAGTCGCTATATCCAAACGTATAATAATTCGAGTATAGCATAATGATGCCATTTTGATAAATGGGTTCATTAATTAGCGATAGCGCTGGATCCAACTCACGATATTTTGTAAAAGCCGCATCGGCTTCCTCTACTAATTGAGCAGCCGCTGGTGTATCTTTTTTTCCATCCATCATAGATACGCTTGCATAAATAGCTGTTTTCAAAATAAAGGCTTCAGGCTTTGAAGTGTATTTGGCATTGGTAAACGCTTTATCCAAATCAGCTTTGGCTTTGTCAAGTTGATTTAACATCACCAAGGTTTTAACAGGATCATAATTCTGAGCCCATCCTGCGAACGAAATCGCAAAGGCAATAATAAGTAGCAAGCTTTTTTTCATATACGTAGGTTGATTATAAAATTACATTAATTGTTTGTTTCGGTATTCGTATCACCCGTTTCAGGATTCTCCGGAGCAATTTCATCACCTTCTACTTCTTTATCATCCAAGTTGGTGATTGCAGCAATTTCATCGCCTTCATCCAGTTTGATTAATTTGACCCCTTGTGTAGCTCTGCCTTGTTCACTAATACCACTTACTGGCATTCGTATGGTCACACCACTCTTACAAGTAATCATTAGATCCTCTGAGGGCGCTACATCCAATATTCCAACCACTCCTCCTGTCTTCTCTGTCACATTGATAGTTTTCACCCCTTTACCGCCCCGGTTAGTAAATCGGTATTCATCCATGGGGGTTCGTTTACCAAAACCCTTATCACTTACGACTAGTATGGTTCTTTCATTTTGAAGAGTTGGATTCACGCAGATCATTCCTACTACTTCATCTTGCTCATTCTCCACTTCAATACCTGATACACCAATGGCTCCTCTTCCAGTTGGTCTCACTTTTTCTTCAGAAAACCGGATGGCACGACCGCTTTTTACTGCCATCATAATTTCGCTTTGTCCGTCTGTCATGCGTGCTTGGATCAGCTCATCTCCCTCTACAATAGTGATTGCATTAACTCCCGTTTGTCTGGGACGACTAAAATCTTCCAAGGCTGTTTTCTTAATTATGCCTTTTTTGGTACAGAGGATAATGTGATGCGCGTTGACAAAAACTTCATCCTTCAAGTCTTTAACATCAAGTATTGCTCTTACTTTATCGTCTGGAGGTATTTGCATTAAATTTTGTATTGCTCTACCCTTCCCTGTCTTTTCGCCTTCTGGTATCTCATAAACATTCAACCAGTACACTCTACCCTTTTCTGTAAAGAATAGCATGGTATGATGGGTAGAAGCCACAAATAAATGCTCGATATAATCCTCGTCTCTTGTTCGTCCTCCAATAACACCACGCCCTCCTCTTCTCTGTGAACGGTATTCTTCCGCAGGCGTACGCTTGATGTACCCCAAATGTGAAATTGTAATTACAACATCTTCCTCTTTAATCAGGTCTTTGATTTTCACCTCATCATCTAAATAGGTGATTTCAGTTTTGCGTGGATCGGCATACTTTTCTTTAATCTCTAGCAATTCCTGCTTAATTAATGCAAAGCGTTTTGACTCATCGCTAAGCAATTCTTCAAGTGATTGAATCAATTTCATTAATTCTTCAAACTCCTCACGAATTTTATCACGCTCCATTCCCGTCAAACGCTGTAATCGCATTTCAAGAATTGCCTTGGCTTGTATTTCGTCAAGTCCCCAGCCCGCATTCACTAATTTCTCCTTTGCGATCTCAGGTGTTGCTGCACTTCTAATCAGCGCGATTACTTCATCCAGGTGATCCAATGCGATCAGATACCCTTTAAGTAAATGGGCTCTTTTTTGCGCTTCGCCAAGTTCGTATTTGGCTCTGCGAATTACCACCTCATGTCTGAATTCTACAAACTCTTGGATCAGATCTTTTAGATTCAACGTTCTGGGTCTTCCTCTAACAATGGCTACATTGTTGATTCCGTAAGAGGTTTGTAGATCGGTATGCTTATAAAGTTGGTTGATGATTACATTAGCGATTGCATCTTTTCTAAGCTCAATAACAACGCGTGTTCCTTCTTTTTGATTGGATTCGTTATTGACATGGGTAATTCCTTCAATTACTTTTTCATTAACTAGTTCTCCAATTCGGTTGGTGAGTGCATCCCTATTGACCTGATAAGGAACTTCGGTGATAATTAATTGCTCCTTTCCTCCAGGTTTAGTTTCTACAGTTACTTTACCTCTTACTACAACGCGACCCCTTCCAAAATGCATCCCTGCTTTCACTCCTTCCATCCCGTAAATAACTCCTCCCGTAGGAAAATCAGGGGCTTTTACATATTGCATCAAATCATCAACTGTGCAATTCTTGTTTTCAATGTAGGCAACACAGCCATCGATAACCTCCCCTAAGTTGTGCGGCATCATATTGGTGGCCATACCAACTGCTATCCCACTTGATCCATTTATCAATAATTGTGGAATTCGAGTTGGTAAAACAGTGGGTTCTTCCTCGGAGTCATCAAAATTTAATTGAAAATCTACCGTCTCTTTCTCGATGTCATCGAGCATGTGCTCAGCTAATTTCTCTAGTCTTGCTTCTGTATAACGCATCGCAGCTGGGCCATCACCATCCTGATTACCATAATTTCCCTGCCCATCTACCAAGGTATAACGCATGCTCCATTCTTGCGCCATACGGACCATTGCATCGTAAACAGAGGAGTCTCCGTGTGGGTGATATTTACCAAGTACCTCCCCCACAATACGAGCAGATTTTTTATAGGCTTTGTTATGACTCAAACCCAATTCATTCATTGCATATAAAACTCTACGATGTACAGGCTTTAATCCATCCCTTACATCCGGAAGTGCTCGCCCTACTATTACAGACATTGAATAGTCGATATAGGCAGTTTTCATCTGCTCTTCTATATTCACGGGGATAATCCGATTATGGTCGTTGGTCTCCTGAGGCTGCTGCAATTCTTCCATAGTATTTTTTACTGTTTTCGGCTCGTTTAAATCATTAAAAACAAGCTATGCAAATCTACCTTTTTAAACCCTTATTTCCGAGTAAAAATGAGGTCTTTTACCCCTTATTTTATCCACTACTGTTAATTAAAAAAGGGGATATTTGAGCTATGAAAATCATCCTTTTATTTGGAGCTGGAAAGAGTGCAACGGCGCTTATTAAGTACCTGCTGAAGAAAGCTCCAGTAATGAATTGGAAATTGATTGTTGCTGATGCTAACAAAGAGCTGGTATGCCAAAAATTGGGTGGACATCCCATGAGCGAGGCATTGGCATTGGATGTTAAAAATGAGGAGGAAAGAAAACTGGCTATTGCTAAAGCTGACCTAGTTATTTCATTGCTGCCCCCTCATTTGCATATATTGGTTGCTAAAGACTGCTTAACACACGGAAAGCACCTGTTCACCGCCTCCTATTTAGATCCGGAGATTGAGTCACTTCAGCCGGAGATACAGGCTAAAGGGCTCCTATTCCTCTATGAGATGGGGTTAGACCCCGGAATCGATCATATGAGTGCTATGGCAATTGTTGATAGGATACATAAAGCGGGAGGAACTATCAAATCCTTTATCTCTCATTGTGGAGGATTAATAGCTCCTCAAAGCGATAATAATCCCTGGCATTATAAAATAAGCTGGAATCCCGCCAATGTGGTAGCAGCAGGTAAACAAGGGGCCATTTTTAAACAGCATAATACTCTTCATAATTTACAATATAAAGAAGTATTTGAATCAGAGAGAATAGTGGATATAGATCAGGTTGGTAAGTTGGCCTGGTATCCTAATCGGAACTCTATCCCTTATATTTCACTTTACAAAATGGAGCAAGCAAGTACTTTTATCCGTACTACCCTAAGACATCCTGATTTTATCAGCGGGTGGAAAAAATTGATCGATTTAGGGCTAACACAAGATCAGCCAGTATTTTCTGTTCCAACGCATTCACCTTCCAAACTTGTCTTACAATTTTTAGCTGCCACAAAGCAGCAAGAGCAGTATCAAAAATGGTTAAAGGAGGACCCCCTTTTTGAAAAACAAATCGTATCACTTGGCTTACAAGGCAATTCTTTTAACATGAATAAGCCAACTTACTCCCCCGCTAGCTTGTTGCAGGAATTGCTAGAGCAGAATTTAGGGATGAATGAAAACGATCAGGATCGGGTAATCATGCAGCATGAGTTTATTTATAACATTGGGAAGGAGAATTATTCATTGACTAGTTCATTGGTTCTGGATGGGGATAATGCAGTTGATACAGCAATGGCAAAAACAGTGGGTTTGCCGCTTGCCCTTGCTGCCACATTTTTTCTTGAGAATAAAATTCAATTAGTAGGACTTCATCGCCCCCTTTCATACGTTTTTTATTCGCAGATACTTCCTGCTTTAGAAAAAGAAGGTATTTCTTTCAAAGAGAAAGAAAGCAGGATTGATGAAGCTTAACTAGCCAATTCAATTATAAAATCCCATTCCTCGGAAGTAACGGGCTGCACAGATAAGCGGCTCAATTTTACAAGTGCGATGTTTTGCAAACGCTTGTCTGATTTAATTTGTGCAAGTGTAACTGGCTTTTTTAATTTTTTAAAAGGCGCAACATCCACAGCTACCCAAGCCTCTTCTTTTGTGGTAGGATCTTGATAAGCTTCTTTTATGATTTTCACAATCCCTACAATCTCCAATCCTTCATTACTATGATAAAAGAAAGCTAAGTCTCCTTTTTTCATAGCACGAAGATTATTGCGTGCTGCATAATTCCTTACACCATCCCAAAAGGTTTTTTTGTCCTTTTCAAGTTGTTCCCAGGAATATTTAAAGGGTTCAGATTTTAATAACCAATAAGCCATAACTGTATTTTACCAACCGGATGCCAACACATCTGCCAAATGCATTGTTTTTAAACTGTAGTTTTTTTGTTGAATATACCCTTCTAAATGCATGAGGCATGAAAGATCTGTAGAAATCAAATAAGAAGCCCCTGTTGCCAAAGCGTGTTCTACTTTCTGTTCACCCATAGCCATTGAAATTGACTCAAATTTGACAGCAAAAGTTCCTCCAAATCCGCAACAAGTCTCTGTGTCATTCATTTCAAGCAATTCTAATCCCTGTACCTGTTTTAATAATTGACGAGGTTCTTCTTTGATGCCACACTCCCTTAAAGCTGCACAAGAGTCATGATAGGTGGCCTTACCATTTAAACGAGCTCCAAAATTTGTTACCCTCAAATCTTGGCAGAGAAAGCTGGAAAACTCCACTACGCGTTGCTTTAACTCTTGCACCTCGTGATGCAACGAAGAATTATCGAATAATCTTGCGTAGTAATTTTTTACAAACCCTCCACAGGAGGCACTTGGTACAACAATGGGTTCGTCTCCCTTGAAATCAGCAATAAATTTTTGACAAACTTCTTTTGCTTCGTCCCAATAGCCAGCATTAAAAGCGGCTTGTCCGCAGCAGGTTTGTCTTGGATTGTACGAAACAGAACAACCGGCCTTTTCAAGGACCTTAATCATGTTGAAAGCAGTATCGGGATACAGCTGATCAACAAAACAGGGTATGAAAAGCTGAACGTTCAACGTTCTGATTTTAATCTTTGCTGGAATAAACGCCTAGTCGGGCCAGATTTTTTTCAGCGTCAAAGGATTGCTGACTACGTGGATATTTTGAACGAATTTCCTCGTAAAGTGCAATCGCTTCAGCGTTGTCTTTCATCACCTGATCGGCAAAATAGGCAGCCATAAATAAGTAATCTGGAGAATTGACTTCATCCTTTTCAAAATAGTGGCCTGCTTTTTTATAGTATTCTAATGCCTCTTGGTTTTTTCCGCTGTCACCAAAAGCGTCGCCCAAAAGCTTATAGGCACGAGCCTGTGTAATTTTTGAATCGGAAGAAAATTTTTCTAGATATGTAATTGCTTTTGCGTTATCGCCAATTTTTAAATAGCAACTACCGGCATAAAAGCAGGCTAAATTAGCAGCTTGTGTGCCGTTGTGTTTTTCGATAAACTTAATGAAGCCTAGATTTTGCCCATCACCATTTAGAGCCAGTGCTATAGAATCTTTACGGTAATATTCTTCTGCACGAAAAAGGGCCTCAACTGCTTTTTTCTCTTTGGGTGATTGGTAGAATTCTTGGTATGCATACCAAGCTCCGACTATAAAAATTATAATCAGTGCAACTAAACTTAACTGTTTGCTGTACTGGTCCCATAACTTAGTTACTGCATTTGGTGATTGCGTTGTTTCCATATCGATATTAATCGGTTATAAAAGGATAGTTTGCGTCAACATAAATATCTTTCAGCACCTCACTGTCATCTGGCCATGGACTTTCCTCAGCAAACTGCACAGAGGCGGTGACCATCTCATCAACACGTTTGTTAATACTGTCTAAGAATTCTTGGCTAGCATGCCCTTCGGTCAAGATAGTTTGAACTATTTGGTGAATAGGGTCTTTGCCGCGGTATTCATCCACCTCGTCTTTGCTACGATACTTTTGGGGATCACTAATTGAGTGTCCCTTGTAACGGTATGTTTTTATTTCCAATAATGTGGGTCCACCCTTTTCCCGTGCCCGGTTAACCGCTCGACTCACCCCATTATGTACAGCCTCAGCACTCATTCCGTCAATAATATCAGCAGGCATTTCATATGCATCCGCTAATTTATAAATATCAACTACGTTTGAGGTACGTTGTATCGATGTACCCATTGCGTAATTATTGTTCTCACAAATAAAGACAACAGGAAGTTTCCAAAGCATGGCAAGATTGAAAGTTTCATGCAACATCCCTTGTCTAGCTGCTCCATCTCCACAAAAAGCTAGTACCACATTATCGGTGTTTCGGTATTGCTCTGCAAATGCTAACCCTCCCCCAGTACCAATTTGAGCGCCAACGATTCCATGACCGCCGTAAAAGTTATTTTCCTTGCTAAAGAAGTGCATACTACCACCCTTACCTTTTGCACAACCAGTGGCTTTTCCGTAAAGTTCGGCCATACAGCTATTCACGGAAACACCCTTGGCGATTGCTAAGCCATGATCTCGGTATGCCGTTATAAAAAGATCCGAGGGACGGGTGGCGGTCATACAGCCGGCGGCTATAGCCTCCTGGCCTACATAGGCATGAAAGAAGCCTCTAATTTTACCCTCCATCTTATACTTCTCTTCCGCCATTAATTCAAATTGGCGAATTAGTTGCATTAGCTCGTACCAGTAGAGGTAAGTTTCCTTGGAAAATTTGCTGGTCACCGGGTTCAATTTTGAGTCGCAAAAATAAGGGAAAGACCCCATATTAGGTAAATTGCAGTCAGTCATGAGCCAGCTCCGAGAAATTACCCTTTTTCAGTTTAAAAACTACCTAGAAAAACGACTCACTTTTTCTAAACGAATTATTGGATTTACAGGAAAAAATGGGGTTGGTAAAACCAATCTATTAGACGCAATTCACTATCTAGGATTAACAAAAAGTTATTTCGGAAAAACAGATTTACAATCAGTTCATTTTGGTCAACAGGGTTTTCGTATCCTAGGTTTATTTGAAAAAAAGGGCATGATTGATGAAGTTAGTTGCGTATATAGAGAAAATGGAAAAAAAGAGATTACCATTAATGGGAATCTACTACCCCGTAACACAGAACATATTGGACAGTATCCGATTGTTTTAATTGCCCCCGATGACATTCAATTGATCACAGGAGAAAGCCGAGATCGAAGAATGTTTATCGATCAATTGATCTCCCAGTTGGACACATCCTATCTCCATCACTTGCTTTCCTACAACCGTCTCTTGCAGCAGCGAAATGCATTATTGAAAGAAATGGCATCAAAAAGACAAATGGAAGACCCGCTTCTTGATGTAATAGACCAACAACTAGCCCCCTATGGATCACTACTATTTGAG
>ENA-OUVC01002367-OUVC01002367.1-marine-metagenome-genome-assembly--contig:-NODE-2367-length-10644-cov-2.316362_pt1 | contig 10644 bp, 8 predicted proteins | sample MGYA00248622_ERZ508571 | MGnify/ENA primary metagenome ERZ508571 (study PRJEB26236, sample SAMN06267175) | marine metagenome | isolation source: Columbia River Estuary | place: USA:Columbia River Estuary... | reverse complement strand
CGGATGTCAGCAGGATGTCGCCGGCCCTAACATCATCGCTGGGCGTCAGGTTAGCGAGTGACAGACGGCTGTCGCTGCCCTGACCGAACAGCACGCCGCGGAAACCGGAACGCGCGACCATGACCGGTATCGCATGGTCGGCATCGGTGATTCCGATGACGACCGCGCTTGTCGGATAGACCTCGGCGACCTGGCCGATCAGTCCGTTGGCATCGATCAGCACCTGGCCGGTCCGGACGTTCTGGCGCGCACCCTCACTGATCACGAATCGTTTCTGCGAAGTCTCCGGATTGATGTTGAGCAACTCGACCACGCGCGCCGTCGGCGCCAGCCGCTGCTGCCCCTTGAGCAGTTTGCGCAATTGCGCATTTTCCGACTGGACCGCCAGCATCTGCTGCAACGCGAGATCGGTTTTCAGTTTTTCCTTCTCGAGCACTTTGATGCGTTGACGCAGGCCATCATTGGTGCTCAATGCCGCGACGCCGCCCTGCCAGAGTGCCTGCGGGCGCGATGCCAGCCACCAGACCGGCGACGCCAATGCGCTGGACCGGCTGCGGATTTCGCCACCGATCGAGAAACGCGAATCGATCACCATGAGACATAAAGCCGCGATGGCATAAAAAAGAATCGGCAGCCAGGCGCCAAGTCCGCTGCCGATCCGGAGCGAAATGCGATTATCCGATGCCACGGATCATTCGCGGGTCGAGAATTCGCCGCCGCCGTGCATGTCAATCAGATCCAGTGCCTTGCCGCCGCCACGGGCGACGCAGGTCAGCGGATCGTCGGCGACATGGACGTGCAGACCGGTCTTGTCTGAAATTAGTTTGTCGAAATCGGTCAGCAGTGCGCCGCCGCCGGTCAGCACGATGCCACGCTCGGTCATGTCGGAGCAGAGCTCAGGAGGCGTCTGTTCCAGCGCCAGCTTGATGGAGCTGACGATGCCCGACAGCGGCTCGCGCAATGCTTCCAGGACATCATTCGAATTGAGCACGATCTCACGTGGCACGCCCTCAGCCAGATTGCGGCCGGAGATGCGCATCTCCTTGACGTCCTGCTGCGGGAAAGCGCAACCGATTTCAAGTTTGATTTTTTCCGCAGTGGCATCACCGATCAGCGTACCGCGGGTCCGGCGCACATGGTTGATGATGGCTTCGTCGAAACGGTCGCCGCCGATTTTGACCGACTGCGAATAGACGATACCGTTGAGCGAAATCACCGCGATCTCGGTGGTGCCGCCGCCGATGTCAATGACCATCGAACCGCGCGCTTCGGCGACCGGAATGCCGGCGCCGATGGCCGCCGCCATCGGTTCTTCGATGATGAACACATCGCGTGCACCGGCTTCAAGCGCCGACTCCTTGATGGCGCGACGTTCGACCTGCGTCGAACCGCAGGGCACGCAGATCAGCACACGCGGACTCGGGCGCAGGAAGCGCGAAGTATTATGGACCTTGCGGATGAAATGCTTGAGCATTTCCTCGGTGTAGGTGAAATCGGCGATGACGCCGTCTTTCATCGGACGCACGACCGTAAGATTTCCAGGCGTGCGGCCCAGCATCTGCTTGGCATCTGCGCCGACGGCGGCGACGGTATGCGAATGGTGGCCGCTGCGTCCGGTACGTATGGCGACCACCGAGGGTTCATTCAGCACGATACCCTGGCCGCGTACATAGATGAGGGTATTGGCCGTTCCAAGGTCGATGGACAGGTCGTTCGAAAAGAGACCGCGGAGCTTTTTAAACATCGTGGAAAGCCTTATGAAATGGGGATTGACGCGAGTCAATAGGATACCGTTTCCGGCCAGCCGGAACAAGCGCTCCCTGTTTCATGTTTCCTTGAAATTCAGACAGATGCCGGCCAATCGGGTAAAATGACGGACCTTATGGATTTCAGGGATTTACGATGTCTCGTGCGCTAATCTGCGGTTCCCTGGCCTTTGACACCATCATGGTGTTCCAGGACCAGTTCAAGAACCACATCCTGCCCGACAAGGTGCATATCCTCAATGTCTCGTTTTTCGTGCCGCGCATGCGCCGCGAGTTCGGCGGCTGTGCCGGCAATATCGCCTACAACCTGAATCTGCTGGGCGGCAAACCGGTCCCGATGGCGACGGTCGGCCAGGATTTCGAGGCTTACCGGGAGCATTTCGAGCATTGCGGCATCCCGCTGACCCATGTCAAGGTGGTCCCCGACCTGTACACCGCCCAGGCCTTCATCACCACCGATCTCGACGACAACCAGATCACCGCCTTCCACCCCGGTGCGATGATGCGCTCCTTCGAGAACCATGTGAAGGATGTGCCCGATGTCGGGTTCGGCATCGTCGGGCCGGATAGCTACGAGGCTATGCTGCAGAACTGCCGGGAATTCAGCGAATCCGGCATTCCGTTCATCTTCGATCCGGGCCAGGCCATGCCGCTGTTCAATGGCGACGAGCTGAAACAGATGATCGAGCAGGCGACCTACGTCACCGTGAATGATTACGAATCACTGCTGATGAGCGACAAGACCGGGCTGAGCACGGCCGAAATCAGCAGCCGCGTGCAGGGCTACATCATCACACGCGGTGATAAGGGTTCCGAAATCCATACCGCATCAGGCATGCTGCAGATCCCCGCCGCCAACGCCATCCGGGTGGTCGATCCGACCGGCTGCGGCGATGCCTACCGCGCCGGCCTGATTTTTGGGTTGATGAAGGGCATGGACATGGCCACTGCCGGACGTATCGCCTCGCTGATGGGTGCGCTCAAAATCGAGCATCTCGGCCCGCAGAACCAGCGCTTCAGCTATGCCCAGTTCGCCATGCAGTTCAAACAGCAGTTCGGCTACGCGCTCGACTGATTTAGGCGGTTTCCAGCCAAAGAAAAACCCCCGGCATGCCGGGGGTTTTCCGTTTCAGCCTGAAACGATCAGAATTCCTGCGAGAAACGCAGACCGATGGTGCGTGGCTGGGCGGCCACGGTGTACACCTGGCCATCCGGATATTCCGGAACAAGCCCGGAAGCACCGCAGACGGTGACAGCACACATGGTGAACCGGTTGAACTCGGCCCGTTCATCGAACAGGTTCTTGACGTACAGGTTCAGCGTCCAGCTGTCCTTGCGGATACCGGCTGAAAGATCGAACATCGTGTACGAAGGCATATCGCCCAGAATCTCACGCTCAAGAATGCGCAGATCACTGGTGCGGCGTCCTTCATACACCACCGAACCTTGGATGAAGGGCTCGTAACCGTTCCAGTCGAAGGTGTAACGCGCATTCAGGTTGCCTTTGAAATCCGCAGTCACCGGCAGACGCGTGCCCGTGGGCGCTTCCGGATCGGCACAGTCCGTCACCGGATTGCCGTTGACATCGGTGAAGCCACAATAGTTCTCGGTCAGCTTGGCATCGTAAAACGCCACACCGGCACTGAGCTGTAGATTGTAGGTCGCGGCGAAGTTGATATCCATTTCCAGTCCGTCAATACGCGCCTGGTTGGCGTTCTTAATCTCCGTCAAACCGTTCTGCCCGAGAATGGTGAATTGGAAGTCTTCCCATTCCTGACGGAACAATGCGCCGTTGAAGGTCAAGCGGTTGTCCATCCAGCTGGTTTTCCAACCGAATTCCCAGTTGGTCAGATAATCGGCCTGGTAAGGCGGCAGGGTGGCACGGCGGTTGATGCCGCCGGGGCGGTAACCTTCCGACCATGTGCCGTAAATCAGCTTGGTGTCATCCAGTTTGTAGGTGACGTTGAACTTACCGAGCGTACCATTTTCCTTGGTGGTTTTGCCCAGGCTGCCATCCGGATCGACAATAAACTCGCAGGGTGCGCCGTTGAACTTCGGCCAATTGGCCGGGTTGGTGCTGCCCCAGACGAAAGCGCAGCCGGCTTCGCCATAACGCTGGTTGGGCGGGCGACTGCTCTGGCCCGCGAAGGCCCGCGAAAATCCAAAGAAGCCGCGCAGGCTGTTGTCGTTTTCAAAGTAGCGGAAGCCAGCGGTTGCGGTCAGCTTTTCGGTGAAATCAAAACTGAATTCGCCGAACACGGCCTGTTCGCTGTCGCGGCGGTCCTGCTTGGTCAGCCAGATGGTGTCTTCCCATCCGGTCACTTCGTAACCGTCGTACCAGTCGGCGATCAGATAGCGTTCCTGGATGTCGCGGTACTGATCGATCTGGAAGTAACCACCGATGAAGCGGAAGCGCTCGTCCTGAGGCGAGGCAATGCGGATTTCATGGCTGCGTTTGGTCGGGTGACCTTCGCTCAAGGTGATCTGTGAAGGATTGATGTAATCGCCGTTGTTGTCGTAAGCATAGGCGCCGTAACCGGAAACCACGTCATACCAGAAGCCGTAATCGTTGTAGTCGGATTCACCCTTGCCGTCACGGTCGAGCGTGGAGAACGCATAGACCAGATCGAAATTGCCGATCTTGCCGGTCACGGTCAGGGCGACCTGGGTGAACTTGTCCTCCAGCGACTCGGGATAGTAACGCGAGATCTGCAGATCGCCGACCACCGGATCGAACGCGAAGCTGCCGTTGGTGGTTTCCTTCTGGGTCATGATGCTGGGCATGATCGACCAGTTCTCGCCGAGATCGATTTTCAGCGCGGCACGGGCACCGGTGGTGTGCGAGTCGTTGTAGTCTTCTTCGACCAGATCGGCGTTGTTCATGGTGATGCCGGAGGTCGGGAAAGTACGCTCGTTATAGACGTTGTCGATCCAGCCGGCTTCTCTTTTGTCCCAACCGACCACGCGCAGCGCGGCGACATCCGACAAAGGAATATTGAGGAAGCCTTCCAGCACATGGCCGTCACCGCCGCCGCTGACGCTATTCACTTCAAACGCATAGCCGGCGGCAAATGCGCTGGCATCTGGCTTGTTGGTGATGATCTTGATGGTACCGGACTGCGAGCTGGCGCCGTAAAGCGTGCCCTGCGGACCGGCCAGTGCTTCCACGCGTTCGATGTCGTAGATATGCGGTTCGATGGAGCCGCCGACGCCGGTGACCGGCTGTTCATCAAGATAGATGCCGACCGAGGGGGAAGGGCCGGAATGGTTGCCGTCGCCGCCGCTGACAACGCCGCGGATGTACGGATCGGAACCGCCGCCTTCGCCCTGCGTATAGGACAGGCTGGGCAGCAGTTTGGCGTAATCATCGAAATCATTGACGTTCATTTCGGTGAGCTTCTGCGTTCCCAGGACCTGGATGCTGATCGGCACTTCCTGCAGGTTTTCCGTACGCTTCTGCGCGGTCACGGTGACTGCATCAAGCACGGCCTTCTTGTCTTCGGTCGCTGCCTGGTCATCCGGGGCGGCTAAAGCCGCCGTGCTGAGCGCCATGTAGATCGCAGCCGTAAGCGGCAATCGCGATACCTTTAGCTTCGGCATGATATTTTTATGTGTTTTCATTTACTCTCCCTTTCGTTGGTGTTGTAAGGCTATTTTCTGGAAAACCGGAACTTCCGGGTACTGCTCGAGGACGGGGCCCAATGCATCCTTCAAGGGGCCCAGCCAGGTTTCGAAATGGCGCCAGTGATCGACGCCTTCCTTGTAAATCGGTTGCCTGACCTGTTCGGAACTTGCCGTTCTTACCGGACGGTCGTTTTCGAAGAACCTGAGGCATCCTTCTTCAAACGGCAGCCCGCAGTAGGCGAGGATGCGCCGGACTTCGCTTTCGGTATCCTGCACCATGTTTTCGTAATGCACCCGGCAGACCCTGCCCGGCAGCACGGCATCGAAATGCGCCATCAGTTCGACATAGTCGCGGTAATAGCGCCCGATGTCGTCCAGGCTGTAGCTGAAGTTCTGGCCGCGGGCGAAGTGCTGCTTGAAGTTGGAGAAACAGCAGGCCAGCGGATGCCGGCGCGCATCGATGATCTTGGCATTGGGAAGCATGAGCTGGATCAATGCGACATGCGCATAGTTGTTCGGCATCTTGTCGATGAAAAACGGCGCATCGGTCCGGCGCTGGATTCGGGTGTTATCCAGATAACGTCTGGCGTAGGCATCGGACTGCTCAGCGCTCATGGCGCCCAGCATCGGGTAATAGGTGCTGGAAGCGGCATCGCTCTGGCGCCGGTACAGATCCTTGGTTACCGAAATGACGTCCGGCAATTCCATAGTTCCCTCGACCTGCGAATGGCTGGACAGAATCTGTTCCAAAAGTGTCGAGCCCGCCCGCGGCATGCCGAGAATGAAGATAGGATCGGCATCGGCGACGCCGTAATGCGAACGCTTACGGAAGAACTCGGCATCGAACAGCCTCTGGTTCTGCCGAAGTTTGAGGGTATTGCGGTCGGCATTGTACTGGATGAGGCTTTTCCGGCGGCGGTTGCCCTCGTCGTAGTGCCGGAATGACGGTTCAAATTCACGCCGGTCTTCCAAGGCCTTGCCGAGTGCGAAATTGAAATGGAAACGGTCCTCTTCCCCAAGATCGGCACGTTCGATCTGGGCCTCCATCGCGGCGACATCGTCATCGATGAAACGGAAAGTCTTCAGGTTGGCGAGACTCCAGTAGGCTTCGCCGTAATGCGGCTCGATGGCGATGCTGCGGCGGTAGGCGGCAACGGCGGCATCGGTGCGGCCGGCGGTCTTCAGGGTATGGCCGTAACTGTGCCAGATCCGCGAATAGCCCGGGTGCTCGGCAAGCACCTCCTCATAAAGCGCGATGGCGGCATCGAAATCCCCGATCTTGCCCAAGGCCACGGCCTTGAGATTGCGGTAACTCATGTTGCGCGGCTCGCCCCGCAGCAGGATTTCGGTCTGCTCGAGCACTTTCGCGAAACGGTTGTTGCGGTTGAGGATGTACGCGTAGTTCTGGCGGGCGAAATTGAACCCCGGGGAAAGCTCAAGACAGCGTTCGAGCAACAGCTCCGCATCCTGGTCACGGCCGAGGCGGGCCGCTACCTCTGCCAGCATCCGGATCGCCGCGACATCGGTGGGATTTTCCTGCAGATAATCTTTCAACGCCCTTTCGGCGACAGGAATATCGTTTTCGCTCATGGCGGCAGCGGCAGCCAACAGCCTCGGGTTGCCATCGGAATGGCGCAGCTGCATGGCATAGGCCGCATCGGCGGCAACGGCATCGCCGTTGGCGGAATGGATATCGGCGATAGCCAGCCAGGCTTTCGGCGAGTCGGCTTTGAGTGCGACCGACTCACGCAGTGCGGCCAATGCTTTGTCACCCATGCCCATGCGACGGTACAACTGCCCGAGCTCGAGATGCACGGCGAACCATTGCGGGCGGAGCGTGCGAAGACGCAGGAGCACCTTCTCGGCCGGCGCAAGATGTCCCTGCTTTGCCTTGGCCAGGGCATTGAGCAGAAGTGCGTTCGGTTGTTCCGGCAATACCTTCAGGATTTCATCGGTCTGCGCTTCAGCCAAACGCGGCTGCTCCGCCAACAGCTTGGCAGCTTGTGACAGGGCGGCTTCCAATCCAGACGATGGGTCCGGGACGGCTGACATCATGAGCCTTAATCAAGGTTAAACATTGGTTAAAAATAGCATATTTGGGGGCAACAAGCACTTTCGCGCAATGGCTTCGAGGGTAGGCGCCCCCTTCAGAACACTTGACTACAAGGGAGGAAACAGGGAATTCTGTGCTTGTTACCCTTGGAATAGAAGCCATGCGCAATCCACTCCTTATCGGCTTCATACTCAACCTTGTGCTCTCGGCCAGCGGCTGTGCCAAGCTCGCCGAAGCGCCCTCGGTGGAACTGAAAGGCAAACGCTACACGGTCGAACTGGCCGACACGCCGGAGCTGCGGGAACGCGGCCTGATGTTCCGTAGGGACATGCCCGCCGACGCCGGCATGCTGTTCATCCATGATAACGAAGAACCCTTGGCGTACTGGATGAAAAACACCTATATCCCACTCGACATCCTGTATTTCGACAGCAAGCTCAGGCTGATTTCGGCACAGCTCGGGGTTCCGCCCTGCGGAGACCAGCCGCGCTGCCCGACTTTTGCAAGCGCGGGCCCCGCCCAGTACGTTCTTGAGCTGAATGCCGGCCAAGCGGTCGCACTCGACCTGAAACCCGGTGATCCGCTACGTCTGACGGGCGTGAAGCCGGTCCAGTAGCATCCAAGGGGGCGCGGATGACCGCAGTAGCAGAATTACCGGAATGGGGTCGGCTGGCGGCCATGGCGGATTCCGACTTGCCCTTGCTGGAAACCGCACTGCTGATCGCCCGTGATGAATATCCGGAACTCGAGACCGCCGATTACCTGTCCATGGTGGATTCCTATGGCCGGCGACTGAATGCCTCACTGAGCGATGGACTCGATATCCCCTCAAAATTGACCGCTATCAACCATTTTCTATACAAGGAACTGGGATTCTCCGGCAATGCCCGGAACTACGAGGACCCCCGTAACAGCTACCTGAACCAGGTCTTCGACCGTCGCCTGGGCATACCGATTTCTTTGGCCGTGATTCATATCGCCGTGATGCACCGTGTCGGACTGCCGCTGGAAGGCATTTCCTTTCCGGGGCATTTTCTGGTTCGGCTTCCGGTTGATGACGGTATTCTGGTGCTGGACCCGTTCAATCAGGGCCGTCCGGTCAGCATTGAAGAGTTGCGGGAGCGGGTCACCCCACATCTGGACGGACAGCCGCCCAGTGATTCGCAGCTGTTCCAGATTCTGGCGCCCGCCAGCGCCCGCACGATATTGATGCGGATGCTGCGCAATCTCCAGACGATTTACCTGCATCAGGGCGATCACGAACGGGTGGCGCGCAGTGCCGACCGCATTCTCAAGCTTTCACCCGACCTTCCCGATGCGTTGCGCGATCGGGGCCTGGCTTATGCGGAAATCGGCTACCGCAAAGGCGCAGATGCGGATTTCATGCGCTACCTGCAGTTGCGTCCGGAAGCGGATGACGCCGACACCATCCGCGGGCTCCTGATCGAGGGCGCGTCCGTGCAGAAGCGTCTGAATTAAGCAATCACCATTTCGAAATCAGCCTTGCCGACACCGCAGTCCGGGCAGCACCAGTCTTCCGGCACGTCTTCCCATCGCGTACCGGGCGCGATGCCTTCATCCGGCCAGCCTTCGGCCTCATGGTATTCAAATCCGCACACGATGCAGATCCAGCTGCGAAATTCCGCGTTGTCCGACATAAAAGCACCTAGAATGGAGTTCTGCCTCCATTATATTTCAGCCTGATGCCTTCCCGCTTGGAAAACCGCCGTGGCGTTTACCTGATCACGCCGGACTTGGACGACACCCGCCGCCTGCTTGCCCTCTGCGAGGACCTGCTGACACAGCCCGTGGCCCTGTTCCAGTACCGGAACAAAAGCGCCTCGGCCAGTCTGAAGCACAGACAGGCGAGCGCCCTGCTGGAGTCCTGCCGGAAAGCCGGGGTGCCACTGCTGATCAATGACGACTGGCGGCTGGCCGCGGATCTCGGTGCCGATGGCGTGCATCTGGGCAGGCTCGATGACGAGCCGGCAGCAGTGCGCGACGCCTTGGGAAGCCAGGCACTGATCGGTGTGTCCTGCTACAACGAGTTGGCCAGGGCGCGTGATGTGGCCGCGCTGGACGTCGATTACCTGGCCTTCGGTGCGGTTTTTCCGTCACCGACCAAGCCGATGGCCGCACCGGCCCCGCTGCATCTTTTCACCGAAGCACGGACACTGGGCAAGGCAACGGTCGCCATCGGCGGTATTACACCGGATAATAGTGCGCAACTGCGCGATGCCGGTGCCGATTTCATTGCGGTGATTTCCGGTGTCTTCGATGCCCCGGATCCGTCCGCGGCGCTCGCCGCCTACAACCATTCCTTCAGTAAGGTCATCCCATGAACCACGATCAAAGCCACACCCTGTTCCAGCAAGCCCGTCAGTTGATGCCCGGCGGCGTCAACTCGCCGGTGCGTGCCTTCAAATCGGTCGGTGGCGAACCGTTCTTCGCCAAGCGCGCCGAAGGCGCCTATCTGATCGATGTCGACGGCAACCGTTACATCGACTACATCGGCTCCTGGGGCCCGATGATTGCCGGCCATGCCCATCCCGCCGTCATCGCCGCCGTGGACAAAGTGATGCGCGACGGCCTGAGCTTCGGCGTGCCGAATGCGTTGGAAGTGACCATGGCACAGGCCATCACCCGCCTGGTGCCCAGCTGTGAAATGGTACGCATGGTCAATTCCGGCACCGAAGCGACACTGTCAGCCATCCGGCTGGCGCGGGGCGCCACCGGCCGCAACCGCATCGTGAAATTCGAGGGCTGCTACCACGGTCATGGCGATTCCTTTCTGGTGAAAGCCGGTTCGGGCATGCTGACGCTCGGGGTGCCGAATTCACCGGGCGTACCGAAATCCCTGGCCGATCTGACATTGACCCTGAGCTACAACGATATCGAAGGCGCGACGCGCCTGTTCGCCGAACTCGGCGAGGACATCGCCGGCGTCATCGTCGAGCCGATCGTGGGTAACGCCAATTGCATCCTGCCGGCCGAGGGCTACCTGCAGCACCTGCGCGACCTCTGTACGCAGTATGGCAGCCTGCTGATTTTCGATGAAGTGATGACCGGATTCCGGGTCGCGCTCGGCGGCGCACAGGCGTTATACGGCATTACCCCGGACCTCACCACCTTCGGCAAGATCATCGGTGGCGGTATGCCGGTCGGTGCCTACGGCGGCCGCCGCGACCTGCTCAGCCAAAT